>ERZ779637.588-NODE-588-length-22188-cov-12.599015_pt1 | contig 22188 bp, 24 predicted proteins | sample MGYA00514196_ERZ779637 | MGnify/ENA primary metagenome ERZ779637 (study PRJEB29562, sample SAMEA4376700) | mouse gut metagenome | isolation source: Cecum | study: EMG produced TPA metagenomics assembly of the A DSS colitis mouse model was used to assess the...
GGCAAAAAATCCACTCGCCAATCCATACACGTCGAGATATTAAACAGGCTCTTAAAGTTCTTTTTGATCCTTTTTCTTTCAAGAAAAAGGATGTCTACTCGTCCCCCAACAGCTCCTCCCGCGCCACCGGCGCAAGGCCGTCCGCCGTCAGGCGGTAGAGGGCGGTGCAGACCTGGGAGAGGAACTTCCGGTCATGGGACACGCTGATGATGGTTCCGCCGTACTCCTCAAAGCCCTGGCGGACCTTGGGGCCGGAGATGGGGGAGAAATTCCGGGTGGGCTCATCCAGAATGAGCACATTCACCCCGTCCAGGCTCATCCTGGCCAGCAGAAGCTTGGCCTTCTGACCGCCGGAGAGCTCCCGGATGGGGTGGACCATCTCCTGCCGGGCGTAGCGCAGGCTGCCCAGATAGGTCCTGGCCCTGGTCTGGGAGGCAGCGTTCCCCTCCGGGGCCAGAAAGTCAATGGGCGTCTGGTCCAGGGGCAGGGTCTCGGCGTAGTCCTGGGACATGTAGGCGGCCCGGAGATCCCGGCGGTTGAGCAGCTCCTGCTGGATGTGCCGCAGCAGAGTGGTCTTGCCCGCGCCGTTGGACCCCAGAATGCCCACCTTCTCCCCGCCCCGAACGTACAGCCGGACGTTGTTTGCCAGCAGCCGCTCCCCCGCTTCCAGACGGTCCAGCCGCAGATCCAGCACGCACTTGCCCGCCGGCAGCCGCACCTCCTCCGGAAACCGGACAAAAATGGCCTGCTCCACCTCCGGGAGCTGGGTCATGCGCTCCGCCTCCCGGTCAAAGCGGCGGCCCATGGACTGGACTGCGTGCATCTTCTTTTTCAGCAGCCGGGCCGTGGACGGGTCCTGCCGGGAAATTACGGTCTGGGCGTGCTCCACGCTCTGCTGAATGCGCCGGTACTTGGACATCTTCTTTTCATACTCCTCCCGCTCCTTCCGGGCCTGGCGGGTCTGACCGGCAATGGCGTCCTCCCGGAGGCCGGTATAGGTCCGGTAGTCCAGGCGGCGGACCGTGCAGCGGGGCGGCTTCCCCTCCCGGGGGTGCTCAATATGGAGCACCACGTTGGCTGTGGCCTCAATGAGGGCTTCATCGTGGGAGATAAAAAGGACGATCCCAGGAAAGCCGCTGATGAACGCCTCCAGCCACGTCAGCGTCTCCAGGTCCACGTCGCTGGAGGGCTCGTCCAGCAGCAGCGTCTGGGGCCGCTGGAACAGCAGCCGGCCCAGCTGGAGCTTGATCCGCTCCCCGCCGGAGAGAGTGGACACCGGCCTGTCCCCGTAGAACTCCTCCGCCGGAAAGCGCAGCTGCCAGGCGAGCTCTCCCAGCTCGTTGGGGGTCAGGTCAAAGAAGGCGGGACAGGCGGCGCAGAAATCGTACACGCTCCCGGCCAGCTCCTCCGCCGTCAGGTCCTGGGCCAGATAGCCCAGGGTCCCCGGCTCCCCGGCCAGGGATCCGCTCCACTGGCAGTACCCCTCCACCCGCCGGGGATCGGCGATCCACTGGAGGAGGGTGGACTTGCCGTTGCCCTCCTCCCCGATGATAACGGCCTTGTCCCCGGGGTTGAGGACAAAGGAAAAATCCTCCACCAGGACCCGCAGGTCCCTCCGGTGGGTCAATGTCAGATGCTTTACCTGCAGCATAAGGCATCCTCCCTTTCATAAAAAAACTGCTTCCGGACAGGCCGAAAGCAGCGGAGGACGCAGAAGGGCGCGGAGCGAGACGCTCCGGCTCCATGGCGCGGCGCATCCTCTGACTTTCGGCGTACAGGAACCGGACGTCCCCCTGCGGGACGCCTCCGGAAGAACTCCTGTGACACGAAAATCAGATTCAGATGCGCATTTTCTCACCCTTCTCTTCAAGATTGTATCCCAGTATAGCAGATTTTAGGAGAAAGTACAGTTACAGTTGTGTTACAAGTCGCAGGGAGAAGGAAAAACGGGGAAAACCGTATAAAAGCCGGGTGAACTGCGCAGAATAAAGCGGATTGTCCGAATATGCAGTCCAAAGGCCGATGAAAAAGAAAGGAGATGGTCCGATGAAGTCCTACGAGGTCATCCGCGAGGAGTTCGTCCCCTGCACCGGAGACCAGCGCCCCAACACCAGGGAGATCCTGGAGCTGCGCCTGGAGGATCCGGCCCGCTACGTTCAGGAGCAATATATGCGGGAGCGGAGCGTGGAGTTCCTGTCCACCAAGCGGGACGGCAGCAGCGTCATTGAGGCGCTGCTGGAGGGCGGGCGGAAGCACCGCTACACCTTCTGCGAGCTTTGACAATAGAGGGCGCGGAGTTGATCCGCGCCCCCAGCTGTTTTACCGGCAGAACTTCTCAATATAGTCGTCAAAGGCCCGCCGGATCACCTCCACCGCCTCATGGCGGCCGTGTACGCTGTCCACCTCCGCGTTTTTATCCGGCTCCAGGTGCTTGTACACGCTGAAAAAGTGGCTGATCTCGCTGGAGATGTGGGCGGGCAGGTCTCCCAGGTCCTGATAGCTGTTATACATAGGATCCTCATAGGGGATGGCCAGGATCTTGTCGTCCATGGCACCGCCGTCCCGCATGGTAAAGTAGCCCACCGGGTAGACCCGCACCAGACTCATGGGGCGGATGGGCTCGCTGCACAGCACCAGCACGTCCAGGGGATCGCCGTCGTCGGCGTAGGTGCGGGGGATAAAGCCATAGTTGGCCGGATAGTGGGTGGAGGTGTAGAGGATGCGGTCCAGGCGCAGCGCGCCGGTCTCCTTGTCCAGCTCATACTTGTTTTTAGAGCCCTTCTCGATTTCAATGACCGCCAGAAAGTCCTCCGGCTGCATCCGGGCGGGGCGGATATCGTGCCACAGATTCATCATGTCTCTCCTCTCCCTCTTCTTTTTTCCTATCATACCACATATATTCTCCCGGGACAAGGGCCGTCGGAGGCATTGGAGAGAGCTTGGGAGAAATTTTTGTAGAAATCTTGCAAAACAAGCGGAGATGTAGTACACTGTATCTGTCAATACCTACAAATTCTGGAAATAGGAGGCCCAATATGAAAGAGTATGAGATCATCAAGCAGGTCTACAGCCCCTGTGCGCCGGATACCCAGGAGTTCTTGGAGCTGGAGCTGGAGAGCCCGGAGGAGTACGTCCGGAGCCTCTTCAAAAATGACGCTTCCGCTGAGATTGACGTGACGGAGAAGGAGGGCGCTGTCATCATTGAGGTGGTGTGCCAGGCCGGCCAGAAGCACCGGTACACCTTCAACGAGATCTGACCACATCCAAAGGAGGGACGGCGTTCGCCGTCCCTCCCCTATTTCTCCAGCATTTCAGCGAACTCTGCCTCCGTCAGCACGGGGATGCCCAGCTCGTTTGCCTTGCGCAGCTTGCTCCCCGCGTTCTCCCCGGCCACCACGTAGGTGGTCTTTTTGCTGACCGAGCCGCTGGCCTTGCCGCCCCGGGCCTCGATGAGGGCCGCGGCCTCGTCCCGGGTGAACCGCTCCAGAGCCCCGGTGAGCACGAAGGTCATGCCCTTGAACTGGTCCCCGGCGCTCTGCTCCACGGCCTCCATGGACACCCCCGCCTCCTTCAGCCGACGGATGAGGTGCTGGGACTGGGGACTTTCCAGCCATGCGCGGATATAGGCGGCGGTGACGCCCCCCACGTCGTCAATGGCGGTGAGCTCCTCCTCGCTGGCCGCCGCCAGGGCGTCAAAGCTGCCAAAGCGGGCGGCCAGCACCTTCCCCGCCTTCTGCCCCACCTGCCGGATGCCCAGGGCGTAGAGCAGCCGCTCCAGCCCCCTGCCCCGGCTCTTGTCAATGGCCTCCACCGCGTTCTGGGCGGACTTCTTCCCCATCCGCTCCAGCCCGGCCAGCTGATCCCGGGTGAGGAAATAGAGGTCCGCCGGCGTCTTCACCAGCCCCTGTCCGATGAGCTGGCTCATCACCGCCGGCCCCATGCCGTCGATGTCCATGGCGTCCCGGCTGGCAAAGTGGGTGAGGTTGCGGTGGAGCTGGGCCGGGCACTCCGCGCCGGTACACCGGATGGCGGCGCCGTCCTCGTCCCGGGCCACCGGGGCCCCGCACACCGGGCAGGTCTCCGGCAGATGGTAGGGCTCCGTCCCCTCCGGCCGGAGGCCGCGGAGCACCTCCACCACCTCCGGGATGATCTCCCCCGCCTTCTGGAGCACCACTGTGTCCCCGATGCGGATGTCCTTCTCGTCAATAAAATTCTGGTTGTGGAGGGTGGCGTTGGTGACCGTGGTTCCCGCCAGACGCACCGGCTCCACCACCACCTTGGGGGTCAGCACTCCCGTGCGGCCCACCTGGACCACAATGTCCAGCACCCGGCTGGGCTTCTGCTCCGGCGGGTACTTGTAGGCGATGGCCCACCGGGGACATTTGGCTGTACTGCCTACAACCGCACGGTCTGACAAGGAATCTACCTTCACAACCGCGCCGTCCATATCGAAGGGCAGATCCCCCCTGCCCTCCCCCAGCCGGGCGATCTCCGCGTTGATCTCTCCGGCGCTGGAGAGGACCTTTCGGGGGATAGTCTGGAAGCCCTGGCCGGAGAGGTAGTCGATGCTCTCGCTGTGGCGGGCAAAATCCCTGCCCTCGCACAGCTGGAGGTTGAAGACCCGGATATCCAGCAGCCGCTTGGCGCAGATCTTCGGATCCAGCTGCCGCAGGGACCCGGCGGCGGCGTTGCGGGGGTTGGCAAAGAGGGGCTGGCCCGCCTCCTCCCGCTGGCGGTTGAGCTTGTGGAACACGTTTTTGGGCATGAACACCTCGCCCCGGACGATGAGCCGGGGCAGCTTCTCCGGCAGGGTCATGGGGATGGACTTGATGGTGCGCAGATTCTCCGTCACGTCCTCCCCCACCCGGCCGTCCCCCCGGGTGGCGCCCTGGACGAACGCGCCGTCCCGGTACTCCAGGGCCACGCTCAGGCCGTCCACCTTGGGCTCCACGCTGTAGGAGACTGAGGACAGGGCTTCCTCCATCCTCTCCGCAAACTCCTCCACCTCCGCCGGGGCGAACACGTCCTGGAGGCTCTCCAGGGGCACGGGGTGCTCCACCTGTTGGAAGCTCTCCAGGGCCGCGCCGCCCACCCGCTGGGTGGGCGAGTCCGGCGTGATTTCCTCCGGGTGCTCCGCCTCCAGCTCCTCCAGGCGGCGGAGGAGCCGGTCGTACTCGTAGTCCTGCATGGCCGGATCGTCCAGCACGTAGTAGCGGTAGCCCGCCTCATTGAGGGTGTCCCGCAGGGATTTCATTTCGCTTTTGTAGTCCATGGATGGTCTCCTTGTCTAGGCCTTGTTTGAAAATTGGCGGAATGCTCCAGTGCCTGTCAGCGCTCCCTCAGGGCGAACAGACAGAGAAGAATGCCGCCGATCACCGCCGCCGCGCTCAGCGCCAGCAGCAGATCCGGTCCGCTCTCCTTGATTTGCCAGTGGTTGGCTACTATAGCAACCATCAAAAAAATCGCCAAGGGTTGACAGAGGTGGTATAAGGGAATCAGGAGATGATACTATGCTGCACAACGAAGCACGAGAATTACTGGTGCAAGGCTATGAAGCGACCCATGATGCGAAAGGGATCGCAAAGGCATATTCGGTGAGCAAATGGACGGTGTACCGGCTGGCGGAACAGAAGCGGAAAACCGGCAGTGTTGCTCTGCGGACCAGCCAGCGAGGCCGGAAACCGGTCCTGACAGCGGAGGACAAAGAAAATATCCAGCACTGTATGGATGAGAGTCCGGACATCACAATAGAAGAGATACGGGAGAAACTGCATCTTTCTGCCAGCTATTCAACAGTGGAACGGGCAATAGCCGCGATGGGCTATACGCTGAAAAAGAAATCACTCTACGCAAGTGAGCGTGACCGTGTTCGATGTGCGGGAAAATCGCAGAGAATGGAAAGAAACCATAAAACCTGAGATGGCGGAACACTTGGTATTTCTGGACGAAAGCGGAGTGAATACCAATTTGACCCGCCTTTATGGACGGGCGCCCTCCTCCCAAAGAGCAGTGGACCATGCCCCATTGAATACGCCGCAGACAACGACCGTTCTTTCTTCCATTCGCCTGGATGGCGAGAAAGCATTTACAACTTACCAGGGCGGAACAACCGGAGAACGTTTTGTCCAGTATTTGAAAGAGACTTTACTTCCGACCCTTCGGCAGGGTGACATCGTAGTGATGGACAATATGCGTTCTCACCATGTAAAGGCTGTCCGGGAAATTCTGGAGGCAAAGGGTATGAAAGTGCTGTACCTTCCGCCCTATAGCCCCGATCTCAATCCAATTGAGAAAATGTGGTCCAAGATGAAAGCCATCCTGCGCTGCTGGAAAATCCGCAGTTTGGACCTCCTCCCGGATGCCATCCTGAAAGCCCTCTCTTGTGTTTCTCCTCTGGACTGCTCCCATTGGTTCGCCGCGTCTGATTATTGTTAGGTTTTTTGATGATTGCTATAAAATGGTGTCGATAATCCGCTGGGAGGACACGCCGATCATGCCGGAAATCATCAGGCCGCTCCCTATGACCGCTTTTTTCACGGAAAATCCTCCTCTTTTCGGCGCTCTGCGCCGGTCAGCCGTTGTTGATGGAGTAGTCAAAGGCGTCCTGCTCAATGGGATTGCCGGAGTCAAAGTAGGTGTAGGACCCGGGCACGTCGCCCACAATCACCGTCTCCGCCACGGAGAAGGCGTTGCTCACCTGGGTGCTGGTGCGAAAGCCGGGCAGCAGAATGGACATGGACACGTCCACGCACAGCAGAATCCGGTGGGTGGTCTGGTTGATGCCCGCCTGATCGAACTGGTTTTCAAAGTGGGCGGAGCAGCTGCCCAGGGACTGCATCCGGACGCTGAGACTGGGCCCACGGCCCACCAGAAGGGCGGAACCGGTGAGGGTCCCCAGGGGGATCGTCAGATCCATTTCCGAGACCTGGCCCAGCCGGTCCAGGATATCCTTGGTGATGGCGGACTGGAGGCGGTTAAACTCCGCCATATTGCTTTGCAGGGCGGCAATGCCGCCGTCCGCGTCCTTTTCCAGGGAAATCAAATCGTTATACTGGATCTCTCCGCTGTTCACAGCGTCGCTGACTGCCTCCATCACCACCCGCCCCACCATGTTGGACACCCGGGTCACCGCCAGATTACCCAGCAGCGAGCGCAGATGGTTGGTGCCTACAATGGTCAGGGACAGCAGCGCAACAGAGAGAAAAAAACAGATCAGCTTCGCCTTCTGGCCGGGAGGCATGGGGAGCCGGTATCTGCGGCGCATGGACATCACCTCAGAGCAGTCTATGAGGCCACGGCTTTTCCTTATTCCGGCAGAGCCCGCACCAGCTCCTTAAATACCTGCCCCCGCTCCTCAAAGTTTTTGAAGCGGTCAAAGGAGGTGCTGGCCGGCGAGAGGATCACCACGTCCCCCTCCCCTGCCCGCTCCGCCGCCAGGGTCACGGCGGCCGGGTAGTCGGCTGCCTCGTGGATCTCCAGGCCCTCGTAGTTCTCCGCCTCCACCGCCGCCGTCCGGATAGCCCCGGCGGTAGCGCCGCAGAGGATCAGCAGCTTGACATGCTCATTGATGACCGGCCCCAGGGGCGCGTAGCTGATCCCCTTGTCCTTCCCTCCGGCGATGAGAATCACCTTTGACTGGAAGGAGCGCAGGCCAGCCATGGTGCGGCTGGGGCTGGAGGCGATGGAGTCGTTGTACCAGCGGACCCCCCGCCGCTCCCGGACCAGCTCAATGCGGTGCTCCACCCCGCCGAAGGTGCGGGCAAAGTCCCGGATCACGCCGTCCGGCACGAGGCCCTGGACCGCGCAGATGGCGGCCATGCAGTTCTCCACGTTGTGGACCCCGGGCAGGAGAATATCCGCCAGCGGCAGGACCTCCCGCTCCCCGTTTTCGTCCCGATACCAGATGGCCTCCCCCCGCAAAAAGCAGCCGGCGGCGGGGGGATGATCTGGATTTCGTGTGAAGTAAAAAACCTTTCCACGGGTTCTGCTGGAGAGCTCTCTGGTGATGTCGTTGTCCCAGTTGCACACAGCGGTGCCGTCGGAGCTCTGGTAGTCCAGCAGGGCGGCCTTGGCGTTGATGTACTCCGCCATATCCGTGTGGATGTCCAGGTGGTTAGGGGCCAGATTGGTCAGCACGGCGATCCGGGGGCTCCTGCGCATGGTCAGAAGCTGGAAAGAGCTCAACTCCACCACCGCCCAGTCCTCCGGCCGGATATCGTCCGCCTCGCTGAGGAGGGGGTGACCGATGTTGCCCCCCAGGTGGACCTTGTGTCCGGCGGCCTGGAGGAGCCGGGCGATGATGGTTGTGGTGGTGGTCTTCCCGTCGCTGCCGGTGACGGCCAGGATAGGACAGGGACACACCTCGAAGAATACCTCCATCTCCGAGGTGACCACGCTGCCCCGGGCCCGGGCCGCCTCCAGATACCGGGGGTGCAGGCCGGGAGTGCGGAAGATCACATCCTGATCCAGCCCCTCCAGATAGTCCTCCCCCAGCCGGAGGGCGCACCCCGCCGCCTCCAGCTCATGGGCCATAGGGCCCAGAGCGGCCCGGTCCTTTTTGTCGCAGGCCGTGACGCTCACCCCCGCCTCCAGCAGCAGGCGCAGCAGCGGCTGGTTGCTTACGCCGATGCCGATGACCGCCACGCGCTTCCCCTGAAGGGCGTGCAGATAGTCCTGTAATGTCATGTGGGTTCCCTCCCCAGTGAAGTTGTAGGGCTTCCGTGGCCGCAGCAGACCAAGGCCGGGCGCATCCGCCGGATGGCAGCCGCGCTCCGCTCTGCCGGCTCCCGGTCCTCATAGCACCAGGCAGTGGCCGGGCCGAATACGGTCTGCATGGCATCCCCCGCGAACAGCTCCCCCGTGGACAGCAGTACGCCCACGGACCCGGCGGTATGCCCGGGCAGGGCCACGATCTCTCCGTCCACGCCGTAGGACGTCAGGCCCATCCCCGCCTCCAGCAGGACCTCCGGCCGGTGGGGCGGGATGCTGTTTTGACGGATAACCCGGTTGGAGATGCCCGCGTAGAGGCGGCCCCAGAGCCCCCTGCCGGTCACCGGCCGTACTGTGCCCTCCGCCAGCAGGGGCGCGTCCTCCCTGCCGATTCCCACCGGGCAGCCCAGCGCCCCCGCCAGGAAGGCCGCGTTCTGACAGTGATCTACATGTCCGTGGGTGAGCAGAATCAGCCTTACGCCGCTGCTCCGGCAGGCATCCAGGACCCGTTCCCTGTAGGGCGCGGTCCCTGTGTCGATGAGAATGCCTCCCTTGCCGCCTCGGACCAGATAGGCGTTTGCGCTGCCGCAGGAGATCCGCTGAAACTCCGCCGCCATGGTCATCCCCCCTTTTGTACTGGGACATTATACCACCACGCAGGGAAGAAAACAACAGATTTATCGTCAGGGCGCGGCGGCAAAGGCGGGACAAGAAGTTTTTTCTATTCGCATTGACAAATCTCCCCTTGTCCTATAAAATAAGGGGGTGAGTAAGACAGGCAGTCGCGTGGCGAGGCCGAAAGGTCCGCCATGAGGAAAGTCCGGGCTCCACAGGGCAAGGATAACGGGTAACGCCCGCCGAAGGCGACTTCAGGAAAAGTGCAACAGAAATAAACCGCCGGCAGGCTCTTTTCAGACCAGCCGGTAAGGATGGAAAGGCGAGGTAAGAGCTCACCCATCGGCTGGAGACTGTCCGATGCTGTAAACTCTATCCGGAGCAACACCGCGGGAGAACACGAGGCCGGCCCGGCCGTTCTCAGGAGGTGGCTGGAGCGGTCTGGCAACAGGCCGCCTAGATAGATGACTGCCAGATACAGAACCCGGCTTACAGTCTTGCTCATCCAAAACACGGAGGGAGGGACCAGAGAGGTCCCTCCCCTCTCTTGGAGGTGGAAAACAGATTGGACACGCTGCGCCTTGTGCGGCCGGGGATGGAGCACCTGTCCCAGATTGCGGATTTTCGCCGGGAGCTCCTGGACGCGGGCAGCTCCATGGATGGCTGCGGCCCCCTGATCCGGATGGAGGACCCCATGGAGTGGCTATTGGATACCCAGGCCAGATCCCGGCTGGAGACCCTGCCGGAGGGCCGGGTGCTGAGCACCCAGCTGCTGTGTATGCGGGGGGATACGCTGGTGGGCATGATCCAGGTGCGCCACATTCTCAACGAGTACCTGGAGAAATACGCCGGGCACATCGGCTACGCCGTCCGGCCGTCGGAGCGGCGGAAGGGATACGGAGCCTGGATGCTGGGGGCGGTCCTGCCGGTCTGCCGGGACATCGGCCTGGACAAAATCATGGTGGCCTGTCTGGACACCAATCCGGCCAGCCGGAAAATCATCCTCTCCTGGGGCGGGGTCTACGACAGGACGGTCCACCAGCCGGAGGAGGACGTCAACCTGGAGCAGTACTGGATCAAGCTGTGAAGAGGTTGTTTATGGGAAAAGATGAGAAGCTGCGGGACAGATTGTTTGCCGTTCTTGGGGAAAAAGGCGCGAAGCTGATGGCTGCCGGGGATCTGACCGGTATTGTGAAGGACAGCTGTACGGTGGGGGTGTCCGTGGCCATTCCCCTGCCCCGGCACGTGGTCAGGGATTTGCAGACCGCGCCCACGGCGGAGTATTACCAGCTCTACCACGATCTGAACGGGCAGCTGGACGGCATTGTGGAGGCCGGGGCGGCATTTCTGCGGGAGCAGGGCTATGAGGCCCGGGCCAACACCACAAAAACCGTCCGCCAGGACGAGAGCTGGCGCACCCCCCTCCCCCACAAGACCGTGGCCACCCGGGCGGGGCTGGGGTGGATCGGCAGGAGCTGTCTGCTGGTCACGCCGGAGTACGGCGGGGCCATCCGCCTGTCCAGTCTGGTGACCAACGCCCCCCTGCCGGTGAGCGAGCCGGTGGCGGAGAGCCGCTGCGGCGAGTGCCGTATCTGCGCGGACAGGTGCCCCGCCAGGGCGCTGACCGGGAAGCTCTGGCAGGCCGGAATGGCCCGGGAGGAGCTGTTCCAGCGGGAGATCTGCAAGCAGACCCAGGAGGACCGGATGGAGCGGGCCACCGGCATCCGGGCGGACCTGTGCGGGATGTGCTTCGCCGTGTGCCCCTACACCAGACGGTATCTGGACCGCTCATAGGAACAAAGAGAGCTGCGGACGATTGCGTCCGCAGCTCTCTTTCCTATCCCTGATGGGGACGAAGGGCTGCCGGTTACTCCTGCTCCCAGTTGTGCCAGACGTTCTGCACGTCGTCGTTGTCCTCCAGCAGATCGATCATCTTGGTCATGTTTTTGATCTCGTCCTCGTCGGTGAGCTTGATGTAGTTCTGCGGCACCATCTCAATGGCAGCCGAGGCGAAGACGTAGCCTTTGGCCTCCAGGGCGGCGGTGACGGCGTTGAAGTCGTCGGGCTCGGTGTTGATCTCAAAGATATCGCCGTCAGCCGTGAAGTCGGACGCGCCGCAGTCCAGAGCGTCCTCCATCACCTTCTCCTCCTCCAGATCCCCGTCCTCGTTGTCGATGACGATGACACCCTTGCGGTCAAAGCTCCAGCTCACACAGCCGCTGGCCCCCATGTTTCCGCCGTACTTGTCAAAGAGGTGGCGGACCTCCGGCGCGGTGCGGTTGCGGTTGTCGGTGAGGGCCTCCACGATGACGGCAACGCCGCTGGGGCCGTAGCCCTCGTAGACCACCTTCTCAAAGCTGTCGGTGCTGCCCGCACCCAGAGCCTTGTCAATGGTACGCTTGATATTGTCGTTGGGCATGTTGGCCGCCTTGGCCTTGGCGATGACAGTGGCCAGGCGGGAATTGTTGTTGGGATCGCCGCTGCCGCCCTCCTTCACCGCCACGATCATCTCCCGGGCGATCTTGGTGAACGCCTGGGACCGCTTGGCGTCAGCCGCGCCCTTGGTCTTCTGGATATTATGCCATTTGGAATGTCCGGACATACTGTTTTGTCTCCTTCCCGACGTTTACACTCTTTTTCTCTGTGAACAAGCACCGTTTGGGGCGGACCTGGAGAAAAAGAATGAAAAAGAAAATATTATTCCATATGATATTGGACCGCATCCCGGTGGACGGCGGACTTCGCCACCTTCAGGTCCGGAAAGCGCTCCCTGAGATACGCCGCCAGTACCGGGCAGACCACGTCCTCCGTGGGGAAGTGGCCCGCGTCAATGAGGCTCAGGCCCATGGCCCGGCTGTCCAGAAACTGGTCATACTTCACGTCCGCTGTGACAAAGGCGTCGCAGCCCCGCTCCGCCGCCCGGCGGAAGGAGCCGCCGCAGGCCCCGCCGCCTACCGCCACCCGGCAGATCTCCCGCCCGCCGTCCACGTACCGGATGCCGTTGGGCGAGAGGGCGGCGCGGACCCTGGACAGAAACGCCGGCAGGGGCTCAGGGGCGGGGAGCAGCCCCACGCGGACGATCCCCTCCTCTTCCTCCAGGAGCTCCACCTGCCGGAGGTCCAGCGCCGCGGCCAGCGCGTCGTTGACGCCCCCCTGGGCGGCGTCCAGATTGGTGTGCATGCAGATGGCGGAGAGATCCCGGGACACCAGACGCCGCAGCAGCCGGCCCTGGAGATCGTCGCTCCGAAGGGTCTGGACCATGTGCCAGTGGCAGTTCATCACCGGATGGTGGGACACGATCAGATCCGCGCCCTGCGCCTCCGCCTCCTCCGCCACGGCCTCGGTGATATCCAGGGCCACCAGCACCCGCCGCACCTCCCGGTCCGGCCGGCCCACCAGCAGTCCCACGTTGTCCCAGTTCCGGGCCAGCTCCCGGGGGGCCAGCTGCCAGAGGGCGCTCTCAATGTCATGTACGCTTGTCATGGTCCCACTCCTCTTTTCTGCGCTCCAGCTCCCCGATCACCGCCAGGAGCTGCGCCCGCTTCTCCCCCAGGGCGGGGTCCCTGGCCCGGGCCAGTCCCGCGGCAGCCCGCCGCAGGCGCAGCAGCCGGTCCGCAAGGTAGAGTCCCCACAGGGGATCCCCCTCCAGCAGAAAGCCGCCCTGGGCCTGGGCCTCCGTGGCGGGGGGCGTCTCGCCCCCCCGGACGGCCAGAATGGGGTAGAGCACCCCCTTGTCCTGCACCAGCTTCTCCTGACAGACGGCGTAACCGTTTGCCGGCAGCCACCGGCGCAGAACGTCGGTCCGGCTCATACTCTGGAGCAGAAGCAGGGGTCCGTCCCGGCTCCAGGGGGCGGCGTCCAGGATCTCGGTGATGGTGTCGCCCCCCATGCCGGCGATGACGATCACCTCCGCCTCCCCGGGCTCCACCACCGCCAGCCCGTCTCCCAGGCGGAAGTCCATCCGCTCCGACACGCCGTAGAGACCGGCGGTGCGGCGGGCGTGGTCCAGGGGCGGCGCGCCGATGTCGGCGGCAATGGCCCGGTCCAGCCGTCCCTCCAGCAGGAGGGAGACCGGGATGTAGCCGTGGTCCGTTCCGATGTCCGCCAGGGTACGGCAGCCAAGCGGCACGAGCTCCGCGATGGCCCGCAGGCGGGGCCCCAGCTCCAGACGATCCGGCACAGTCCTCCCTCCTCTCCGCCGGGTTTGGAAACTCAGCGAGGGACTCATAGTCATCCTATGAGTCCCTGTATGCTGGTCCTTTTTACTTATTGGCCTCGGCGTTGACGGCCTCCAGCAGCTTCTCCACATCCACGCCGTGGACGGCGCAGGCCTCCTCCACGGTCTCGCCCCGGCTGCTGGGGCAGCCCAGGCAGTGCATACCGATGGACAGGAAGATGGGAGCGGTCTGGGGGGCCATATCCAGAATATCACCGATGATGGTATCTTTTGTGATGGTAACCATTGCAGTTCTCCTTTTTCTTTACAATAATGATTAGCCGATGGCTTACAGCGGAAATAGTATACCCCAATATGGAGGCAATTTCAATACTTTCTCCACACTTTTTCTGCAATTACTGCTCCATGGCCCTGGCGGACTGCTCCAGCTGGGCAATGAGGGCCCGCAGCTTCTCCGCCTGCTCCCGCTGGTTCTGGACGATGTGGGCGGGAGCCTTGGAGGTAAAGGCCTCGTTGCTCAGCTTGGCCTCGATGCCCTTGAGGTGTCCCTCCGCCTTGGCCTTCTCCTTGGCGATCCGCTCCAGCTCCTGAGCCACGTCCACCAGCTCCGCCAGGGGCATGAACACCCGGGCCGCGTGGGTGACCACCTCCACCATGCCCTGGGCAGCGGGGATCTGGCCCGCGTCCGTCACGTGGATCTCGCTGGCGCTGGCGAGACGCTGGAAGAAGGGCGCGCCGGCGGCAAAGGTCTCCTGCCGGGCTGCGGCCACGGTCAGCTGCACCTTCCGGCTGGGGGGCACGTTCATCTCCGCCCGCCGGGCCCGGATGGCCCGGATGGCGTCCATGATGTCCTCCATGTCCGCCTCCTCCTTGGGGAAGGAGAATTTATCCTCCCACACCGGCCAGGGGGCGCGCATGATAAACTGGCTCTCCTCCCCCGCCACAGGGGGCAGGGCCTGATAGATTTCCTCGGTAATAAAGGGCATGAAGGGGTGGAGCAGCTTTAAAAGCTGGATGAGCACGTAGCAGAGCACGTTCTGGGCGCTTTCTGCCCCCTCCCCCTGCATCCGGCTCTTGGTCAGCTCAATATACCAGTCGCAGTAGGTGTCCCAGATGAAGTCGTAGACCTTGGCCGAGGCCACGCCCAGCTCGTAGGCGTCCATGTTCTCCGTAACTTCCCTGATGAGGGTGTTCAGCTTGGAGAGAACCCACTTGTCCTCCAGCTCCAGCTTCTCCGGAAGCGTCACTTCGTCAATGGTCAGGTTCATCATCACAAACCGGCTGGCGTTCCAGATCTTATTGGCAAAGTTCCGCATGGCCTCGCACTTCTCCGTAAAAAAGCGCATGTCGTTGCCCGGGCTGTTGCCGGTAATCAGATTGAAGCGCAGGGCGTCCGCGCCGTACTTGTCCGCGATCTCCAGGGGTTCGATGCCGTTGCCCAGGCTCTTGGACATCTTCCGGCCCTTGTCGTCCCGGACCAGACCGTGGATGAACACCTTCTCAAAGGGGTACTTCTTCATCTGCTCGCACCCGGAGAAGATCATCCGGGAGACCCAGAAGAAGATGATGTCATAAGCTGTGACCAGCACGGAGGTGGGATAGAAGTAGTCCAGCTCCGGGGTCTTCTCCGGCCAGCCCAGAGTGGAGAAGGGCCATAGGGCGGAGGAGAACCAGGTGTCCAGCACGTCCGGGTCCCGCTCGATGCTGGCGCTGCCGCACTTGGCGCAGCAGGTGGGATCGGTCCGGTCCACGGTGATGTGGCCGCAGCCGGCGCAGGTCCAGGCGGGGATCTGGTGGCCCCACCACAGCTGCCGGGAGATGCACCAGTCGTGGACATTCTCCATCCAGTTGGTGTAGATCTTGGCGAAGCGCTCAGGGATGAACTGGACCTCCCCCTCGTTCACCACCCGCAGGGCCTCCTTGGCCAGTGGGGCCATCTTCACAAACCACTGGGCGGAGATGAGGGGCTCCACGTCGCTCTTGCAGCGGTAGCAGGTGCCAACGTTGTGGCTGTAGTCCTCGGTCTTCACCAGATAGCCCTGGTCCTCCAGGTCCTTCACCAGCTTCTTCCGGCACTCATAGCGGTCCATGCCCGCGTAGGGCCCGCCGTTTTCGTTGATGACGCCGTTGTCGTCAATGACCCGGATGCTCTCCAGGTTGTGGCGCAGGCCCACCTCGAAGTCGTTGGGATCGTGGGCCGGAGTCATCTTCACTGCGCCGGTGCCGAAGCCCAGCTCCACGTACTCGTCCGCCACAATAGGCAGCTCCCGGTTCATGATGGGAAGCACGCAGGTCTTGCCCACCAGATGCTTGAACCGCTCGTCCTCCGGGTTCACCGCCACGCCGGTGTCCCCCATCATGGTCTCCGGCCGGGTGGTGGCCACCACCAGATCCCCGCTGCCGTCAGAGAGGGGGTAGCGGATATACCACAGGTGGCCCGGCTTGTCCGCGTACTCCACCTCCGCGTCGCTAAGGGCGGTGACGCAGTGGGGGCACCAGTTGATGATCCGGCTGCCCTTGTAGATGAGGCCCTTGTCGTAGAGCCCGCAGAAGGTCTCCCGCACGGCTTTGGAGCAGCCCTCGTCCATGGTGAACCGGGCCCGCTCCCAGTCGCAGGAGGATCCCATCCTCTTCTGCTGCTCCACAATGCGGTCCCCGTACTTGTGCTTCCAGTCCCACACCCGCTCCAGGAACTTCTCCCGGCCCAGATCGTGGCGGCTGAGGCCCTCGTTCTTCCGCAGCTCCTCCTCCACCTTGATCTGGGTGGCAATGCCCGCGTGGTCCACGCCGGGCATCCACAGGGCCTCATAGCCCTGCATCCGCTTGTAGCGGATGAGGATATCCTGGAGGGTGGAGTCCATGGCGTGGCCCATGTGGAGCTGGCCGGTGACGTTGGGGGGCGGCATGACGATGGAGAAGGGCTTCTTGTCCGGATTGGGCGCGGCGTGGAAGCAGTTCCCGTCCATCCATGCCTGGTAGATCTTCCCCTCCACCTCCTGGGGCTCATAGGTTTTTGGCAGTTCTTTTCTCATAGTATTCTCCTGTTCTCAGTAAATGACTAAAGATAGACGATCAGTTTGCCGGTTTTCCGGCTGATAAAGTCCCGGAAGGCCATCGGCGTACCACGGGTAAAGCCCTCCTTGGCGTAGACCTGACCGTGGCGGCTGTCCAGCAGAAGGATGAAGTACTCCCCTGTCTCGCACACGGCCTGCACCTTGTCGTACTGCCAGAGGCTCACGGCGGTCCCGGTTTGGTGGACGTAGTGCTCGCCGGTAAACTCCGCGGTCACCTCCCGGGACCCGGGCTGCACCTGCCGCAGGCCGGCGAGGCCGTTGACCGTGTCCTCCGAGGCCGTCACCACCAGCATCAGCAGCGCCAGCGCCAGATTCAGCCACCACGTCCTGTCCCCGATCATCCAGTTTCCCAGGGCCAGCACCAGCATGACTGCGGTGACCGCCATGCCGAAGGTGTGGACCAGGCGGCTGCGCCGCCGCCGCAGGGTCTTCCGGGCCGCCCTTGCCAGGGCCGTCATGGCCCTGCGGTCCACAGTGGTTCGAACGACATATTCCTCCATAGCAAGCCTCCCCTCCAAGAAAAAACGCCCCGAGCAGTCTCCTGCTCAGGGCGAATGAAACCATCCGCGGTACCACCTGCGTTCCCCCGGCCATACCGGGGGCACTTTTGCCTCTGTAACGGGAGTACCCGCCGCCCCCTGCTTGCGCTCAGAGGCGGAGCTCCAGGGCGACTTCCGCTCCCGCGTCCCGAGGCCTTCCACCAGCCGGCCCCTCTCTGCGCGTCCGCGATGAGCGTACTGCTCCCCTTCACAGCCTTTTTCCAGCTTAGTATAGCCAACTGCGGCGCGTTTGTCAAGCCCAGGCCGCTCTTTTCAGATGAATGCCGTCTCTGCATCCCGGTTTTCATTTTGAAAAAATAAGGGTAATGGTATTCTTTAATTTACATTTTCTCAAATCCTGTTCCGGAATGCTCTTTATCGTGCCGTTTTCAATCATCTGCAAATATGCCGCTTGTGACAGATGCAGCTTTTTCCTGATTAACGCGGACACCTTTATTGGAAACAGATGCTCGCTCTTAATCGTAAGCTCTACATTTTCGCTGGGCAGAAAATCTTCTCCCATAATGGAATAGGGCGGAACCTCGATTTCATCAACGCCATTTTTGCTGAGGAAGCCGGCATCCATGGCATACGCCTCCGCAAGAGAATGGCTGTTGCCCTGAAATCCCTCTAGTTCTTCTGGATTGAATGACTGCGGGGAAATATGGGAGTAAATTCTGGCGTTCCATGTGGTATTGCAGTCCACACAATGATAAATAAGCCATACGTCCAAGGTCCTCCGCTGGGCATTCACACGAAATTTTTCAGAGCAGGAGAATTTTGTGGTTTTCCCACATTTTTTACAGTGCCTTGATACCCGCGGGAAAAAAAGATATTGCACTTGCCATGTGATTTTTTTCATAGTACACCTCCGTCTTTACTTCCGTAAAGAGAAGGGGGGATTTTCACAACGTCCTCTCATAAAGAATCTCCTTTGTGGTTTGATAAGAAAATTATAGCAAAGACCTCTTATCAGCTCCAACCTCATGTTCTTTTATGAAGAGAAGATGAGAAAAGAGGCTGATGCGGTTTCTCAAACCACATCAGCCTCTTTTTCATCACGATTTTTTCAACTGCCGGACAATGCGCTGAATGCTTTTCAGCGACAGGTAGTATTTTGCTGCCAAGGCGTCCATGCTCACCCCGGAGAGATACTCTGCATAAATGCGCCTGTTTCTGTCGAGCAGCTCCTGGCGTATTGAGGTGGATTCACCCCACGCTTTTTTGCTGCCCGCCGCTCTGGGAATGTAGAGAAATTCTCCGTCGACGTACTGTTGAACCCTTCGCAATAGGTCCTCCGGTAGAACGTGTGTTGCGTTTTTATAGCTCATTGTTGCGCTCCCACATAACATTTTTACAGGAACAGCAAAGTCTATCTGCAACACGTATTCATTATTTATTGGCTGCGATAGCTTTGCTTACGCGCCAATAACGATAGGATTGAGCATATATGCCTCCCTTATGATTTCTACTTCCCCAGAGCCGCCCGGATGGCCTCCACGATATTGGCGGCCTCCACTACCCGCAGGCCCTCCAGGGACGCGGGGCTCTTCCCCCGCCTGTTGGGCACCACGCAGGTCTTGAACCCCAGCCGCCGGACCTCGCTGAGGCGCTGGTCCAGGTTGTTCACCGCCCGCAGCTCCCCGGTGAGCCCCACCTCCCCGATGGCGGCCAGATCCGCCGCAATGGGCCGATCCAGATAGCTGGAGGCCAGGGCCAGAATGGCCGCCAGATCTGCGGCAGGCTCGTCCAGACTCAGGCCGCCGATGATGTTCATATAGGCGTCGCAGGCGGAGACCTTCAGTCCCCCCCGCTTCTCCAGCACCGCCAGGAGCATGGCCGCCCGGCCGAAGTCAAAGCCGTTGCTGGAGCGGCGGGCATTGCCGTAGGCTGTCGGGGCCAGCAGGGCCTGGATCTCCGCCAGTACCGGCCGCACCCCCTCCATCACGCAGGTGACGCAGGTGCCGGGCGCGCCGTCCGGACGGCCGGACAGGAGCATCTGGGAGGGGTTCTCCACCTCCGCCAGGCCGTTGTCCAGCATTTCGAATACGCCGATCTCGTTGGTGGCCCCAAACCGATTCTTGGCCGCCCGCAGAATACGGCAGGTGCTGTGCTGCTCCCCCTCAAAATAGAGCACGCAGTCCACCATATGCTCAAGGACCTTGGGTCCCGCGATGGACCCCTCCTTGTTCACATGGCCGATGACAAACACCGTGATATCCCGGCCCTTGGCCAGCTGCATCAGGGCCATGGTGCAGTCCTTCACCTGGCCGATACTGCCCGGCGGGCTCTCCAGTGCGCCGTTGTACATGGTCTGGATGGAGTCCACGATGAGGATATCCGGCTCCTCGTCGGACACGGACTGGAGCATATCCTCCAGGGCCGTCTCCGAGAGCACCAGCAGGTTCTCGCTGGCCACGCCCAACCGCTGGGAGCGGAGCTTCAGCTGACGCACAGACTCCTCGCCGGACACGTAGAGCACACGATTTTCCCGGCAAAGGCTGCCGCAGATCTGGAGCATCAGGGTGGACTTCCCCACCCCCGGCGCGCCGCCCACCAGGACCAGCGAGCCCTTGACCGCGCCGCCGCCCAGCACCCGGTTCAGCTCTCCCATGCCGGTGGAAAACCGGATTTCTTCTGTTGTATCAACCTCTGTCAAGGAAATTGCCTTCACGGTCCGGAAGGGGCTTTTCGGCGGTGCGGCGCGGCCTCCTCTGGTCTTGGGGGCCGCCTCCTGCTCCACTACCGTGTTCCATGCCCCGCAGGCCGGACACTTTCCCACCCACTTGGGGGTCTCGTTGCCGCACTCTGTGCAGTAAAAGACGCTGCGTTGCTTTGCCACCTGACGCTTCCTCCTGAGTATACTGATGTCTCTTTATTATACAACAGATGTTTCTATTTGACAAGTTTTTTTACCTCAGATGGGCGAGGACTGCGGACAGGATGGTGAGAGCCAGCTCCGTCTGGTAGGCGGGCGTGTTCAGCCGGACAGTCTCCTGGGGGTTGGAGAGGAAGCCGCACTCCACCAGAATGGTGGGTGATTTCGCGTGCTGGAGGAGATATACGCTGCTGCCGGCCTGCTTGGGCTCCTTGGGCTTGGGGTTGAGGGCGGCGTTGAGCGCGGATTGGACCGCCTCCGCCAGTTCCTGACTGCCCTCGGCAGCGCTGTAAAACACCTGTGCGCCGCACACGCTGGGCACATCGGGCAGGCTGTTCTGGTGGATGCTCACCACTACCCCGCCGGGGACGGCGTTGGCCAGGGCGGTTCGATTTTTCAGATCAGAGGCCTTCTTGGCCCGGACGGTATCCGCAGAGGCGTCGTGGAGGGACACGTCCTCCCTGCGGGTCATCTCCGTCTCCACACCGATGAACCGGGCCAGCTCCTCCACCCGCAGACTGACGGCCAGATTGATCTGGGCCTCCACAGTACCGTCCGCCGCCATCGCACCGCCGTCCATGCCCCCATGGCCCGGGTCAATGACCAGCACCGGCCCCTGCTCCAGGACCAGATTTTTGGACGCGTTGACCGCGCTCCCCTGCCAGAGAATTGCCGCGAATCCCGCGAAGAGCAGGAGCAGCGTGAGCAGATACAGCGCCGTCCATTTTTTAAATGTCAAAAACATGCTACCACCTCCCTCTACCCTATGCCGCCGGGCAGTGAAATATGTATGGGATGGGCCTGCCGCCGCACCCCATACCGCCCGAGCGCATAAGATGAATGGAGGGCGCGCTCCGCGCCCCGACTTTCCCTGAAGGAGGAGCATTTCCTTGGAGAATACCAACCCCAACGCCTGCAGCGCCATGGAGGGCGGACTGCCCGGAAAGTGCGCGAATCTGGCGTTTCCCTATATTGCCATGCAGGGCATGAATGCTGAGCGGTACGATCAGGCGCAGGCCCTGGCCGCCGGCACCCTGTTTCCCGGCCTGAACCTGCCGTTTTTCAAGGCGGTCAAGAGCAAGATGAACTGCGACAACACGGCTCTGTGCGAGCTGATGGCTCTGAGCTTTGCCATCACCGAGCTGGGGCTGTATCTGGACACCCACCAGAACGACAAGGAGGCCCTGGCCCTGTACACAGACTATGTCAGCCTTGCCAAGGAGGGCAAAAAGCGCTATGAGGCGGCCTACGGCCCCCTCCAGCAGACCTCTGTGACAACGGCGGGATATACATGGCTCAACAATCCCTGGCCCTGGGAGCTGGAAGGAGGCAACCGGTAATGTTTATCTATGAGAAGCGTCTGCAATATCCGGTGAAGATCAAAAATCCCAACCCCAAGCTGGCGGCCGCCATTATCAGCCAGTACGGCGGACCGGACGGCGAGCTGGGCGCGTCCCTGCGCTATCTCAGCCAGCGGTTCTCCATGCCCTACCCCGAGCTCAAGGGACTGCTGACCGATATCGGCACGGAGGAGCTGGGGCATCTGGAGATGATCGGCGCTATCGTCCATCAGCTGACCAGGAACCTGACTGACGAGCAGATCCGCACAGCAGGCTTTGACGCCTATTTTGTAGACCACACCACCGGCGTCTACCCCACCGCCGCCTCCGGTACGCCCTGGAGCGCCGCCACCATGCAGGTGACTGGGGATATGATCGCTGATCTGACCGAGGATCTGGCAGCGGATGGGGCGACCATACAAGAACAACATGGCTGGAAACCGTTGAAAACACTGGATTGTTAGTAGGACAAGCCTTTTCCGGCGGCGATGGTGTAAAGACAACCTGTTAAAATTTGCGATGGGACAAGCTGTTTCCAATCCAATTTTTGGGAGAAAATGCATTACAATGAAAATCAAGTTGCGGAGCTGATATATTAGGGAGTACTCCGCAACCTCAAAGCCATTGCCCTGCAAGGGTTAGGGGGCAAAAATGGGAGTTCAAAGTGCAAGGTTTTTTGCAGAAAGTATATCAAAACCCTTGCACTTGACAAATTGTCACCTCTATATGCGGTCAGGAATGGACCATGCTTTCCCCATATTTCCTTGTTTCGATAAGGTTATAAAGCCTGTTTTGGGCTCTTTTCCACGCTTTTGCCCTCAACTTTCTTTTGAACAGGGTTGCGGAGTACCCCCTA
>ERZ779637.591-NODE-591-length-21994-cov-7.762341_pt1 | contig 21994 bp, 20 predicted proteins | sample MGYA00514196_ERZ779637 | MGnify/ENA primary metagenome ERZ779637 (study PRJEB29562, sample SAMEA4376700) | mouse gut metagenome | isolation source: Cecum | study: EMG produced TPA metagenomics assembly of the A DSS colitis mouse model was used to assess the...
TGTATCTTTGCTATGAAGTGGTAAGTATCCTTAAGAACATGGCATTATGTGGGCTTCCGGTAAAAGGGGTATGGAAGAGGGTACAGGCGTTTTTAGGGAAGTATACCGAAGAACTGCCGGACACGGAAGAGCAGGACGCGGAGCAGGAAAGAAAGGAGCTGCCGCCGCTGCCGGATGGCGTGACGCTTACGGACGCGGTACCACCTGGAGCAATGGAACCGAACCAGGACGGAACCTACAACGCATACGACGCGGAAGGGAATAAAACCGGGACGGTAACGGCGGCAGAGTACGAAGCTGCCGGGAACTTCAAAGAGTAACAGAAGGGTAAGGCCTTGCGGGAAACCGTGAGGCCTTTTTTGACGGAAAGAAGGGATTGTATGAGCGCAACGGAATTTATCATCAAAATGGCGCCGCTGGCCGTGGCGGATATGAGGAAAAGCGGGGTACTGGCTTCCGTGACACTGGCGCAGGCCATTTTAGAAAGTGGCTGGGGAACGTCGGAACTGGCGGTTAATGCCTGTAACTTTTTCGGAATGAAGGCCGATTTATCCGGGAATACCTGGCCGTCCGCCTGGGACGGGGCGACCTATACGAAGGATACAGGGGAGCAGAAGCAAAGCGGGGAGTATTACACCGTTACGGCTGCCTTTAGGAAATACCCGGACGCAGCGGCCAGCGTGGCAGACCATAGCGCCTATCTTACCGGAGCCATGAAGGACAGCCGGAAGAGATACGAAGGCCTGGCCGGGGAGAAGGACGCCAGGAAGGCTATAACAATCATTAAAGAAGGCGGGTACGCCACTTCCCTGGACTATGTAGAAAAGGTAATGAACATTATCAACAAGTACAATCTTACGGCCTACGACGCCGGGAAAGAAGAGGTTAAGGAAATGAAGGCTATTAAAATCATGTTGGACGCCGGACACTACGGAAAGTACAATCGTTCCCCGGCCAATGTAGCATATTACGAGAGTGATTTTGCGTGGAAGTTCCATAAGCTGCTTAAGGCGGCATTGGAAAAGCGCGGCATTACTGTAGGCACTACCAGGGACGCCCAGGCCAATGACCTGGACTTAAGCACCAGGGGACGGAAGGCGGCAGGCTATGACCTGTTTATTTCTATTCATTCCAACGCCGTAGGAAGCGGGGTAAACAATTCCGTAGACTATCCCGTAGCCATTACTATGGTGAATGATGATAAGACCACCATAGACGAAGTAAGCAAGGCAGTAGGCGAACGGCTGGCGCAGGCAGTAGCCCAGGTAATGCAGACGAAGCAGCAGGCCAGGACGTACACGAAGCAGAGCAGCAACGACCGGGACGGCAACGGCATTTCTGACGACGAATACTACGGCGTCCTTCACGGAGCCAAAAGCGTAAAGGTACCCGGCATTATCCTGGAACATTCTTTTCATACCAACGCGGCGGCAACTGCCTGGCTGCTGGATGATAACCACCTGCAGCAGATGGCAGAGGCAGAGGCGGCAACCCTGGCAGACTACTACGGCATGAAGCAGACATTAGACCAGGCGGCAGAAGAGAAGCCCAGCGTATCCGACGCAGCGGCCAGCGCTGAAGCTGCAACCTGGTACCGCGTCCGCAAGTCCTGGGAAGACAGCAAAAGCCAGGTAGGCGCCTACAGGGTGAAGGACAACGCGGTAAAGAACTGCCCGGAAGGCTATAGCGTGTTCGACGAAAACGGGAAAGCTATTTTCACCAATAAGGCAGAAGACCAGGCGGCGACTTCCTGGTACCGCGTCCGCAAGTCCTGGGAAGACAGCAAAAGCCAGGTAGGCGCCTACAAGGTGTACGATAATGCCGTAAATAACTGCCCGGCAGGCTACGCGGTATTTGACGACGCCGGGACGGCGCTTTACCGTAATACTGCCGTATCCGTCCATGAGGTAAAGAAGGGCGACACCCTGGGGCAGCTGGCAAAGCAGTACGGTACCACCGTGGACGCCATTGTAGCGGCCAATAAGGCGAAGTATCCGAAAATTTCCGCCGACCATATAGTAGTTGGCTGGAAATTGCAGGTATAAGGCTATGGACTACCAGGAAGCAGCCGAACGCCTGGAAGCCTTTAAAATTTGTACGGAAATGGTACCAGTAGGCTGCGAACAATGCCCGGCATACCAGGAAGGAGAGGACAGAGAAAAGCAGCAGCAGGCTTGTAACGATATGATGGAGCCGGAGAAGATAGAAGAGGCCATAGAAGTGGTAAGAGAGTACGAGAAGAAACAGGCTGCGGCAGCGCCGGACAACATGAGTAATTAACGGGTAAGTAACAAAAAGCCCGGAAAAGCCCATATACAGGCGTTGCAAGTTACCAAAGAGATAGGCAGAAAAATTATACAGATTCAAGAATATGGACTCCGCAGGTTTTCCTGCGGAGTTTTTATCTTAACTTTTCAAGAGAATAGGGGTATAATAAATTTAATGTAATACGAACTATGGAGGTGTTGTTATGTGTGATGTTAAAAAGTATGAAAAAATCTATGAAGATATACAAAAACTGCAGCCGGAAGACACTTTACAGCTTGTACTGGAGGCCGAAACAGAAGAACAAAGAAATTTTTATGAAATGGTTGGTGATTTTCTTCTGCAAAAGAAGCAGAGGCAGATAATCGAAAGGAATCTCTTTTAGTGAAAAAATATATTTTAGTAGCAGGAGTCAATGGGGCAGGTAAATCAACTTTGTATCAGTCATTGCAAAGTCTGCATGACATACCAAGAGTGAATACAGATGAAATATTGAGAGAATTTGGCGATTGGAGAAATATGATTGACGTTATGGCTGCGGGAAAAATGGCGGTAAGGAAAATTGCCAGGTATTTTGATGAGGGCATTACATTTAATCAGGAGACTACATTATGTGGGAAATCCATTTTAAGCAATATAGCAAAAGCAAAGAAAAGAGGATATTTTATCGAACTGCATTATATCGGGGTTGAGAATGCAGATATTGCAAAAGAAAGAGTAGCCAGGCGTATAAAACAGGGCGGTCATGGTATTGCAGAGCAGGATATAGAAAGAAGATTTGTGGAGACATTTGATAATTTGAAAAAAGTTTTGCCGGAAAGCAATCTGGCAGTATTTTATGATAACACAATAGAATTTCGCAGGTTTGCAATATATAAGAATGGAAACCCGGTTAGGGTTTCGCATAATGTGTCGAAGTGGTATGAAAAATTTATGGCAGATATGGAGTAAAAATCTTATAAAAATCATCGTGTGATTTTATAAATCATTATGGGTAACTGACACGTAACTTACAAATGCATAAATAATGTTGAAAAATCGGGATTCTAAGTTCAGCAAGCGATAATTCAAGCGAATTTCAAAAGAACATTAAAATCCCCGAGGTGCAGAAAGAAGGATGGAGGGTATGGAATAAAAATGGAGTTTTATTTTGCCCCGCTGGAGGGGATTACGGGCTATATCTACCGGAACGCCCATCATGCATTTTATGCGGGAATGGATAAATATTTTACGCCTTTTTTGTCACCGAACCAAAACAGGGCGGTCAGCCCGAAGGAAATGAAGGATATCATGCAGGAACATAACCAGGGGATGGATACCGTGCCGCAGATTCTTACCAACCAGGCAGGGTATTTTCTCCGCGCCGCATCGGAGCTTAAGGAAAAATATGGGTACGGGGAGGTCAACCTGAATTTGGGCTGTCCTTCCGGTACTGTGGTATCCAAAGGAAAAGGTGCAGGATTTCTTGCAAAACCGGAGGAACTGGATGCCTTTTTGGAGGAGGTCTTCGCAAAGACAGAGATAAAGGTATCGGTGAAAACAAGGCTCGGTGTTTCGGCACCGGAGGAATTTTACCGGATTTTGGATGTTTTTAACAAATATCCGCTGCACGAAGTGGTTATCCATCCCAGGGTGCGGAAGGATTTTTACAGGAACATGCCAAACTGGGAGATGTTTGGGGAAGCGGTACGGATAAGCAGGAATCTGGTCTGCTATAACGGGGATATTTTTACATTGGGGGATTACCGGAAGTTCCGGGAGGCTTTTCCTTCGGTGGAAAAGATGATGTTCGGAAGGGGGCTGTTGGTGAATCCGGCGCTGGTGCAGGAAATCCGCCGTTTGGAACATGGAAACGGGGCAGGGGCGGAAGAAGGTATGGACATGGTGGCGGCAAAGACAACCTTAAAAGCGTTCCACGACCGGCTGTATGGGGATTACCGGGAGGAAATGCCCGGGGATACCCCTTTGCTTTATAAGATGAAGGAATTGTGGTCTTATATGGTTCACCTGTTTACCAACCACGAAAAATACTGGAAGAAAATAAAGAAGGCGTCCGGGGTGGACGATTATCAGGAAACGGTGGATTGGCTTTTTGCGGAGCAGGAATTGCGGCAGTTATAAAAAACAGGAAAAGGAAAAAGGAGGAAGTTTGCCATGCATAACCAGTTGACGCGCAACGACATCAAACGGATGGAGGAGGAAATCGAATACCGTAAGCTCGTGGTGCGCAAGGAGGCGCTGGAAGCGGTGAAGGAAGCAAGGGCGCAGGGGGATTTGAGCGAAAATTTTGAATATTACGCGGCAAAACGGGAAAAAAATAAAAACGAAAGCCGTATTCGTTTTTTGGAGCGGATGATTAAAACTGCGGAAATCATATCCGACGAATCGGGAGAGGATGAAATCGGGGTGGACAATACGGTGGAAGTACAGTTTGAAGAAGACGGAACCGTGGAAACCTATAAAATTGTCACTACCATGCGCGGAAACTCCCTGGAAGGACTGGTCAGTACGGAATCCCCCATCGGTAAGGCGCTTCTTGGACATAAAGCGGGCGACCGCGTATGTGTGGAAGTGAATGACAATTACCGGTATTATGTCACCGTGAAGAAAATCGAGAAAACGACGGATGACGGAAGTGACAAAATCAGGAGTTTTTAACGGTATGGAAGGAAAAACACAGGATATGGTTATGCGGGAAAAAGAAAGGAGGGGAAGGCATGAAGGAAGTCAGCGAGGAAGATATTGCGAAGATACTGAATGTTTTGGAGAACTTTGCGGAGTCGGGGACGAGCCGGATGAAAATACAGGTTTCCGGAGAACAGGAAGAAGGCTCCGTGGACAGGCAGTACCACCATGGGCGCTGTGATGTGGGAAGTCCATGGGCAAAAGGGGAATGGTTTGACGTATTGGAACAGGAGTAAAGAGTCCGCCAAAGCGGATATGGGGTAAAAAAATGGAATACTTTATTCTTTCTTTTCAGATTATTTTTCCGGTTCTCGCCTATATGGGGATCGGTATTCTGCTGCGGAAGGTGGAACTGGTGGACGGGGATGCTTTTTCGCAGATTAACAGGCTGGTATTCCGGGTGTTCCTGCCGGTGAAACTTTTCCTGGACATTTACCATTCGGATTTCCAAAGGGCTTTCCAGCCAAAGCTGATATTGTTTGTGCTGGTGTCCGTGTTCCTCGCCTATGGGATGACGTGGTTCCTGATTGGAAGGAAAGTGAAGGACCGGAGGGATGCCCCTACCATGATTCAGGCGGTATACCGGAGCAATTACGTGTTGTTTGGCATGTCCATCGCCGCCAGCATGTACCCGGATACGGATTTGGGCGTGATATCCGTGATGGCGGCATTTGTGGTTCCGGTTTTTAACATACTGGCGGTGGTGCTTTTTGAGGTGTGGCGCGGGGGAAAAGGGCTGTCCGTGGCGCATCTGCTAAAAGGAGTGGCGACAAACAGCCTTGTGGTGGGAAGCGCGGCGGGACTCTTGTTCCTTGGGTTAAAAATCCCCCTGCCGCAGCTTGTTTTAAAGCCCCTGACTGCTTTGGGGGATATCGCTACGCCTTTGGCAATCATCTGCGTGGGTGCAACGCTGACTTTCGATGCGCTGCGCAAATATGCGGGATATATTGCCGTGATGGCGGCTGGAAGGCTGGCAGTGGTTCCGGCAGTCTTCGTGACGGCTGCCATAGTCCTTGGGTTCCGGGGCATGGAGCTGGCGGGGTTGTTTTTGGTGTTTGCATCCCCGACGGCTACCGCTTCCTACCCGATGGCGAAGGAGCTTGGCGGCAACGGGGAACTGGCAGGACTTGGTGTGGCGGTCAGCAATGTGGGTTCGTTGTTTACCATTTTCCTTTGGGTGGCGGCGCTTAAATACTTCGGGTTGTGTTAGAGCGTGTTTGATAATTCATTCCCGACATTTGTATGCTTCACTTTGAAACACGCTTTGGGGATACATGTCAGGAGCAAATAAGAAATATACATAGAAGGATGGGAAAAAGATGATCATTGAAACTTTATTTAAGAAGAAGAAACCGGTGCTTTCCTTTGAGATTTTTCCGCCCAAAAAGGAAGCGGAATTAAAAAACATTGATGCAACGCTGGGGACGCTGGCAAAGCTGGAGCCGGATTTTATCAGCGTGACGTTTGGGGCGGGCGGAAGCAGCACGAACAATAAGACAGTGGAACTGGCGAAAAAGATCAAAAGGGATTACGGAATAGAGCCGTTGGTACACCTGACCTGCTTAAACCACAGCAGAGGAGAAATCAGGGGGATTTTGGACGGATTGGGGGAAGCCGGGCTTTTTAATGTGCTGGCACTGCGCGGCGACCGGAATCCCGAAATCCCGCCGAAAGATGATTTCCATTATGCCAATGAGCTGGTGGCGTTTATCAGGGAGCAGGGGGAATTCCATGTGAGCGGCGCCTGTTACCCGGAGGTACATACGGAAGCGCCGGACGGGGTAACGGATATCCGCAACCTGAAAAAGAAAGTGGATGCAGGCGTGGGACATTTGGTGTCCCAGTTGTTTTTCGACAATGATAATTTTTATGATTTTTTAGTAAAACTGAAGATAGCGGGCATTGATGTTCCGGTTGAAGCCGGAATCATGCCGGTGACGAACCGCGCACAGATTAAGCGGATGGTGGATATGTGCGGCGCGGTTCTGCCGGACAAATTTGAGAAAATACTGGAGAAGTACGGGGAACATAAGGAGGCATTGTTTGACGCCGGAATGGCATATGCGGTGAACCAGATTGTGGAACTGATTGCCCATGGCGTGGACGGAATCCATATTTTTACCATGAATAATCCGGTGGTGGCTGGACGGATCTGTGACGGGATACGGAATCTGGTGGGATGATGCCGGACGGCAGGCAGGGAACGGTGCAGGGAAGAAAGAAGGCGGTCGGATGCACGGGGAATGCGCTCCGGGAGGCGCCAAAGGAACGGAAGGGAAGGATAAGGATGGGATAAAATGGAGGGAATGGAAGGAATAGCCGGAATGAAAATGGATGGAAGGAAAGGGAGGAGCGGAACCGGAAAAACGGCATTGGTAACAGGCGCTTCCAGGGGAATTGGCAGGGCCATTGCCGAAAAGCTGGCAGACGGGGGATATGACCTGTGGCTGACCTGTAAAAACTCGGCGAACAGGCTTTTGCAGGTAAAGGAGTATTTGGAGGAGGCGTATGGGATTTCCTGCAGGATTGCAGTCTGTGACGCAGGTGATTTCGGGGCGGTCCGTAATATGTTTGCGGAAATGGAGCGTTTGGATGTGTTGGTGAACAATGCGGGGATATCCTATATCGGACTGCTGTCCGAAATGGAGCCGGAACAGTGGCAGGAGATTATGGACACGAACCTAAGCAGCCTGTTTTATACGTGTAAACTGGCAATTCCGCTTATGTTAAAACGCCACGAGGGGTGTATCGTGAATATTTCCTCGGTATGGGGCAGCGTGGGGGCTTCCATGGAGGTAGCTTATTCCGCATCCAAGGGCGGTGTCAACAGTTTTACGAAGGCTTTGGCAAAGGAGCTGGCGCCCAGCCATATCCGGGTGAATGCGGTTGCCTGCGGGGTAATCGATACGCAGATGAACGGGTGCTTTGATGAGGAGGAGAGACGGGCGCTGCGGGAGGAAATACCGGCGGACCGGTTTGGAATGCCGGAGGAAGTGGCGGGAGTGGTGATGCAGGTAATCGGGGCGCCGGAGTATATGACGGGGCAGGTAATTGCGGTGGATGGAGGGTGGTATTAAGGGGCAGCGGTCAGGGTTTGGTTCCGTATGGGACGGCTTTCATCCTGCGCGGTGCGCCAGAAAACAGGGAGATGGAGTGGCGGGTGAAGATTGGAATGTGTGGTAAGGAGGATGGAATGATGAGTGGTTTGTATGATTTAGTGATTGTCGGAGCGGGACCCGCGGGGTTGTCGGCGGCGGTTTACGCGAAAAGGGCGGGGTTGAAAACGCTTGTGTTGGAGAAAAGCCCGATTTGCGGAGGGCAGATTCTGAATACTTATGAGGTGGATAATTATTTGGGACTGCCGGGAATGAACGGATTTGACCTTGGAATGAAGTTCCGGGAACATGCGGACCGCTTGGGCGTGGAATTTTTAGAGACGGAAACTCTCGGGATTGCTGTTGGGGGCGGGAATGTTTGTCTGGAAAAAATGGGAGATGAAAAGGGAAAAGGGGAATTGGAGGCCGCGGAGCTCCGGTCCGTGGAACCGGATGGTGGAAAGCTCCATATGGTGAAGACAAAGAAGGGGGATTTTTGTGCGAAGGCGGTGCTTCTTGCGACGGGAGCCGCATATGCGAAGCTGGGTGTGGAAGGAGAGGAGGAGCTGACAGGGATGGGTGTGTCTTACTGTGCGACCTGTGACGGTGCTTTTTTCCGTAACCGTACCGTGGCAGTCATAGGGGGAGGCGATGTGGCGGTGGAAGATGCCATTTTCCTGGCGAGGACGTGCGGGAAGGTTTACCTGGTGCACCGGAGGGATGAACTGCGTGCGGCCAAAATCCTGCAGGAGAAAGTGAAAGGGCTTCCGAACGTGGAGATTCTTTGGGATGCGGTAGTGGGGAAAATAAGGGGGGAGGAACAGGTGGACGGGATAACGCTCCGTAACGTGAAAACGGGGGAGGAGAAAAATTTGCCGGTGGACGGGGTTTTCATTGCCGTCGGAATCCGCCCCAATACGGAGGTGTTTGCAGGTGTTGCGGATTTGGATGAAAAGGGATATCTGGTGGCGGGGGAAGACTGCGCCACGACGACGCCGGGAATATACGCGGCAGGGGATGTGCGGACAAAGATGCTGCGGCAAGTGGTTACGGCGGTTGCGGATGGGGCAAATGCCGTGACGGGAATACAGAATTATTTTAACGGGGTTTTTTGAACTATGCATCAGAAAAAAATTTTTACAAATATTACAGATATTACAGAATTTCCGCAATAAATCAAGGCATAAAGGGTGTCTGCCGCAGGTTGTGGACAGTACAAAACAGAGTGGTAAAACCTGCGAAAATGCCGTATTTACGGTATTTTCAGTATCAGTCAGGTATTTTTTCCCATCGGTTGACAAATTTTGAATCAGGTGTTATATTATTTAACAGATGTAACAAAATTGTAATAAATTCAAAGAAACGTTAACAATTTGCGGAGGCACATCCTATGAGACAAAAGAGCGTGAAAGTTGTAATGTGTGCGGTAACGGCAGTTCTTACATTTTCAAGTATTGACATAAGCGTAAATGCGGCAAGCAATGTGGCATCCGTCCTGCCGTCTGCGGGTGTTGATTATACACTGGCATCCAACGGCACTTCCTTAAAGAATATTAAGGATGAGGCAGATACGGGAAAACCGGAAACGGAGAATGCGGAAGCGGAAGGCGCGGCGGACAACGGCGTAAGCGTAACGGGTAATTCCCAGCAGGCGGGAACCGGAACGGAAGTCAGCGGGAATGCGAGCGTATCCGATAATATTTCCGGAAATGCATCGACGGAAGGCGCGGAAGCGGCAGGGACGCAGGCGGAGGAGAAGAAAGAAGACATCGTTATTGAGGAAACCAATATGGTGGATGTCTCCATGCTGGACGAGAAGATTTTAAGGGATGTCCAAAAGAGACTGGACAGGAAAGATGAAGAAGAAGGTTTTAAAAGCCTTGTCATTGCAAAAGTAAACGATTATGTGAACGTAAGGAACATGCCCAGCGAGGAAGGGGAAATCATCGGCAAGCTGTATGATAAGTCGGTGGGAACCTTTATTTCCGAAGTGGACGGCTGGTACGAAATTAAATCCGGTTCTGTGACGGGGTATGTAAAAGGCGAGTACTGTGTGACGGGTGACGATGCGGTGGAGCTTGCAAAGACAGTAGGCACACGGATTGCCACGGTGACAACGACCACCCTGAAAGTACGGCAGGAACCCGGACTGGACAAAACGGTTCTTGGTATGGTTCCGTTGGAAGACCAGTTAATTGTTACGGAAGAATTGGACGGATGGGTAAAGGTTAATATTGAGGAAGGTGACGGCTATGTGTCCACCGATTACGTAGACCTTACCACGGAGTTTGTCCAGGCGGAGTCAAAGGCGGAAGAAGAAGCCAGACTGGCAAAGGAAGAAGCGGCAAGAAAAGCGGCACAGGCAGCGGCAAGGAAAGCGGCGGGACGTTCGTCTTCCGGCGGAGCGTCCAACCAGGTAATGTATGCTTCCGGCGGCGGCAGTGAAATGGGACGCGCGGTTGCGGACTATGCGCTCCAGTTCGTGGGTAATCCTTATGTATGGGGTGGAACGAGTCTGACAAACGGTGCAGACTGCTCCGGATTCGTCATGAGCGTGTATTCCAACTTTGGCGTCAGCCTGCCCCATTCTTCGGCGGCAGACAGAAGCGTGGGCGCGGCAGTCAACGGTTTGGAAAATGCACAGCCCGGTGACCTGGTATGCTACTCCGGTCACGTGGCACTCTATATCGGCAACGGACAGATTGTCCATGCATCCACATCGAAGACGGGTATCATCGTGTCCAACGCAAATTACAGGACTCCGCTTTCGGTAAGGAGGATTTTCTAAAACATATTCAGCAGTTAAGTCAGCGTGTGAGACAGGCGGTACCGCAGGGTATCCGCCTGTTTTTTATGCACAGCCTCACGCAGAAGAAGTGTGACGCTAAAGCGGCGCATGGGGCGCGCGGAGTAGGGAAGATGTCTTTCCTGCCCAATTGTGTATGCGCATCAAAAGGAAGAATGCAAAGGAAAAACATATCCGCAAATTATCAGAAAGTTTTTTTGGCAGGCATTCCGACGCGGTATCTGACGGCTTGTACAAAATCCACAAAGAACGTTTTTTTAAACGGAAATAAAACGAAAAAGAATGGAAAGTTATCCACGGGCAAAATGAGGGAAAATACCGGTTCCTTCATTTATACACGGGATTATCCACATTATCCACTGTATTTGGTGGGAAAGCATATGGGAAAGGAGAGAAACTTACGGAACGCATGTTTTGTCTGTTTTTACTGAAAAAACGGTTTCGCCGGACTTTTTTGGGAGGATGGAAGGGTAGTACCAAAGTCTTAAACAGGAAACAAATTCCTTAAATTGTTGCACAAGCAGGTGAAAATATGGTATAATGCTTGTACAATAATCCAACGAAAGGGATGAGTGATATGAAGTTTGTGATAGCAGGCAAAAACATCGATGTTACGCAGGGGTTGAAGACGGCAGTTGAGGATAAGATTGGAAAACTGGAAAAATATTTTAATCCGGATACCGAGGTTCACGTAACGTTGAGCGTGGAAAAGGAACGACAGAAGATAGAAGTGACAATACCGGTGAAGGGGAGTATCATTCGTTCGGAACAGGTCAGCAACGACATGTATGTTTCTATCGATTTAGTGGAGGAGATTATTGAAAGGCAGCTTAAGAAATATAAAAATAAGCTGGTGGACCAGCAGCAGGCGGCTGGCTTCTTCAAACAGGAATTCATTGACAAGGATTATATGGATGAGGAGGAAATCAAGATTATCCGTTCCAAGAAATTTGATATCAAACCGATGTACCCGGAGGATGCATGTATCCAAATGGAGCTTCTCGGACACAGTTTCTTTGTGTTCTGCAATGCGGAAACCGATCAGGTAAATGTGGTTTACAAGAGAAAAGGCAACACATATGGGCTGATTGAGCCGGAAGTATAGGAGGTATTCGGCGGAATCAGTGCTTTAAGGCGGAACGCGGGTTCCGCCTTTTTTTGCACACGGGCACCCAAAGGAAGGATGTCAGCAGAGCTGACGGGTGCCCGGCGCGTGGGTAGGAAAAGTCTTTCCTACTCGAATGTACACGGGCACCCAAAGGAAGGATGTCAGCAGAGCTGACGGGTGCCCGGCGCGCGGGTAGGGGAAAGATTTTCTCTGCTCGATTGCACAATATTTTCCCCTGTCCAATTGGGTATATTCCCTGTTTTTTTTCATATATTGCTATGAGGTAAGAGGGACGGTGTGACATGCAGTATTTAAAGAAAATCAGGTGTGCAATTTGGGCGGAACTGGTTCTGTTTTCGGCGTTTGGCATTCTGTGGGGGATACAGATTGTAAAGGGCGGTATTTCCCGCATTCCGGAGCAGGCAGTGGAAGTGGAGGTGTTTGCGGAAGGGCAATACATCAAATGGGTGGATTTTAACGTATCCTATGAAGCACTCTGTGAAGCATATAAATGGGATGTGGAATCGTGGAAGGAAGCTGTGCAGCCGGCAGAGGCGGAGAGCAGCACGGCAGGGCATATGGAAGCGGGAAATGCCGGGACAAAAGATGCGGATGGCCGGAATACGGGAACGGAACGGGCGGAAAAGCAGGATACGGCGCATGTGGATTGGATTGAGCTTTTGGCATATGTAGGGACGAGACACGGAGGCGAATTTCCATCGGGTACGGCAGAGGAAATCGCCAGGACGGCAAAGAAACTGATGGAAAAAGAAACGACCATGGCGGAGCTTACAAAGGACATGGAATATTATTCCTATTATTTGGAAGCCTATCAGGCGGTTTTGGGCGGTTACGTGGGGGAATACGAAATACAAAGACCCATGGAAGACGGAAGCGTCAAATGGCAGAAATGCTATGGATTAAAGGCGTTTTCGCCGGTGGCAAAAGGATTTGAATACAGCGATTATTCAGTTTTCGGGGCATCCAGAAGTTACGGTTATGCCAGACCCCATTTAGGGCATGACATGATGGGGCAGACAGGGACCCCTATTATAGCCATAGAATCCGGTTATGTGGAAGCCATCGGCTGGAACCAGTACGGCGGTTGGCGGCTGGGAATCCGCAGCTTTGACGGGAAACGCTATTACTATTATGCCCATTTAAGGCAGAACTTCCCGTACTGCAAAGACCTGGAGGAGGGAAGTGTGGTGACTGCCGGCCAGGTCATCGGTTATATGGGGCACACGGGTTACAGTAAAAAGGAAAACGTTAACAATATCGACGTAACTCATCTCCATTGGGGACTTCAGCTTATTTTTGACGAATCACAGAAGGAAGGCAGCAATGAAATATGGATTGACTGTTACAGCCTGACCCGCTTTTTGAATAAAAACCGTTCGGAAACGGAAAAAATCGAAGAAACGAAGGAATGGCGCCGCGTATATGAAATGAGGGATCCGGCGGTGGAGGCATACGGTAAAAAGAAATAGAGCGCGAATTATTGAGAACCAAAGGTAACAGTTCGGTCTGAACTGTTGCTGCTGCCTGCAGGAAATGAAAAATCCCAATTGAGATATTTCCCTGAAAATGCTATAATAAAGCAAACGATTGCGCACGGAGAGGGGATGGACGGATGAAAACGATTCATGATGTGGCAAAGGAGCTGGGAGTATCTGCAAGCACGGTTTCAAGGGCGATATCCGGAAAGGGAAGGATCGGGCAGGCAACGAGGGAACGGATTCTGCGTTACATCGAAGCCAGCGGCTATTATCCCAATGCCGTTGCGCAAAGTCTTGCGCAGGCGAGGACAAATAATATTGCGGTTATCCTGCCGAAAGTCCATACGCTGACGGATATTCCTTTTTTCCACACCTGTATTTATGCCATTGAGGAAATTGCCCAGGCAAATGATTATGATATTTTGGTGGTAGTCACCCAAGGCAGGGATACAAGACCGTTGGAACGGCTGATTTTAAACCGTAAGGTGGACGGCATGATATTGACAAGCACATATGAAAACGATTGTTTTGTTCCGCTCTTAAAGGAAAAAACGATTCCGTTTGTAACGATTGGTGCGGTTCCGGACGGGGACGTGATACAGGTGGACAATGACAATGCCGGGGCCTGTATGGAACTGACGGGTATACTTCTGGCAAAAAAAATAAGCCGCATCGCCTATTTGGGCAGCAACATGGAGCAGATGGTCAACAAAAGCCGGTACCAGGGTTTTTGTGCGGCATACCTGCAGTATGGCAGGGAGCCGGACGGGGATATCCTGTATACGGATTTGGACAGTAAAGTGATGATTGAAAAAGCGGTGGACAGGCTTTTGCGTGAAGGCGTGGACTGTTTGCTCTGCCAGGATGACTTTATATGCAATGAAGCGGTACGCCTGTTGGCGGACAGAGGGGTACGGATACCGGAAGACGTGAAGGTAGCGTCCTGCCATTACAGCAGGATAATGGAAAATTACCCGGTGACGGTTACGTCGCTGAAATTCGATACCGGAGCTTTGGCGGGTACGGCGTGCCGGCTCCTGTTTGCCCTGTTGGACGGGAAAGAGGTGCCTGTAAAAACCGTAATGGATTATGAAATAAGCCTGAAGGAATCTACGAAATAGGGAAGGCTGTTTCCGGAAGGGAAACCGGGAAAGGATTGTGGAAAACTGCCAAAAAAAATTTGCAAATGTCGGTACATTTTATAAGTTGACAGATTTCCCGCCGCTTGATAGAATGGAAGAAAGGCAATCGGTTGCGCACGGGAATAAAAAATATGCCGGACACCGGCAGGAACAGGGGTAAAATATGAGCGATTTTATTGTGAACATCATTCATCGGCCGGAAATGGTCCCCGAATATGCGGAGAAAGTAACCGGTCATGGAAAAGAAGAAGATATCGGACGGAAAGCGCTTCTTACGGAGTCTTTGGACATCTTCAAATTCCAGCAGGAAACGGCGCATAAGAACGGTCTGAAAACGACGATTCAGATGACTTATGCCGCCTTGTTCAACGAGGAGGCAATCCAAATAGCCAAAGAGCACCATGAAAAGTACGGAGACGAGATTTCCCTGTCGCTGCTGGGACTGCCCTGCACGGAATTTCGTGAGAAATATAAGACAAAGGATTTCTGTATTTGGATGTTTTCCATGGAAGACAAGAAACGCATTGTGGACGATGTGTTCGGGAAGTTCCATGATACGTTCGGGTTTTACCCGGAATCCACCGGTTCTTACTATATGGATGCGGATTTGACGAATTATATAAAGGAAAAATATCCGATGGTAAAATGTGCGGTCGCTACCTGCTGGGAGGAGGGGCCGAAAGCGTACCATACCTGCAACAATTCATGGTATACATTTATGGACGGCGGTCCGTGGAATCCGTGGATTCCCTCCAAACAGAATACCCATGCACCGGCGGCAAATGAGGCGGAGGACAGCGGTATCGTGGCAATCCCGCACCTGTCCAGGGATTTGCTTGCCTGCTATGACGGGAACGGCTCCAATTTCGGTACCCATCCCCAAAATGTACTGCGCGGCATGATTTATGATACGGAAACATGGGAATTTCCTTATTTATTCAATTTAATCGACCAGTACCGTGATTTGGAAAAATACAATAACGGATATTCTTATAACATGATGTTTGTAGGTCCTGCATGGCTGAATAAAATGGGACGCTGGGAAGCTCCGTATGAGCTTTTGAAAAAGAGCTATGAAGAAGGTATGGCATATTACGGAAACCTGAAAAAAGAAGGTAAGCTGTCGGATATGACCATGGCGGAATTTGCGGATTACTACCGTGGGAAGAAGACGTATGAGGAACCGGAATGCGCCCTTTGGAGGGATATCCTGTACGGTTCCGACAAACAGTTATTCTGGTACTGCGACCCTTATATGAGGGTATGCGTCAATATGGACCAGGGAGGCGCCATTGTGGATTTGCGCCCTTATGCGGCGAAGCTGGAATGGCCGGTCGGTATCGGTACGAAGCATGTGACGGATGCCTCTTACCCGTTCTTAATCCAGGAGAAATACCGTGCCGGATATTTCACCCACTATGCAGGAGAGGGAACCGTAAGAAGCGCCAAACTGAAATACCAGGGGGAAGAAGTGGACCTGTGCCTGTGCCGGACAAAAGCCCATTTTTCTCAGGAAGGGAAAACAAGGATTTTGACGCTTGACCCTGTGGAAATTGAATTTTATGACCTGACCCTGACGCTGCAGAGTGTGATTTCCTTTGAGGAAGGAAGCTCGGATATTAAGATAGAGAGAAAGATTTTGGACATGAGCAGGCCGGATGCGGAAGTGGAAATCAACGAATACATGGTAGCATGTTATGGTACGACGGAATATTCCGAGGATATGACAGGCATTACTCTTGCCTGTGAGAAGGACGGCGAGAGGGAAACGTTGTCTTACGAATACAAGTGCAGGGAGATGGAAAAGGCAGGGGCAACGGAACTATCCGCCGTGATTCCGCCAATTCATACAAAGGTATCCATGAAGGCGTCAAACGGGGAAGCCGTGGGGTATGTAAAAGAAGGTTATGCATTCTCACCGATGTTTACCCTTGGATATACCAAAAATCTGAAAGATAAGGAGGCGTTTGCGACATGGCTCAGGCTGGAAAAGGCAAATTAAATTACAGGTGTCCTTCTTGCTTTATGAGGGATTTGGATTTGGATATGTTCTATGACAAGGATAAGAAGGAATATTACTGCATTCGCTGCCAATACAGGGGGACGGAAGAAGATGTCCTTGAGAAAAACCAAATGGCGAGGTTCCGTTACGGGGCGATGGCAAAACGGTATACCAAATTTGATTTTGACTGATGGAAGCGTCCGCGGTATGTTATGGCTGCGGACGCTTTTCCTTTTTATGCACACGGGCGCCCGGCGCGCGGGTAGGGGAAAAGCGTGCCCCTGCCCGAATTATGTACACGGGCACCCAAAGGAAAAATGTATATATAACTGCTCAGAGGAGGAAAAAGATGGAATTTGAACATTTGCTGCACGGCGGCGATTACAATCCCGAACAATGGCTGGACTGCCCGGAGGTGTTGCGGGAAGACGTGGAACTGATGAAAAAGGCACATGTGAATTGTGTGACGCTCGGAGTGTTTTCCTGGGCGGTGCTGGAGCCGTCGGAAGGGGAGTACCGTTTGGAATGGCTGGAGAAAATCATTGATACACTCTATGAGAACGGGATTTCCACCGTGCTGGCGACACCTTCCGGCGCAATGCCCCATTGGCTGACCACCCGTTATCCCGAAGCGATGCAGGTGCGCGGCGACGGCGGAAGGAACCTGCCCGGCAGGCGCCATAATTTCTGCTATACGTCGGTGAAAATGAGGGAGAAAGCGCGGCAGATGGACGGGAAGCTGGCGCAGATGGCGGCAAAACATCCAGGCATACGGATGTGGCATATTTCCAATGAAATGGGTGGGAATTTCTCGGACAGCGCCTGTCACTGTGAACAGTGCCAGCAGGCGTTCCGCCAATGGCTGAAGGAGAAATACGGGACGCTTCAGGAATTAAACCGGGCTTGGTGGACGGTATTCTGGAGCCATGTGTATACGGACTGGAACCAAATACACAGTCCCGTACCTCATGGGGAATGCCTGCTGCACGGACTGAACCTGGACTGGCACCGCTTTGTGACCCATCAGATGACGGACTTCCTGAAATGGGAGATTGCTTCCGTCCGGGAATATTCTACCCTGCCGGTGACCACGAATTTCATGTTCTTTTTCCAGCCCCTGGATTATTTTAAGATGCAGAAAGAGTTGGATGTTATTTCCTGGGATTCCTATCCGGCATGGCATAAACGGAAAGACGAAGTGCCCGTGGCGGTGAAAACGGCGGCGTTCCACAGTATGATGCGGAGTATGAAAAAAGCGCCGTTTATGTTGATGGAGAGCGTGCCGTCCGCCGTGAACTGGCGGGGGAACAATCCGTTAAAGCGTCCGGGGATGCATATGCTTTCTTCCATGCAGGCAGTAGCGCACGGCTCCAATACGGTACAGTATTTCCAGTGGCGGAAAGGCAGGGGGGCTTTCGAGAAATTCCATGGCGCGGTGCTGGATCACAAAAACGGGGCGGATACGCGGACATTCCGTGACGTGACAGGCGTGGGGGAACGGTTGGGAAGGCTGGATGCGTTAATCCGCCGCTCCTGCAACCGTCCGTCCGTTGCCATGGTGTTCGATTGGGAGAACTGGTGGGCTTTAGGGGATGCTACGGGACCGAGACAGGACTTGGATTACCAAAAGACATTTCTGCGGCATTACCGTGCTTTTTGGGAGGCAGGGATTGACGTGGACATCATCGATATGGACGGGGAGATGGACGGCTACGCATTGGTAGCTGCCCCGTTAAATTATATGTATAAAAAGGGTTATGCGGAAAAGGTAGAGCGGTACGTGGATGGCGGGGGAATGTATGTGACGACATGTTGGAGCGGTATTGTGGGCGAATCGGATTTGTGTTTTACGGGGGAGCATCCGCTTCGGAAAGTGCTCGGTATCCGGCAGGAGGAAATCGATGCGCCAAGTGAGGAGTTTAAGAATCATGTGGTTTACGGCGGATGCGTGTATCCCACCGGAGGTCTTTGTGAGGTGGTACATGCGGAGACGGCACAGGTGCTTGGCTGTTATGGGGAGGACTTTTACCGTGGAATGCCCGCGGTTACGGAGAACCGCTACGGGAAAGGGACAGCCTGCTATCTGGCGGCGGAGTTCGGACAGACGTTTTTGAACGTTTTCTACGGGGAATGCCTGAACCGCGTTGGCATCGAAAATCCGCTGCGGGCAAAATTGCCTTACGGTGTGACGGTGTCGGAACGGAAGGGGGAGACGGATTTTCTTTTCGTGCAGAATTATAAGGAAGAAACGGTGGAAGCGGTGTGTACCGGGGAATATGCGGAAGCGGATACCGGTAAAGAGTGGCAGGGGAAGATTGTGCTGGAACCGTTTGAATGCAAGGTTTTGGTACGGAAGGAATCAAATCATAACGGAACGGATGGAAAGGAAAGAGTGGCAAAATGACGGACGGTATGATACAAAGTGCGTTGCAAAGTGCGTTGCACGGAATGATACATGGAATGGATATTTCGTCAATGGATGAAGTGGTAAAGTGCGGGGGGAAATTTTATGACGGGGGACAGGAAAAAGGACTGCTGGAAATCCTAAAATCTTATGGGGTGAATTATGTCAGGCTGAGGCTGTGGCTGGAGCCCTGCTCCGGGGATGGGAAACCATATGGTGCAGGGGGCAACGATTTGGAAGTGACAGTGAAGCTGGCAAAGCAGGTGAAGGAGGCGGGGCTACGATATCTTTTGGATTTCCAATACAGTGATTTCTGGGCGGACCCCGGCAAGCAGATTAAGCCGAAGGCATGGAAAGATTATGGCGGAAAGGAACTGGAAACGGCGGTTTATGCATATACGCGGGATACGCTGCTTACCCTGAAAGGACATGGGTGCCTGCCGGATATGGTGCAGGTGGGGAATGAGATTACCAACGGTTTGCTGTGGCCGGAGGGGAAGAAGCCGGCGTATGACCATATCGTGCGTTTTGTCAATGCCGGAATCCGCGGGGTGCGGGAAGTGGAGAAAAGCATTCCGGTTATGCTGCATTTAGACCACGGAAACGATCAGGAGATGTATAAGGATTGGTTTGACAATTATTTAAAGCGGGGTGGGGAAGACTTTGAGGTAATCGGCATGTCTTATTATCCCGTGTGGAACGGTAACATACAGGGGCTGATTGACAATATGAACATGCTCGCCGCCCGTTACGGAAAACCGATGGTGGTGGTGGAAGTGTCCCAGCCTTTTACCCTGGAAGATTATGCGGAATACGAGGGACTGGCACAGGAGCAGCGCAAAGGGTATGCCGCAAAGCCGTCGCTGGCACGGGAATTGGAATACCCGGCAACGGTAGAGGGGCAGTGTGCATTTATGGAGCGGCTGATAAGGGAAGTGGCAGCGGTAAAGGACGGTTTGGGAATGGGGTACTTTTACTGGGAGCCGGCCTGGCTGCCGGTAAAGGGAAGCGGCTGGGCAACGCCGGAATCGCTGGAATATATGAACGATCCCGGTCCCTGCGGGAATGAATGGGCGAACCAGGCTTTGTTTGATTATGAGGGGAACGCGCTGCCTGCGCTTGGGGCGGTTGCGGGGAGGTGATTTCCGCAGGCAGCCAAAGTTACGTTTGGTAAGTTTAGAGTATGTCGGAAAATTTCGGGAATGAAATTTCAAACACGCGTTAAGGAAGGCTGTCAACCGTCTGTTCGATGATACTTAACATGATGTCTTTCGTAATCTGTCCGGTCACATAACCGTATACGTTGCCGTTTTTGTCAATCATAAAGGTGGTGGGGTAGGCGCTGATGCCATAGAGGTAGGCATTCAGCCCGCCTTCATCCATGACTACGGGGTAGGTGTAACCGTTGTCTTTTAAGAAATCCGCGATGTCTTCCGCGGAACCTTCCTGTCCGAGATTGGGACCGGCGATTCCGAGGATGACCACATCGGAATCATTTTCCCCATATTCTTCATAGATTTCCTGTATTTCCGGCATTTCTGCACGGCAGGGGGGACACCATGTGGCCCAAAAGTTGAGAAACACGGTTTTCCCTTTGTAGTCCGACAGGGTATGGGTATTCCCGTATTGGTCGGTGAGCGTGAAATCGGGGGCGGGCACGGTTGGAATGCCGTTTCTTCCGCCGCTTTCCGTGTCCTGTTTTGGCGGTGCGGTGTCATTGCTGTCCGTTTGCGCCTGATTGCTACCGTTTGGTATCTCTCCGTTTTCCGGCTCTGCCGTGTCGGTATCCGTTCCGGAGCTGTTGCCGTCTTCGGCGACAGAAGTGTCATTTGCAGAATTTCCTGTGTTGTCCCCGGCTGTCTGTGTATTTGTCATTTGGGATAAATAGGCGCTGATGCCGTTCATCCATCCGGTGAACATCATGATACCGGTAAACAGCATCAGGACACCGCCGATTTTCACCGTATATTTCACCACCGCCCTGTGCTTTTTGAAAAATTCCAAAAGGCTTCCCGTAAACAGACCGACACCCATAAAAGGCAGGACGAAGCCCAGCGTATATATTCCGATGAAGGCAAAACCGGTCCATGCGGAAGCTGCCGATGCCGCTAAGAGCAGTACGCTGGCGAGGGCGGGACCGACGCAGGGGGTCCATGCGAAACTGAACGTAAAGCCTAAGACCAGGGCAGTCAACGGATTCATGGCAAGTGTGTCAGGATGGAAGGCGATGCGGTGTTCCCGACGGAACAGGGAGCCGCCGAACACTCCAAGCTGGTAGAGTCCGAACAGGATTACAAGGATACCGCCAATGCGGGTAAACCATGCCTGGTAGCTGTGGAAAAAACGTCCCGCTGCCGTAAATCCAAGCCCCAGCAGGAAGAAGGCGAAGCTGACGCCCAGTACGAAACAGAGGGTATTGCGCAGGATCCTGCCCCGGTGGTAGGAAATCTCGCCGTTTTCGTCCATGCTTTTAGCCCCTCCGGACAGATAACCGATATAGAGCGGAATCAGAGGCAGGACACAGGGGGAGAAAAAGCTGAGTAATCCCTGAAGGAATACGGTAACGGCGGAAATGCTTGTTTCAAGTGTCAGGTTCATGGTAATTGTTTCCTTTCATTTCTATATTATTGTTTTTTTAATTATTATCTCTATAATCTTTATAATCCTTAAAAAGTGTGATTTTTTATAATATAACAGATTTTATGGACGGATGGCAAATTTTTTTCATGGCAGTGTCGGGTATGGCAGGATAAAGCTGCGCAATGCCTGCCGGAGAAATAAGTTACTGTTCATACCATACCGGCTTCGAGGTGTTTTCGCACATTATATGTGCATCGCAAAGCGTGTTACTGGTCACGGAGTGAACAGTAACATAAATAAGCCGTCCGTGTATTGAAAATGATAAGGAGCGTTGAATCCTTTGCCGGATTATGATATAATCCTGTTTTTGACAGTAGTACGGACAATGAATCGCTGTAACCCTAGTAT
>ERZ779637.593-NODE-593-length-21985-cov-9.053169_pt1 | contig 21985 bp, 24 predicted proteins | sample MGYA00514196_ERZ779637 | MGnify/ENA primary metagenome ERZ779637 (study PRJEB29562, sample SAMEA4376700) | mouse gut metagenome | isolation source: Cecum | study: EMG produced TPA metagenomics assembly of the A DSS colitis mouse model was used to assess the...
CCCAAAGCGTAGAGGACAAGTTAAAGCGTGTCATTCTCCATGACTTAGAGCATGGGAAACAGGGCAGACCAAGAAAAAGTGATGGAAAATGATGAATGCGTCCTTGACAAGTAGCAACAGGTGCTGCAAACATATATATCGTTACCGGTTACACCGATATGAGAAAAAGCATAGACGGTCTGTGCGCAATCGTCATGGATCATCTGAAAGAGGAACCGGACACTCACTCCATCTATCTTTTCTGCGGTAAACGTTGCTACCGGCTCAAGATCTTATTACGAGAGCCGGACGGGTATGTCCCTTTGATGGAAAGACTTGATGTCGTCCATGGCAAATACCGCTGGCCGAGGAAGCACTCCGAGGTAAACCCCATTACCTGGCAGCAGTTCGACTGGCTCATGTCCGGACTTGAAATCGAGCAGCCAAAGGCTCTGCGGACAGCCTGAAGTTCTTGATCTTACTGGATTTTTGCCTGTTTTGTGGTATAATGAGCTTAACAAAAACGGGAGAAAAAACATGCCGCGTTCCGCTAAAGACATCCAGCTTACAGAGCTTAAGAATACCATATCAAAACGGAATGAACTGATCACGACACAGACGAAATCCATGGATTCTTTACAGAAAACCATCGAAGAGTTGCGTCAGGAGTTAAGCAACAAGCAGGCTGAAGTGGATTATCTGAAGGCAAAACTGTTTGGCTCTTCCAGTGAGAAATGCATAAGCCCCTTTCCCGGACAGATGAATCTTTTCGAGGAGATGCCGGATGAGAGGGTTCCCTAGATCATAGAGTCGGAAGTGACCCATGTTTCCGCCCACAAACGGGAACGTAAGCCCAAAGCTTCTTATGAGGAGATGTTCGACAATCTCCAACGCAGGGAGGTTGTGCTCGATACACTGGCTGACAAGGATAAGGACTGTCCTGTCTGCGGGACACAGATGGTTCCGATCGGAACTGAGACTGTCCGCACAGAGCTTGTTTTCCATCCAGCATATCCGGAACGCGTGGATTACATGGCGGTTACATGTGAATGCCCTTCCTGTAAAGATTCCACGGAACCGCAGTTCGTAAAAGATGAAGGAGCGGCGCCGCTTTGCGGTACATTAGTAGCATTACAAAAGGTTGACTTCCAGATACCCTTAATACACGAATTTTCCTTACTCTTATTATTCAGAGGCAGGGGGCATCCGCCTCCTGCCTCCGTTTCCCCATACACCCGGACAGGTATTTTCAAATAAAACATTATCCTGCATTCAGATTTTCTTCAGCTTCTTCAATGCCTCAGGCTTCTTCGGGTCATGGTAGATATAGGAGCATGTGGAATTGGCGCCGGCGTGGGCGGAGATAAGGGCAGCCCGCTCCAGAATCTTCAGGCCGAGTTTGTTAGTACTGAAAAGCTTTTGTGTTTTCATAGTGATTTCCTCCATTCGTAAACATTTGGTATTATCTTTAGTACTACTACATTGTAGAATATAACTTATATCTGTTCCGATATCGACAGAATGTAAAAATTACGTTGTTTCCTGTAAGAATTTCCGGCGGCAGAACAACGCGGATACTTGAAATATGCCGCCCTCATGGTGGATGGATATCTCACCGGCATACTTTTCTGCCGTCCGTTTCACTGATAACAGGCCGATTCCGTGGTCGCCGCTTTTGCTGCTGCGGAGTTTTCCGCTGCTGTCTGAGGCAACTGCACCGTTGAAGGGATTTTCTACAGTGATAAGAAGGACATCCTTTACCAGACGAACCGACAGACTGATCCACTTGTCTTTTTCGTCCGTAAGCTGTCGGACGGCCTCCATAGCGTTGTTCAAAAGATTTTCCAAAATGATACACAGATCGGGGCCTTCGACAAAAAGCTCTGTTGGTACATCGAGTTGGCAGACCATCCGTATGCCCTCCGCGGATGCGGCGGCGTACTTATAGTTGACCAGCGCGTCCAGCGCCAGATTTCCCGTTTCTGCGGTGCCATGTCTGTTCAAACTGTTCTCATCAAGCATTTTTCCTATTTCACTTTTTGTTTCCTCAATCTGCCCCGCTTCCAGCAATGCGCGCAGGGCAATCAGACGGCCTTTCAGATCATGGCGCAGGATACGGGTTTGGCGGTAGGCTTCTTCCCGCTCAGTCGCCTGTCTGACGCAGAGGCGGATTTCCTGTTCATAGGCCTGCGTCTGTTTTTCCATGAAAGTCTGTGCGCTGATCTTATCGTAGATATCGAAGATCAGGTAGTTGTTCAGAATGATAAAGATGGATAAAATGTAAAAAAAGGCTGTTTCCCCGTTGTGCAGGGCAGTTACATGAGCATAGTGTGTGATGAAAATGGAGGAGCAGGGAACCAAAAAGAGGCGGATCCAGTACCGGAAGGGAAGTGGGGTGGTGAGATCGCGTCCCTTCCACCGTTTATACATCTGGACAATGATATACATAGCGATTGTGGAGATGAGATTTCCGACGACAAACGGATCCCCCTCCAGTGTTGCCAGCAAGATACTCTGGGTAGCCACCTCTACAACCATTCGCGATGTGTGGTAGATGCAGGAGCGGAATAGGGCTGTCTTGATATCTCCACAGCCACAGGCGAACAGGAGCACCGTCATCAGAATGAGGTTGCCAAAGAGCGTGAGCAAGGGATATCTTGAGTTGGAGAACATGATCAGATATAAAAAGAGGATGTAAAGCAACCACGCGGCGTAGCGGAATGCCTTATGGTGTGTCGCTTCCCTTCGGAAAGAAGCAAGATATGTGTGGATGATGTGTACTGCAAAGAGTACCATCAGCACATCAAGAAATAACGATTCTTTCATTTTTATCCCCTTTTACACCTGCCAATGCCATGAACCTTGTCATGGCGGACTTCTTTCGGTCTTCGCTGATCTGGATAATTTTGCCGTCCAGCATTTCAATTTCCGTGGCGGACATTGCCTTTATGAAGCCAAAGTTCACGAGAAAAGATTGGTGTACCCGCAGGAAGCGTCCGTTGAGGGAGGCCACCTGCTTTTCAATATCGTTCATTTTTGCGTAGAAACAGGTCTGTCGCAAATTTGAGGCATCCGTATCCGATCGTGGTAAATGGATAGTAATGATCCGCCGACAACTCTCAAAGTAGGTAATTTGGTCAAATGGAATCCGATACAGCGTTTTCTTATAGGAAAAAGTAAAGTACCCGGTACGCTGCCTGATCCGTTCGCGCGCGGAGAGGAATACTTCGAGGAAAGCCGCCTCGTCTATCGGTTTCGACAGGAAACGGAAAGGTTCTGTGTAAAACAGTTCTTTCAAGTGTTCTTCATGGACTGATACGTATACGAGCAATGCGGGAATTTCTGCTTCCCGCAAGGCCAGCGCGGCGCGGATGCCATCCATGAATTCCATTTCGATATCCAGATAAATAAGATCGAAGCACATTTGCTGTTCCATAACGGCTTTGACAATGGCGGAACCGTCGAAGAACACTTCGCAGTTGACTTCCACTCCTTGTTCGGCAGCAATTTGCCGCAGAAGCCGTTCGACAATTCCTGTAAAAGCTTTGTCGTCATCACATATGGCAATGTTAATCATCCGCGAGTTCCTCCTGACCAGCTTTTTGGCGATGATCCAGTGCATACTGACAGCACTGGATTACCAGTTCATTAAAGGAAATTTCTTCTTCATGTGCAAGGGCTATCATCCGGTTGTTCAATTCTTCTGTAAAGCGGATGGTTTTGGAGACGTTAGCTTTTGCATGTGGTTTCTTTATTACAAACACGGCATTCACCTCTGAATCATAAGTTATGCTATTAATATAACCTGTCAGAGTGATAAATAATATAATTATAAAAGTAATTGTTTATAGTTGTATTAATTGATATCAAATTGTTGTTGCAATTCGGAAAATGAATTCTATTACATATAGTAGTATAATGTGCTATGATGGTAAATAGAATCATTTAAAATCGGGAAGGATATCAGTAGCAGCTATGGAAAAAATAGCAAATAAGATTGCGCAAATCCTGGTTAGGGAAAATATGATAGATGGTGCCATGCTGGAGATTTATCAGTATGGACTGGTAAGAATGCTGGAGATTGGCGGAGCAGTTTTTACAAGTTTTTTGATATGCCTGAGTATGGGGATGATGAAAGAAGGACTTATCTTTTTTGCCTTTTTTATTCCACTTCGTTCTTATCTGGGCGGTGTGCATCTCAAAAAGTACTGGCAATGCTTTTTGGCATCCTGTCTGGTATTTTTCATGACGCTTATGACGGTAAAATTTGTGGTGGCCGATCTGGAATTTATAGGGGTTATGACCGTATTAGGAGTGGCGGGCACAGTTTTTACCGCTTTTGCAGATTATAGAAAGCAAAAGAACGAAATATATCTTCTTATTGTCTGTACGGTTCTGAGTCTGCTGATGATACTGGCAGGTTTATTTTATATAAAAGAGGATAATTCTATGATGCTTCTGCTGTGCTGTACGGTTTTATTGGTGCTTGGCAGTAAGGTGATTGAGCTGTTGGGGCAGTCAGCGCGGAAAAATTGCAAATGAGGGCGGTAATAGGGCTTACGCATGAATATCTTCCCATATTCTTTCTTTGCATAATTCATAATAAGTATCACTCTTTTCAATGCCAATAGAATTGATGCCGTATCTATTAGCCACAATGGCAGTGGTTCCACTTCCAAGAAATGGGTCTAATACCACATCACTGTCTTTCATGCATTTTATGATTAATTCCGGAATGTCATTCGGATAAGGCGCGTCATGTCCTAAAACATTTTTTCCTTTTATCATTTTTACGACAGGTCTTATGTCTTTTATCTGTGAAACTAATCCTGAATATTTATTGTCAGGCTTTCCTTTTGAAAGAATAATAATATGTTCCCAGCAATTTAGCGGCGCTTGATAATAAGGCGTTAGATTACCTTGATTAAAGCTTCTGTTTCCTTGGATTTCTCCTTTGTTCCAGACCATATTTCCCACAATTTCAAATCCTATGCGCTGAAATATATCTATCATATATGCACCTAAAATCATACGTTTATTGCCCATTGCAGATAGAGAAATATTGTTCTCATTATCAAAATAGTCAAATATGTTAAAAAGGTACACGGAGCCATTTTTCAATACTCTGTAGATTTCTCTTGAAATATTATACATATCATAGAGATAGCAATATATATTTTTCCATTGCGAATACGTTTTTGCATTATAATAAGGCGGTGATGTCACAGCACCGTCTATACTCTCGGTAGCAAGCATCCGCAAAACATCATAAGAGTCTCCATGATATAGAGCTGCTCTGCCGATCAAACAATTTGTATATTCACCAATCGGTCTGGTGTCTTCCTGCAAGTATCGGTAAAAATAGGAGGAATGTTTAAACGTATCCATAATATCTGTCTTAATGTTCTCTATTGAACGATGGTGTATCTTCCGGTTCAAGAATAAATCATCACTTATTCTTCCGATGGAATAAACGACCACCTCATCGTTGACACAACTATAATGTCTTATAGCCATTTCAAAGGCCTCAGACTTAGAGCATTCTTTCATACAATCAAGATGCCATTTTGTTATAGAGCGTTCCGGTATTGTATTTTCTTCTTCCTGCAATTGCTTCTGTCTATACAGTGACATAAATGCATAGCGTTTTCCCCGATTATACTTACTTCTATCAGGACATAACGGATTCTCACATTGCAGACATTATGACAAAATTCTACAATATTATAGTGTAAAATATTGACAGAAGAGGGGGAATGGGTTATGGTATAGGAGACTACGGAATGTGGTCTCGAACGGCGTGTTTTTGGGATGATGGAAGGGTTTATTTTGGCTTGTGGCGGGGATGCAGGATGAGAGAGAAAAGGGGTTTATTAGGGTGGGATAATTAGGAGTTATCTGTTGGATAATGCAATAATATCTTTCAAATGCTGACTTGTGAGGAATGAATAATGAGCGCTAGGTCATACAAAAAATTAATATTAGTATATACTGTATCCATTGTGTGGTTTGTGGCCATTAATTTCAGTATAAATATGCAAGACGCCAGAGATATTAATGACAATATCCTTATTATTTTGATAGCATTAATACCATTAGTTTATACTCTAATACCTGAATTTAAAAATGCTATATTAATTATAAACAGAAATAAAAATCGTTTAACCAGTGATGTGTTTACTGATCGTAAAAATGATCTGGAAAAGGTATTAGAAATGCTTTCTTCGCAAGATCACATTATTGAAATTAGAGGACGAGAGGAGACTTGTGGCAAAACATGGCTTGCCATGCGTTTATGCGACTATATAAACAATCCTAAAGATAAATCATTGCGTTTGCCTGGTGTCAAGATGCCGTACAAAAGGGCTTTCTATTTAGACTTGCAAAATTATGATGCGGAAAAATTAAACAATTTCTTTAATACAAATATTATTCTACCAAAGGATGTTCTGATTTTTGACAATGTTACTAATGTAATAGAACTTATCAGTAAGCAAAAACGCTATCACTTTCAAATGATATATGTGATGAAGGAATTAAAAGAAACAGGCTTTTCATCACATTATGTTTCGGAATTTGATATTGAAAACATGCAAACTTTACACATTAAATTACGAAGTACATATCCTAAGCTTGAACAACTGACTAAGGAAGATTTTGACAAACTATTTGAATTAACTAGAGGAAATATAGGGCGCATAGCGGGAGTGCTCAGTGATCAAAATAGCATTAAATGGCTGAAAGATATTGCTAGAGGGTCAAAAACCGAATATGATATCGAATTGGATAAAATACAGATTGATTTATTTGTTGGACACTATGAGACAGCAAAAGAAAAACTTGATAATTTTAGCCAAAAATACCGTGAGGCAATGAGCGGTTTTATTGATATAAGCTATAAATATTTGCTGATGCTTTCTGACTGTATGCATTTGTTAAATAATTATTCAGAAGCTTTAAATATATTGTCGCCTCTTGAAACAGCAAATTATCAAGCATATAATAAAAACCACGAAATAGAGTTGCATAAGGCGCATTATTATAAACATTTATGGTCTTGTAACGAAGCATTGGATATTTTATACAGTTTAAAAGAAGTATCCTATTCCGCATTGGTGGATTCACTAGGCATTTTAGCTGCTAAATATTTTATTGATGATTTGCATGTTAATTTTTCAGACAAGAAATCTATTGATGTCTATAAAGACTTTTATATTTGTGCAGAAAATAGCGATTTAAAATATACAGAAGCCGAGTTGCATAAATTAATGCGACATACTCCTGTATATGAATTTTATACATGTAATAATCCAGATATGGTTGATCTAATTTTACATATTCAGGAAATTATTGATATTTATTGTGCGGAAAATAATCGTCTGCTTGCAAATGCTTACTTTATTCAAGGCGAAATATATAGGATGTACAAAGAATACGACAACGCCGTTATTTCCTATAAAAAATGTCTCAATACTACACATGATAACAACATTATAATTCAGGTGAACTTAATGGTATATTACATAAAATTCATTAAAAAAGCAGATGTGAATTTTAATATTATTACTAATGAAGCCATTGTACAAATGTGTCAAAAAAATGCATATGCTGATAAGGTATACCACAGAATCAATAATATTGAAATTAATGATCCTAACGCTGGTGAAATTATCAATTGTATTGACACAAGGATAATGCCTATTTTATAGAAATATCTTCATATGTAAAATGAGGTATTTTCTGGGAAATCAAATTGCTTCTTAATCTCTTGATTTCGGTTTCATTTTGAATTTTGACGGAATATAAGAGTTGTGCTAGTATTTTAATTTCTGAGTTACTCCAATTATAACGTGCAATTTGCTGGGTACCAAGTCTGATTCCGTCATAGTTAAAAAGTTTTTTATGCTTTTTATTTAAAGTAATATTATAATGTTTGGCCGTCATGTAAAAGGTATCGGTTTCTTCTTCGCTCATCAGGAGAAAGAGTTGGTGCGTAAATGTAAATGTTGTCCTGTTTAGCTTTGCAAGGTTGAATCCTAAATGCGACAACTCGCTCCCTAACATATTAGCTGAATCAACAATTAATTTTTGGTATTCATACCCACACTCCTCCTGCTCAATCAGTGATAAGAGTAAAGCCGCGCTGTGGTTGGGCTGCGTATTTCTTAAATAATCTGGTGTTATATGCTTTTGCAATTTTTTTGCATATATTTCATTATTAGTCATTATTATTCCACAGGATGGTGCCGGAAGAGTCTTATGACTGCCGCCTATAAGTATAACATTATCAGATATTGATAAGGGATTTGTAGTAACGCCTGTGGCTATCAACCCAAGTGTCTGCGTGGAATCATAAATAATTCCCATGTTTTCAGGCATATTAATCTGCTCTAAATTCGGAGGATTAATAACGTCTGATTGACAGAAAATTATGTATGAATATTTTTGCGATTGACATAGCTCGTTCAATTTTGTGTAATCAATTTGGTAGTTTAAATAATCATATGGAACAGGATCGTACCTAATTCCGATAGCATCAAGGATAACTGGAATGGACGCATGTCCACCTTGTTCTGGGGTTGTAACAAGAACCATATCTGCTGCCGATAGAAGCGACATTGCACATACAGTAAAGCAATTTATACCTGTCAAAGTTTCTGTGTTGGTGTAGTTAGCGCCAAACATTATTTTGCATTGCCTTTTTAGCAAATTATTTAACCTTTCTACATATTCACCACCAATAAATGAATTATTTCCCGTGGATTCTGTGAAGGAATATTTTCCTTCAAAATTAGAAATTAGCGGTTTCATGCAAAAATCAGATACATAGTTTTCGGCGGCACATAAAGGTATTACATTATTTTCATATTGTTTAAATTCCCTACAAAGTTGATTATATTCATTTAATATTTTATTCATGGCGCACCTCTGCTAAAGTTATTATCTTTCATATGGCTACTTTTATAAAGTTATAAAAATTTACAGAACTTTTCGATAGATAACTCCTAATTATCCCTCACCCACACAAAAAAAGGGCAACCCACCCGGATCGCCCCTCAAAACTCACACATGAAAATATTTTCTAGGATGCTTTGTTGCAAGAATATTTTTCTGTTTAGCCATAGATACATGCGTATAGATCTCCGTCACATTGATGGAGCTGTGCCCCAGCATCTCCTGAATATAGCGGATATCCACATCCGCGTCCAAAAGGCTTGTCGCAAAGGTGTGGCGGAACATATGCGGTGTGATGTGCTGTTCAATGGATGCCAGAGAGGTGTATTTGTTTATCATCCTGCGCACCGCCTGATCGGAGAGTGCTTTCCCGGAGTAATTGATAAAAAAATTGCTGCCGGACAGCCTTTTGTCACGAAAGCTATCGTCGTATTCTTTCAGAATATGAATGACGGCCTCGCTGCCGATCTGGATGCGGCGTTCTTTGCTTCCCTTTCCGTAAATCAGGATGGTTCCGTCGCACAAATTTACGTCGTCGACTTTCAGTGAGCACAGCTCAGATATTCTCATCCCGGTTGCAAATAGCAGCTCCGCAACGGCGGCGTCTCGCAGGGCGTTTTGTTCTTGACAGTAAGTAACGGCGGCCTGTCGCTGGCGGTATATGGTAGATAAAAAGAGTTCTACCGTGTGCAGAGGTATGGTTTTGGGCAGTATGACAGGTTCGCGGAAACGGATGCGCATCTTGTTGAAGGGATTACAGTCAAGGATTTCCTTGTATTCCAGATAATGAAACAATGCTTTTACAGAAGCGATTTTGCGCTTTACGGTTTTGGGCTTGAACCGTCCGTGCAGATGCGCTATATACTGTTCCAATGACGCAGCGGTTATTTCATCGATAGCAATTGTGCGAATTTGATCCGAAAATTGGCGCAAATCAATCCGGTATGCTTTGAGTGTTTTTGTGTCAAGACATTTTTGAAAATTACAGTATTCCAAATAGTTTTTGATGCATTCGTTCAGAGTGTCCATGTTTTTTCTCCTTTGTATTTGGCGTTTTATATTTAATATTAATTTTAAAGTCGAAATATTTCTACCTGATTTTTCTCTTAAGGAACGCGGAGTGGAGCCGCAAATTTTTTGACGAAAATAAGCCCTCCTGCTATAATATGGTAAGAAATGAATGGGAAAGAGATTCGTATGGCGCTTGATAAAGGAAGGCGGCATACAGAGGAAGAATGACATGCTTGACAAAGAAACCTTTCATCCCCTGAACTATATAAAGAAAGAGGAATACTCCGGCAGTATGGATGGGATGCGCTATCTTTTAAAAAAGGTAAAGAGCGGCGAGGATGATGTGATCCGGGTGACTGTCTGGCCGGAACCGCTCGGGATTTACCGCACGCCGGAGGAAAAGAAGACTTGGACGGAGGTGCCTCTCACGGCAGAGGGGGTGGAGCAGGCGGCGGACTGGCTCAACGAGCAGTATGAGACCAGAAAGGATGATTGGCTGGAAAATCTGCATAAACCGTGGACGGAGGTGTGATTTTCCACAAGATTTACATAAATATTTGGTCATATTGTGGAAAATGTAGAAAAATCTTGCATTTTGGCAGATATGCGTTATATAATGTGTAAGGAAAGTTGACATAAAGCTGATCGCGGCGTAAGAGAATGAGGGGCTTGGAGGTAGCGATATGGCGGCATTGAATTTGAACGCACTATTTTTTAATCACGAGATATCCTTCTGCAAGGTATATAATGCGGAGAGTAAGGATCAACTGGAAAAGCTGCTGGTTTCCAACCGCATTTCCTTTTTTGTGGAATGGCCGGAACAGCGTTTCTGGGAGCGTTTTTTCGGCGGCATGGGCAAAGAGGTTTTTACCATACATATCAACGAGGCGGACACGACTCTTGCCAGAAATCTGGCGGAAGGGATTGAGAGCGTACAGATTGCGTCAGCCTAGGCGGGCTGTCAAAATTGCAGAGAATATGATAAAATGACCCTGGGAAGTTTCCCGGGGTTTTGTTATGTGTAGAGAGATATGCTGCCGGGCGGCGCACAGGCTGCGCGGCCGGCAGCTCTGTATAGGAAAGTGCAGGGAAAGGAATCAGGGATGGATAAGAAGAGAGTGTACAGGCGTGAGGCGGGAAAAGAGAAGGATGCGGGAGAAAAGCAGAAGAAAAGTCTCTGCCCGGTTTCCGGAAAATGCGGCGGGTGTCAGTTTGTGGACATGCCTTATAAAGCGCAGTTAAAGAGAAAGCAGAAACAGGTGGAACTGCTTTTAAAGGAATACGGGAAAGTGAAGCCGATCATCGGCATGGAGGAGCCGGCCCATTACCGCAATAAGGTTCATGCGGTATTTGCGTTCCAGAAAGGAAGAGGAATCGTTTCCGGGATTTATCAGGAAAAGAGCCATCGGGTGGTACCTGTGGAGAGCTGTCTTCTGGAAGATCAGAAAGCGGGAGAGATCATTCAGTCCGTGCGGGAGCTTGCGAAGTCTTTTAAGCTGAAAGCCTATGATGAGGACAGCGGTTATGGTCTGCTCCGGCATGTGCTTGTGCGCGTGGGGCATGTCACAGGGGAAATTATGGTGGCGCTGGTATTGGGATCCCCGATCTTACCGTCCAAGAAGAATTTTGTAAATGAGTTATGTAAACTACACCCGGAGATTACTACGATTCTGATTAATGTGAATAATAAGAGAACGAGCATGGTGCTGGGTGATAAAGAGCAGGTAATCTACGGGAAAGGCTATATAGAAGACGAGCTTTGCGGCAGGCGGTTTAAGATATCCGCGAAATCCTTTTATCAGGTCAATTCCGTGCAGACGGAGGCGCTTTACGCGAAGGCTGCGGAGTATGCGCAGCTTACGGGAATAGAGACGGTGGTGGACGCATACTGCGGCATCGGTACCATTGCGCTGGCGGTGGCGGGACAGGCAGGCAAAGTGATCGGTGTGGAATTAAACAAAGACGCGGTGCGGGACGCCGTCACGAACGCAAAAGTGAATCAGATCAAAAACGCAGATTTTTACCAGAACGACGCGGGGCGTTTCCTGACCCAGATGGCTGACGCAGGGGAGAAGGTGGACGTGGTGTTTATGGATCCGCCCAGAAGCGGCAGCACGGAGGAATTTCTCAACGCGCTGATTCGTATTTGTCCGAAACGGATCGTTTATATTTCCTGCGAGCCGGAGACGCTTGCGAGGGATTTGAAGTATCTGACAGGGAAGAGTAGCTATCGGGTGCAGGAGATCACGCCGGTGGATATGTTTCCATTTACGGGGAATATTGAGGCGGTGTGTCTATTGGGGAACTGAAATTGATCCCATGTATGGGGCGTAAAGATAAGGCAGGATTGAGCCGCTTTGTGGGGATACCGGCTAAGAAGATTACAAAGCTAAATTTGGAGGAGTAATGACAGAACCATATTTTGAAGAGAGTCAGAAAGACTTGACTTTAGAAGAAGACAAAGAAGAACGGGAATACCGCCTCCGCTATGAGAGAAGGCAGCGTATGCGGCGTGAGAGACAGCGCCGTATGAGGCGGCGGCAGATGCTGCAGCGGGTTGTGTTTCTTGTCATAGTCGGTGTGATCACGGTTTTGATCGTCGCAACCATCAAGCATGGCGAAAAGGTGGATGAAGAAGGCGCGCAGGATCAGGCGGTGGAAGCCGTGGAGCAGCCGGACAGGCTGGAGATAGAAAAAATCAGAGAAAGCATAATCGAAGAAGAATCGGGAAAAGCTGAGACAGAGGAAACGGAGTCAGAAGAGGAACTTCCGGTCTATCGTTTTGAGGAGACGGAGGATACGGTGTCCATCGCCACAGAGGAGGTCATCAGCACGCACGCCATTCTGGTGGATGAGAGTACCGATCAGATCATCGCAGCAAAGGGCGCCGGAGAAAGAATCATGCCGGCCTCCATGACGAAAGTTTTGACAATACTGGTGGCGGCGGAACACATTCCGGAGGAGAAGCTTGACGATACGTTCGAGATGACGTTGGAGATTACGGATTATGCCTACGTAAACGACTGCAGCTCTGTGGGCTTTCTGGACGGGGAAAAGGTGCCGGTTCGGGATCTGTTTTACGGGACGGCGATGCATTCCGGCGGGGATGCCGCGCTGGGGCTTGCTTTCTATGTGGCGGGCTCTCAGGAGGCTTTTGTGGAGCTGATGGACGAGAAGCTGGATGAACTCGGTATAGCGGGCAGTACGCATTTTACCAACTGTGTCGGGATTTATGATGAGGCGCATTACAGCACGGTCTACGATATGGCGGTTATCATGAAGGCGGCGCTGCAAAACGACTTATGCAGGGAAGTGATGTCGAAGCACATTTACACTACAAAACCCACAAAAGAACATCCGGAGGGCATAGAGATTTCCAATTGGTTTCTGCGCAAGATCGAGGACAAGGATACGGGCGGCGAGGTGCTCTGCGCCAAGACAGGATATATTGTCCAGTCCAAAAACTGCGCAGTAAGCTATGAGATCGCCGCGGACAAAACGCCGTATATCTGCGTGACAGCGGGCTCCACAAGCAACTGGCGGTGCATTTACGACCATGTGGAGATTTATAACAGATATATTCCATCCGCATAAAACAGGAATGTCTGTCTGATGGCGGTGCACGGGGAGAAAGAGGCACATTCTATGTTAAAAATGGTTAAGATTGCCGTCGGAAGTGCGGCGGCTATTTTACTCGCTGATCTGTTGGGTCTGAATTACAGCACGTCGGCGGGCATCATAACGCTTCTGACGATACAGGACACCAGCCGGGAGACGATCACTATTTCTGCGAAGAGAATCTGCGCCTTTCTGGTGGCGACGGTTCTTTCCTGTCTCATTTTTCACCTTTTCGGGTACCATGTATTTTCTTACGGTATTTTTCTGTTCCTCTTTATCGCCGTCTGTGCTCCTCTCCGTCTCGGGAACGCCGTTTCCACCAATGCGGTACTTGCCACGCATTATCTGCTGGAACAGAAGATGGCGCTCCCACAGATCGGCAATGAGACGCTGCTTCTGCTGATCGGGGCGGGTATCGGTACGCTTTTGAATCTGTATATGCCGGGAAAGGGAAAGGAGATCCGCATGATACAGTATCGGCTGGAGGAGGATTTGCGGGCAGTGCTTTTGCGGATGTCGGAATACATCGGGAAAGAGGACAGGTCGGATTATACGGGAAGCTGCTTTGACAAACTACAGGCGGATATCGACGCCGGAAAAAAGCAGGCTTTTGCCTATATGAATAACACGTTCTTTCAGGAATCCAAGTATTTTATCGACTATATGAATATGCGGGAGCAGCAGACGGTTGTCCTTCGGGATATTTATAAGAAGATTGTAAGTATGCGCACGGTTCTGCCACAGACGGAGCAGGTGGCGGAGCTGCTTCGGGAAACTGCCGTGACGTTCGGGGAGTCCAACAATGCAAGGGAGCTGCTTGCAAAGCGGGAAGAGACGCTTAGGCAGATGAAGGATTCCGAACTGCCGGCCACAAGGCAGGAGTTTGAAGGTCGGGCGGTGCTTTACGGTATTATGACAGATCTGTCGTATTTTTTGCAGTTAAAAAAGGAGTTTGCCGATTCGCTGACGAAAGAGCAGATTCTGAAATACTGGGATGGCGAAGAAAGCGTATGAAATTTCCGGTTGACATTCTTTTGTACAAAGTGTATAATTTTCACATAGCGTACACGAGTACGCAAAAGAAAATTGCACATAGAAAAATGACGGATCGTTATATTTTGCAGTTAAAAAACGAAAATGATACCTGTGTTACGGGAGGAACACAAAAAAATACCCCAACCGCTATAGTCTCCGCGAAAGAACTGATAGACCGTTAGGATATTTTTTACATTCGTTATTTTAAAACATTTCTGCATAAATGTAAAGTGTCTGTCAAAAAGCGGCGGGAAAGCGCATTTTGGCGCTGGCTCCGACGCCATGCAGCAAGCAACCACAGACAGGAGGTTTATGATGAGAAAGAAATGGATAAGCGTACTTTTGAGTGCGGCGATGTGTGTATCGGTATTGACAGGATGCGGCGGAAACGGGGCGGAGGGCCAGGCACCGGCCGGTGATACGGCGGATACAAAACAGGAGCAGCAGGCGGCAGATGAGCAGGCGGATGACCAGGCTGCAGCGGATACGGCGTCCGGAGAGAAGATCACGTTACAGTTCTGGAACGTGTTTACCGGTTCCGACGGGGATATCCTGCGGGAGATCGTAGATAACTACAATAAGACGAATACGGACAACATTGAGATTCAGATGGATATTATGCCGAACGACCAGCTGCAGCAAAAGCTTCCGGCGGCAATTGCCACAGGGACTGCGCCTGACTTTGTGCTGTTTGGCGTAGAGAACATTGCGCCCTATGTAAGCAACGATTCGCTGGAGGATATCAGTGATTTCTGGGATGTGACGGGCGTTGACAAGAGTAATATTCTGGAGAACGTGCTGGAGCTTTCCCATGTGGACGGCAAGCTGTACGGGACGCCGATGCAGTATAATGTGAGCTATTTATATTGGAACAAGGATTTGTTCGAGGAAGCGGGATTGGATCCGGAGAAGGCGCCTGCCACAATGGAAGAACTGGCGGAGTATGCGGTGAAGCTGACGAACCCGGAGAAGAATCAGTATGGACTCGCGCTGCCCACCAGTGTTACATACATGCAGTTTTTGTGGGCAAACGGCGGCGACGCGGATGATCCGGACACCAATACCAATCTTCTGAACTCGGAAGAAAACGTAAAGACACTGGAATGGCTGCAGGATCTGACAGTAAACAAAAAAGTTTCTCCGAGCAGTATCACAGGCCCGGAGGCGGATACGATGCTGCAGGCAGGGCAGATCGGTATGTACATGAGCGGCCCGTGGCAGATCAACGGACTGCGCGCACAGGGTATTAACTTTGGCATTGCGCCTTGCGTGGCAGGCAGCGCCGGCGCCTTTTCACCCGCGGGCGGGTGCAGCTATGTGATTCCCAAAGGCACGGAGGAGAGCCATAAGCTGGCGGCGTATAAGTTCATGCAATACTGGCTGACGGATGACATTCTGAAAGAGTGGTCACAGAGAAACGGATTTCCGGTATGGTCCAAAACGTTGATGGAGGATCCGGAAATACAGGGTGACGAGGTGTTGAGCGCCATTTCTAAGGCAACAGAAATCGGCCGTTCCTATAATCTGGGATACTCTCTGGCAAGCCAGATTGACAACGATGTGATGATACCGATGTTTGAGAAGGTTATGACTGGTGCGGCGACGCCGGAGGATGCGCTGAAAGAGGCATCCGAGGCAATGGACAGGGTGCTTGCACAGTAACCGGGAGCAGGAAAAGTAACCGAAGAACCGTCGTTTTCGGCGGTTCTTTTCTATAACAGAGCAGTTCGTGGACAAACTGCTCTGACATGGAGGTAACAATGACCGGAAGTAAGACGAAAAAGAGAAAGTATGTAGCGCAGAATCAGAAGAGCGCGTATCTTTTTATACTGCCATCCATGATCATTCTATCGGTATTTGTGTTTATCCCGCTGATTGCCTCCTTTGTGATCAGCCTTACCGATATGAACATTTTTATGAAGGATGTCAGCTTTGTGGGGATTGCAAATTTCACCCGTCTGTTTTCGGACAACAGGGTGTCGAACGCCACGTTTAACAGTTTCTATTTTACATTGTTGGAGGTGCCGCTGCAGGTGGGCCTTGCCCTGCTTTTGACGGTGTGTCTTGCGAAGAACAACAGATACTGCAAGATGCTCCGCTCCATCTACTATCTGCCCTTTGTCTGTTCCATGACGGCAATCGGCATTGTGTGGTCTATGCTGCTTGACCCGAATATGGGGCTGGTTGCCTACTGGCTGAAACAGGCAGGGTTTCAGACAGTGGCATTCTTAAAGAACCCGGATTTTGCCATGCCGACGGTGATTGTCGTGACAGCATGGAAGGGGTTTGGCTACACGTTGACGCTCCTCGCGGCAGCGGTATTAAACATTCCCCAATCGCTTTATGAGGCGGCGCAGATGGACGGTGCGGGGAGTTTCCAGAAGTTTATCCATATTACCATACCGGGTATCTGGCCAACCATCAGTTTCTGTATTATCACGACAACGATAAGCGCCATGCAGATGTTTGACCAGGCCTATGTGATGACGCAGGGCGGGCCGCTCAACAGGACAGAGACTGTGGTACAGTATATTTACGACAGGGGATTTCAGACGGCTCCCTATGATCTCGGATATGCGTCGGCCATCTCCGTGTACCTGTTCGTGATCGTGGCGGTCATGACTTTTGTATTGCGCAGATTTGTGCTGAAAGGAGGGGAGGAAAGGGATGCATAAGAAAATGAAGAAGCTGACGTTGTCTGCGGCGCTCGGATATCTCTTTACTTCTCTGATTGCCGTTACGGTGCTGATACCTATTGTATGGTTGTTTGTCTCGTCTTTTAAGACCGATGTGGGTGTGATTAAGTTTCCGCCCCGGTTTTTCCCGGAAGAATGGACGCTGCATCAGTATCTGTATGTGGGGGACAGTATCCCGATCCTGGAAATGACGAAGAATACGGTGATCTTTGCGGGCGGCGTGACGGTAATCAGTCTGCTGTTTGACTCCATGGCAGGGTATGCGTTTGCAAGGATGCGCTTTAAAGGTTCCAAGATTCTGTTTTCCATTATTCTTTTGACGATGATGGTGCCATTCCAGATCATTATGACGCCGCTCTATATTGAAGTGTACAAGCTGGGCCTTCTGGACAGTTATCTTGGGCTGATCCTGCCGAGGGCGACAAGCGCCTTTGGCATTTATATGATGAGTTCTTTCTTTCAGGGGCTGCCGAAGTCTCTGGAGGAGTCGGGACGGATAGACGGCATGAGCGAGTTTCGGATTTTCCGCTCCATCATGATGCCGTTATGTAAACCGGCACTGGTGAGTCTGGGTATCTTCCACTTTATGAATAACTGGAACGATCTGCTCTATCCCCTGATGCTCACCAGTTCCCAGAATAAGCGGACGCTTTCGGCGGGGCTGGCGGTTCTGGTGGGAAATAAGGTGATTAAGTACGGGCCCACGCTGGCGGCTACGATGATTTCGCTGACCCCGCTTCTGGTGCTGTACATTTTTTGCCAGAAGTATTTTATTGAAGGGGTAGCGACGGCCGGTGTGAAGGAATAGGAGAATGCCCAAAATACGGCATTCTCCAGGACAAGTTTATTCGTCCGCGGATTCTGAGATTCCGCAAAGCGGAATCATGGCAGTTGGAGTATCAAAAAGAAATAAAATCAGGACAGGAGAAGATATGGAGAAAATAAAAGCGCGTATCACAGTGAACAGAGAATTTGTAAAGGGAGAGATTGACAGGAGAATTTACGGCTCTTTCGTGGAGCATATGGGACGTGTGGTGTATTCCGGCATTTATGAGCCGGGGCATGAGACGGCGGACGAGGATGGATTCCGGCAGGATGTTTTGGAGAAAGTAAAGCAGATGGGTGTCACGGCAGTGCGTTATCCCGGCGGAAACTTTGTGTCCTGCTATGACTGGCGCGACGGTGTGGGGCCGGCTGCGGCACGTCCCCGAAGGCTGGAGATTGCCTGGCGTGCCATCGAGACCAATGAGATCGGCATCAATGAGTTTATGAGATGGGCAGGGAAAGCGGGAATTGAGCCGGTTTTTGCCGTAAATCTGGGAACGAAAGGGATTGAGAACGCGGTGTCCCTTGTGGAGTACTGCAATATCAAAGAAGGAACCGCTTACAGTGACTGGAGAAGGGAACATGGGGTGGAAAATCCCTACGGTATTAAGACATGGTGCCTTGGCAACGAGATGGATGGGGACTGGCAGATCGGGCATAAGACGGCGCAGGAATACGGCCGGCTGGCGCAGGAGACGGCGAAGGCCATGAAGCAGGTGGACAGCAGCATCGAGCTGGTTTCCTGCGGCAGCTCCAAATCCGATATGAAGACATACCCCGACTGGGAGGCGGAGACGCTGAAATATACATATCCTTATGTGGACTATGTATCCCTGCACCAGTATTACGGCGGGCAGGAGCTCGGGACGGAGAATTTTCTTTCCCAGTCGCTTGACATGGAACAGTATATCAAAACGGTTATCGGAACCTGTGATTATGTCAAGGCATGGCACAGATCGGATAAGACGCTGTACATCAGCTTTGACGAGTGGGGCGTGTGGTCGGTGCCGGATCAGGTTGTGGCGGCATCGGTGGACGAACGTCCCTGGCAGGTGGCGCCGCATCTGAGCGAACAGATTTACACGATGGAGGATTCGCTGCTGTTCGCCTCAATGATGATGAATTTCTTAAAGTATGCGGAGCGCATCAAGATTGCGTGCCAGTCCCTGCTGACCAATATCAGTGCGGCGATTATGACCGAGCGGGGCGGGGAAGTGTGGGTGCAGCCCATCTATTATCCTTTTATGCATATGGCTAACTACGGGGTGGGAAAGACGCTGCTTACGGTGGACGAAATACCGTGCTATGACTGCGACATGAGAAAGAACGTGCCCTGTGTGGATTATGCGGCGGTTTATCATGAGGAGGGCAGGGAAGTGGTATTGTTTGCCGTTAACCGCACGGAGAAGGAAGCGGAGGTGGAACTGAATCTGCAGGGATTTCAGGCAGTCCGTGTGACGGAGCACGTAACCATGCACTGTGAGGACAGGAAGACGACCAATCTGAAAAACCATGATGCGGTAAGACCGCGGGAGACGGATCAAAGCAGTCTTGCGGATAACAGGGTCAAAAGCATTCTGCCGCCTTTTTCATGGAATATGGTGCGAATCGAAATTTTGTGATAAAATAGAAACGCGAAAAGTGCTTCTAAAGACGTCCCGCCATAGGACGGAGACGCAAAGTCAGCAAGCTGACTTGGAAGCACTAAGTTTCGCGTAGAAGAATGCCCAAAATACGGGCATTCTCCGATATAAAAAAAGGGGGATAAGCGGTGGCGATAACAGCGAAGGAACTTGCCGATATGTGTGGCGTGTCGAGAATGACCGTGCATCGTGCGCTCACGGATACAGGGAGGATCAACCCCCAGACGAAGGAATTAATTCAGGCCAGGGCGAAAGAGTATGGATACCGGCCGGATCTCTTGGCGAGAGGGCTGGTAAAAGGGCAGACCTTTTACATAGGCGTGGTGGTGCTCGATGTGAACAACAGGTATTTTTCACAGATGCTCAGCGCCATTGGCACAGAGGCGCGCAAGAGGGGGTATTTTGTAAACATCACGCTCCATGAAGAGAATAAAGAGATGGAGAAGGAACAGCTGGAGCGTCTGGTGGATTATCATGTGGACGGCATTATCCTCTCCTCGGTCAATCAGGGAAAGGAGTATCGGGATTTCCTGAGAAGTCTTGATACGCCCATCGTTACCATAGGTAACAAAATAGCGGACGGCATCCCTTTTGTGAGCATCGAGGAGAAGAAGGCGGCCAGGGAAGCCACGGAGACGATCCTGAGAAACGGGTACGAAAAAATAGTCTTTGTGTGTCCGCCGCTGGAGCAGACAGAGGGCAATACCTATGTGCACAGACAGCGCATGGAAGGCTTTACGGAGGCGGTAGAGCAGTGGAAACGGACGGAGAAGCCGGACGTGGAGAGCCTTGTGATCAGCGAAAAGACATCGTATGCAAAACGGGCCTATGAAGAACTGATTAAGACAAAAAAGCGGACAGCCTTTTTCTGCGCAGGAGATATTTTTGCACTGGATATTATGAAATATATGGCGGAAAAGTGGAAAAAGGCCGGGGCGGATTACGGCATCGTGGGATTTGACGGCATTGACATATTGGATTATGTGACGCCGCGGCTGTGTACGATTTATAATCCGGTAGAGCCTGTGGCAAAGGAGGCTGTAAAGCTTCTGTTTAAGCTGATGAACGGGGAAGCGGCGGGAGATGAGACGGTGATACTGGACTGCGAAATGATGGCGGGCGATACGTTGTGAAAACAGGTTGATGTGAGACAGGGGGGGGGCAGACGTTGGCGACGACAAAGGAATTTCACGATTATGTGGTGGGAAATCTGCAGAGAGTGGGCGATGTGACCACCAGAAAGATGATGGGAGAATACTGTGTTTACTTTCAGGGAAAGTTGATCGGCGATATCTGCGACAACTGCCTGTTTTTAAAACCGACGGAATCGGTTCTCCGTCTGCTGCCTGACGCGGACAGGGACTATCCCTATGAGGGATCCAAAACGCAGATGGTGATCGTGGAGGATGTGGAGAACGAGGCGCTGATGGCGGAAATCTTACAGGAGATGTACAAGGAACTGCCGGAGCCCAAGAAGAAGGCGAAGAGAGTTTAGAAATTTTTAACAGGCATAAACTGCCTGGGCATGGTATACTGGCCGTATAGGAAATCTGTGGATAAGCAGAACAAGGAGAAAGCTATGCCGAACACAAATACAACAAAGGCCGCGCTTGGGGAATCCCTGAAAAAACTGGTTCTGACAAAACGGCTGGAGAAGATAACGATCAACGATCTCACGACGGACTGCGGCATCAGCAGAATGGCGTTTTACTATCATTTCAAGGATATTTACGATCTGGTGGAATGGGTCTGCGTGGAGGACGGAAAGAAAGTCTTGCAGGGCAAAAAGACTTATGAGACATGGCAGGAGGGCATGAGCCAGATTTTTGAGGCTGTTCTGGAAAACAAAGCGTTTGTTTTGAATGTGTACCGCAGCATCGGCAGGGAAAAGGTGGAGGGGTATCTATACAAGCTTACTTACGAAATGATCAAGGAAGTGGTGGAGGACAGATGCCGGGGCGTGGCGCTTTTGGCGGCGCACAAGGATTTTATCGCTGATTTTTATAAGTATGGATTTGTTGGAATTATGCTCGACTGGGTCGGTCACGGCATGAAGGAAGACTATGAGGAAATTGTAGACAACATGGGCGTTATGCTGCACGGCAATATCGCCCGTTCCATCAAGAATTTCGAGAAGGCGGACGGCGGAGTGGTCTCTGTAGAAACATAAAGCGGAGAATGCCGTATTTCAGGCATTCTCCTAAGTGAGACGGAGTTGCGAAG
>ERZ779637.595-NODE-595-length-21884-cov-7.202208_pt1 | contig 21884 bp, 20 predicted proteins | sample MGYA00514196_ERZ779637 | MGnify/ENA primary metagenome ERZ779637 (study PRJEB29562, sample SAMEA4376700) | mouse gut metagenome | isolation source: Cecum | study: EMG produced TPA metagenomics assembly of the A DSS colitis mouse model was used to assess the...
TACCACCGACAACACGGCATCCGATATTCGACAGTTCCTTATCATATAGCCTTGCCAGTGCAAAGGCTTTCTTATGCTTATCCCAATGCACGCATTCATGAACAATCGTATTATTAACGGCACCAAGCACCATCAAAAATGCAGCTCTTCTATCTACCAGAATTGTTTTTTTAGGAATCATAACCTTATACATGTTGTCAGACTCCGCATCGTAAAGTTCTGTTTCGCAATCATAGAAAAAACTGCGGCCAAAAATCGAACCATCTCTCGTGATGTTTTCGTACCTCACTGTCAGATTCATAGTGTTTGCAAGTTCAACAGGATCAACCCAGCAAGGCTCTAAAAGCGCTTTTTTGTAATGTCGGCGGAGAAAATCCTCCGCAATCTCGTCCAACTGCTCATTGCCGAATACCGGCACAAGGGAATCATCTAATGGCTTTTTATCCCGGTTCTTACCGTTATAAGCGGAAATCTCAAAGATGGTCGTGTCTTCAAGTTCCTTGTCGAGGTCGCCCTCACAGCGGAGCATCAGCCAGATTGTTTTCTCCTCGTAATCATCGTAATGATGGTCTGCCTCTGGAATAATAAGGTTCAAGGACACCGCCACATCAAACTGAATACGCATGCCAGGTCTGTCGAAAACCCAGACATGTTCCACCTTCACATCGTCAATTTCCGGTTCGCCGGGTCTATGCAGTTTGTAAAAATCATAATCATCTGAGTCCCAATTTTGCTGTAGATATTCTTCTGCCGCAGCCCAGAACTGATTGCTGAAAATGTTTGAAACATATTCGGTAAACGAGCGGGTATCTGGCATTTGTTGTCCTCCCTCAAAGATTAGTTTGGCCTGTTAATAATCTTTCCGTTTTCAACTGCATTTTCTGGCTGCCACCATATTGCATTCAAGTGCCTACTAACGCGATTATACAAATCCACGATTAAATCGGTATTTATATCAAATGGTGCTAAATTTTCTCTTTTTCGTCTTTCTCGATCAGCGTTTTTGGCCCTGCAAAGAATATATACTTCGTCAATGTCAGTCAATTCAGGAGCCGCATCAGACATTTTCATATACTCAGCAGCTACAATATAAATACAATAAGGCATCGCTGCTTTTAGTCTGCTTGCGGTTGCTGCACAAGCATCCAGCATATTTCTTTCCAGATATGTTTTACATTCGATTGCAACTGCCGGAATAACCGTAGTTGTCGTTCCTATCTCACCATCAGCCGTAACCTGTATCTCAACATTTGCACCTAAAACAAAATCTTGATCTTTTGTATGAATATAAGCATTCGGTCTGTTAAACAATTCCGAAAATGAACTCGGTGTAAAACTTAGACTTACATAAGAATTTCCTTTTCCGACAAAAAGGTTCTCATGTTCAATATTCATCATATCAACTTTCTTCTGAAAAAGAAGATAAAAAAACTCCTCCATGATGGTGTAGCCCAGTGCAACCTGACCATTATTATCCAGAGAGTCAAATACTGGAACTGCTATTTTTCTATATTCGTTAAGCGCATCAACGAAGCTATCAATTCCATCTTCCTCCAATGAATCAATGGCATCCACGGTATTACGATAGTGCTCATATGCCTGCATCAATCCATTGAATATATTTCGCTTATTCCCTTTTTGCTTGCCCGTATAATCTCGTAAATTTTTCCCGTGAATATGTTTGTTGTCGATAATCTCCATATTCAAATCCTCCCTATCAACTTTCCATTTTGCATACGTGTCAACAAATCGTCATTAATAGAGCAAACAGCGTTGATGTTATCAATCAAGGCTTCGGTTATCTCACAAATTAGTGAAACATCTATTGGATTTCTCAAATCAGGAGCCCTTCTAATAACTCCTCGTTTTTGTTTTCGGATTATGTATATCTCATCAATTCCAGATGAGGCATAATTCGACTTTTTGACATTAAAATCAGAACATTCGGTAATTACGAAATATTGGCAATTCGGAAAAGTTTTTTTCATCTCTGCAACAGAGTGTTCTATACCTGACAACATATTTTTATCCAGATTTGTTTTGCACTCTATTGCAAGCAAAGGAATAGGAAATTCTGTCGTCTGTTCATTCAACGAAAGTTTACAAGGTTCTACTACAGCTACATCGACTCGTTTGTTTTTGAATCGCATTTCACCGCCACCAACTATATCAAAAATACACTCTATAGTAAGGTCTTTCTGAGCTGATACCTCCAAATTTAGCCCTGTGGATTGAATAACATGATTAAATATAAGACACAGCATTTCAGGAATAATACTTGATGTAAAATCAGCTTGATGTGAGAAAGGATTATTTGCCGGAGGCCAAAAATAGTCCATGTACTGATTTACTCTCTCAACTATCAATCCAATATAAGAAGCGACATCTGTTTCCTCAAATGGAATTTGCCTTATGTCCAAATACAGTGCAAGTATCTCTTCGTACATATCCATCCGATCAATTTGCCGCTTTCTAAACTGATGGACGAGATTGTTCCCATGCGGAACGGCTTCTCTTGGTAACCCTTGAGTAATATTTAGGTCGTTGACTGTAGTTATCATCTCATCGTAATTCACTCTTGCTCCTCCTTTCGCATTATGGCTTTTGCTATTCCCTCTGCCATTCGAGGCGGAACCGCATTACCAATCTGATTGTATTGTGACAATCCAATCTCATCGAGTCGGTTTTCTCTTATGAGAAGAGATTTACTCATAAGGGTTCTAGGACCACAGAAAACAAAATAATCTGGGAAACTTTGTAGTCTTGCACCTTCCCGAGCAGTTAGGTTTCTGTTTAAATACGGATGGACAAAAGTTGATTGAAATGAAGCAGTAACAATAAAACTCACTCTATTAGGGTGAAGCCTTTGATTATTTGTTTTATACCGTTTCTTTACATCAAGTTCATTGCCATTTCTTTGACGTTGTCCAAGTTCAGACGGAGCATCCAAAAGGCTACCCCCTTGTGGGATACTTGCAAAACGCTCTATCAAACGCTGAGTATGTTTCATCGCTACATGATTTGCCACTCCTTTGGAGCCAATTCGCAAATATTCCTGATATGCGCTTTTAGGCTCGCATGGATAGGGGACAAACTCATTGACGCCTTCTCCCGCATGAATTTCGGGAAGGTCACCAAAAACCTCCTCAACCTTTATCCAGTTTTCCTCTCCCATATAATCCCCAACGATATTCTCAGGAAGTAATGTTTCATTTTGCACTGAAATAACGACAACTCTTTCTCTAAACTGCGGAACGCCAAAGTCAGCCGCCTGCAACACATAAACTTTGCTTATATATCCTATATTAGATAGGGCTTCTATATAAACATTCATCGCTTTTTGAGAAGAATTCATTTTCCCACCCAAAATGCCTTTTACATTTTCTAACACGCAGAATTTCGGTCGGAGCACTTTAATAAATCTAAAGAACTCCATTATGAGTGTATTGCGCTTATCTATAATTCCATATTGTGTAGGTCCTGCTACAGAGAACCCTTGGCATGGGGGACCGCCAGCAATAATATCAACTCCAGAAAATAAGTCCTGTATCTCTTCGTCTGAAAATGAGTAAACATCCCTGGCATATAGCGGAATTTCGGGAAAGTTGAATTTAAATGTTTCTGCAGCAAATCTATCAATTTCAATTGCTCCTATAGATTTTATGCCAGCAAGTTTAAACCCAAGCGTCATTCCACCGGCACCTGAAAAAATATCCAATGAGGTCATTTCTTTTTCCCCTCCGTTAACAGGTATTTACATATCTCCGCCAGATGATGTGCCATCAGTGGCGGAACAGCATTGCCTACCTGATTAAATTGATCCAAATGCAGTTCTTCATAAATTCCTTTTTTTGCTAAAAGTTTCTTGCTCAATGTGGTTTTCTTCCCCATAAACACAAAGTTGTCTGGAAAAGTTTGAATTCTTGCAGCTTCTCTCACAGTCAAGTTTCGCGGTTGTGATGGATGGATAAAGCTGGAATAAAATGATGCAGTAATAGTAGGGGATACTTTATTTACATCAATCACCCTATGATTTTGTCCATAAGTAGCAGTACTGATTTGATCCGTATGACTCCTAACTCTTGGCTTCAAATCATCTGGTAAAGGCATATCGTTTTGAGCAAGTATGAATTCGAACTTCTGTACTGTCTTATCAGTATGTTGCATAGGAATATGATTGCATAATTCTGTGCAATCACCCCTTAAATGCTTTTGATAAACATTCTTTGGTGCAGTTGTATATTTAAGTACGGTTCCTTCTGCAAATTCGCGTGCCCTTACATATGGCAAATCAGAAACTGCCTCGTTAAAGGTAATTTCTGGTCGAATAAACTGACTCATCAAATCCTCAAGGTTAATATGCTTGATTCCCAGGTCTTGCCTGAATGCCAAGAAAAAGAACCGTTTTCTGTCCTGCGGAATTCCATAATTTCTACAGTTCAGAATCTTATAATCATAAACATAATTATGTTCATCAAAGAATTCTAATATATCTTCAATTATTTTTGTTCCATCTGGCAATCTATATCCTACAATTTCTTTAACATTCTCAATCAACACAACCTTTGGGTTAATTAGTTCAACCACTCGAAGGAAATGTTGATACAGGGTATTTCTCGAATCGTCCTTCTTCCTGCGATTACTTGCTGCAATAGAAAAGCCTTGGCAAGGAGGTCCCCCCATAACAATGTCCACCACTCCAGTATATTTACTCCAAAAGTCATTCTCCAGCTGTGTAATATCTGCCTCCATGACATTTTGGTTTATATGGTTTCTTTTGTATGTTTCAACGGCCCACGCATCTTTTTCGATAGCGAGCTGTATATCACATCCCGCCTCCTCAAATCCATATGAAAGACCTCCTGCACCGCTAAACAAATCTATAACTTGTAATCCTTCCATTTTTGTCACCTTACCCATTTATCTCTTCGCATATATCAAATTCAATTGAATTCCTTTTGCAATATTCATCAATCAATTTCATAGTCTTGAGAGTCGGCTTTGCTTTACCCGTTTCCCAACGATTAACTGTAGCGAAAGATACGCCAACCTCTTTTGCAAACTCCTCTTGTGATAAAAAGGCTTTCCGGCGTATCCGTTTTATATCCTCTGAAAATCCCACTATCTTTACCTCCCTAATATGCAGGGGCAGAAACTACCCTTTGTATTATAGCACATACTACTCATTATCACAACATTTTTATGACATTTCATGCTCATATATATAACATCTGATGAGAATTCCTAAATTCATAAAAACAGTGCCAACAGTTCCATAGTCTTAACCACCCAAAACCACACTCTGACAACAGTTCCCTTGTTACACCAAAGGCAAAACGCAGTCTTCTTGTTACACTTACCCTTAAGCCCAGTGGTCAAAACTATTGTCACAAAACGAAAAAAGGGATTCTGGCAGACCATTCTCACAGGGTAATCTATCAGAATCCCTTTATTTCAAGCCTTTTCCGGCGCATTTATCTGTCCGCCCGTGACATCAATGCTACCGTCTCAACATGACTGCAAAACGGAAACATATCCACCCCAACCCCTTTCACCGCCCGGTACCCCTTCTTCACAAGCACCCCAAGGTCCCTTGCCAAAGTCTCCGGGTTGCAGGACACATACACCACCTTCTTTGGTTTCAGCCTGACCAGGGACTCCAAAAACACTTCATCGCTTCCCGTCCGGGGCGGGTCCATGAACACAACATCAATGTTTTCCCGCTGTTCTGCCAACTGCACCATAAATTCCCCTGCATCCTTTTGGTAAAAAGCAATGTTCGCAATCTTGTTTTTCCTCGCATTCACCACGGCATCCTTCACCGCATCCCGGTTCAGTTCCACACCGATGACCTTCTTTGCCTTTGCCGCCGCAACCATTCCTATGGTTCCGATACCGCAGTAAGCATCCAGTACCGTTTCCTTTCCGGTCAATCCTGCATATTCCATTGCTTTCCCATACAATTTCCCTGTTTGGACGGAATTTACCTGATAAAAGGACCTGGGGGAAATCTTAAACGTTATGCCGCACAGCACATCCTCAATATATCCCTTCCCATAGATTACCTGCTCCCTGTCGCCAAGCACCATGCTTGTTTTACGGTCATTTACATTCACCACGATTGTCGTAATCTCCGGGTGGCGCTTCAAAAGCGCCTTTACAAAATTGTTTTTGGAAGGCAGGATTGGCGAAGCCAGTACCAAAACCACCATAATCTCCCCCGTGGCAGGTGCCACCCTTACCATCACGTGGCGCAGCAGTCCGTATTCCGAATCCTCGTCGTAAATCTTTATTTTAAAGGACGGAACCAGTTCCCGGATGGAAGCGATGATTTCATCCGCCTTTTTGTTTTCCAGCATACATTCCTCCACCGGAATAATGTAATGGGTTCCTTCCTTATACACTCCCGACAGAGGCTTTCCGTCCCTCCCATGGGTAAACGCGGCATTCACCTTATTCCGGTAATGTTCCGGCTCCTCCATGCCAATCATGCCTTCCAGCTTCACATACGGCTTTAACAGTTTTGCAGTCTCCCGCTTTTTGATGGCAAGCTGTTCCTCATAAGGAACCCCTAACAGTTGGCAGCCACCGCAGTCCCCAAATGCACGGCATATTTTTTTCCCGGCGCTTTTCGCTGCCTTATTTCCGGCATGAAATCCCGGCTCCCGCTCGGTTCCGGTTTTTCCGGCATATCCGTTGCCCTGAAACGCTCCCCTTCTTTTCTCCTGATCCGGTTTGCGGTTTCCCCCCCGTCCCGCATCTTTCCTGCGCTCCGGTCCCCGCCTTCCCATCCGTTCCGCCCCTGCCCCGTATTCCGGCTTCCGGTTTCCCGGCCGTTCCGCTCCTGTCCCGTATTCCGGCTTCCGGTTCCCAGGCCGTTCCGCTTCTTTCCTGCGTTCCGGTTTTTGGTTCCCTATCCCGTACTTTCCCCTTGTCATGTTTTTCTGTCCCGTTTTCTTTTTGGTTTTCTCTCCCATATTCTTTTCCATTTTCTCCATTCCATGTCCCATTCATGTTCCGTTTTTCCCCAGATTTCCAGCGTAAATACGGCACAGAAATCCTTATATCACATGCAAAATCTCCTTCAACCCGTAAGCCACCCCGTCTTCCGCATGGTGTATGGTCACATAATCCGCCGCTGCCCTGCATTTTTCGGACGCATTTTCCATGGCAATGCCGCAGCCCGCAAACAAAAGCATATCCACATCGTTATCCGCATCCCCAAATGCCGCCACTTCCTCCCGCCGCAGTCCCAGCCGGTCCATAAAAAATTTTAACCCAGAATGCTTCCCCGCATCCTTATGGGAAATTTCTATGAGCTGCCGGATAGAAGACGTAAGATACACTTCCTCCGTACAGTCCTTTACCGTCTTCCAGACTGCCTCCTTGCATTCCTCATCTCCCACAATGATATCCATACTGTCCATTTCACCCTTATGCACGTCAATAAAAGCGCGGATGTCCTCCACCAAATGCCTCGTACTCCTCACATACTCCACCGCATGTGCCGTCGCACCGAACGCTTCCGGATTCCCCACATACTCCCTGCCCGCATATGCCACCCCGTTCAAAAAGGCTTCGTAAGTCACCCCCATGGCTTCCTTCCCCGCCACGGCATACATACCGGCGGTGGCATCCATGATTGCCGCCACATCCTTTTCTTTTAACAGATATTTATGCAGGCATTTCCCCGTGGGGACATGATACATGGCCGCACCGTTTCCCGTCACTGCATATTCGATTCCGGGCAGGGTCACGATATCTTCCGGTAACGTATCAAAAGCCCTCCCGCTCGCCACGATGACATGTATGCCATTCGCAATCGCCTGCAGGAGAGCCTGACGGTTTCCTTCCGATAAACGCCCCTGCCCATCCAAGGTCGTCCTGTCCAAATCCAACGCTATACACTTAATCTTCATTTCCGTATTTTTCCATAAACCCAATGACTTTGTCCCGGTAAATTTCCGGCGCAACCATATTGCTGGTGGCATGGGCTGCCCTCTCCACAATTAATAACTCCTTTGGCGCCGTACAAGTCTCATAATTCCGGTAGCTCATCTGCGTGGGCACGAACGTATCCGTACCGCCATGGATAAACAGCACCGGTATCCGGTTCTCCCTCATACAGTCCAGCGTACTGCACTCCTTAAAGGCAAATCCCGCGCGTTTCCGGCTGATAATATCCGCCACCTGCAGAACCGGCTTTTTCGGCACATGGAAATTCAAATCCATGACACTGGAAAAAATGTCCCATGGGGAAGTGAACGCACAATCCGCAATGATACCCTTCACCTGCTTTGGCAAATCCAGTCCCGCCGCCATTAGCACCGTGGCACCTCCCATGGAAATTCCCGACAGGAAGACCTTACACCTGCCTTTCATCCGCTTTACAATGTATTCCGTCCACTGTTTTAGGTCATGACGTTCCTTTACGCCAAAACAAATATATCTTCCTTCGCTTTCCCCATGGCTCCTTTGGTGGGGAACCAAAAGGTGGTATCCCATTTCATGATAAAACCGGACCAAACCGGAAAAATCCCCGAAGCCGTCGTTGCGGTACCCATGCATCAGAATCAGCACCTTATCGGACTGCTCCTTCGGCGGAAGATAATAAGCGGCAAGCCGCAGACCGTCATGGCTTTTCATGACAATGCGTTCCTTCTCCTGTGCCCAAAACCACTGCTTTCCCGTTTCCACCACATCGGTAAAAGAATCAAAACCAAGTCCCCTTTCACCCTCCTGCGCTTTTGCCCGTTTGGAGAACACTTCATCCAGCCTGCCCATCAATTGTTTCATCCATTTCTGCTCCAACAGGCTGTTGCTGTTATCCCGCAGAATTGCAGTTTCAAACAGCACATTTGCCGCCGCATAAACCGGCAGCGCCAAAAGCCCCGCGCCGATTCCTGCCGCACCAATCCGTTTCACGTGCGGAGGTCTCGATTTACCAGTACCACCCATACTAATCCTCCCTGCTGCCAACCGTCCGGCATCTCCAAAACCGCACCTGTTCCGGTATCTGCGGCCGCTCCGTTCCAATCCATATGTCTGTTCCCTGTCTTACCCTTATACGGACCGCCGCACAATCTTCCACAGCTCCCCCTGCGTTTCATATTGAACGTTCATCCAGTCCACCGCCTGGCCCAGCCCTTCGGCATTCAGGGGAAAAACCGCCCGCTGCTTTTTCTGCTCCGGCGTCTTCCCGTAACCGAAAGGCTCCGGCCATAAAATAACCTCCAGCACGGTCTGTTCCCCTTCCGTCTTCTTCCTTAACATATACCGCATCCCTTCCATGCTGCCCGCGTATTCCTCTTTTTTCACATAATTCAATACCTGGAAGGTTTCCTTGTCAATCATCCTGCCCCGTCATCCCTATTCCGCATACATGGTTTTGGCAAACCTGTTTCCACCGCCATATTTCCTGTCCTTTCACGGACTCTGCGCATTTTATAACCGGAACAAATCAATGCTCTGCTTCAATTCGTCCGCAATGCTCCTAAGCTGTGCTGCGCTGGTGGAAATATCATCCACAATTGTACTGACTTCCGTAACGGATGCGGATGTTTCCTGCGTGGATGCCGCATTTTCCTGCGCAATGGCGCTCAGGTTCTGCACGCCGTCCACCACCCTTGCCCGAGCCGTATCCAACTTCGATGTCCGGTCGGCAATCGCCTTGATACTGGCTATGGACTGGTCGATGCCCATCTTCACTTCCCCGAAAGTTTCTTCCGACTGATCCACCTTCCGTGTCTGCTGCTTCATGATTTCCTGTACTTCGTTCATGGTTTCCACGGCTTCCTCGGAATCGCGGATCAGGGAATTGGTAATCGCTTCTATCTGTCTTGCCGATTCGTCCGACTGTTCCGCCAGCTTTTGAATCTGTCCTGCCACTACCGCAAAGCCCCTGCCCTGCTCTCCTGCCCTCGCCGCTTCGATGGAAGCATTCAGGGAAAGAAGGTTCGTTTCCTCCGCAATGGAAGTGATGAGGTTCGTCGCCTCCCGGATCTTGAGCGCCGATTCATTGGTCGTATTGGTCTGCCGCGAAATAACCTCCATCGCATTCATCACCCTGTCGTTGATTTCACCCAGCTCTTTCAAAATCGTGGTTGCCGAATCGCTGGCATCTTTAATCGAATTGGAATTGTCGGACAGACTGACCACTTCGTCATTGGTATCTTCTACCATCGTACCCATCATTACGATATGCTCGGTGGCAGTCTGCGTCTCCTCCGCCTGATACGTAGCCCCGGTAGCAATTTCCTCTACCGCCTTTTCCACCTGCGTCACCATATCTGCCGTATTGTCCGCTTTCTTGCTGAGCATTTGGGATTCTTCGTGAACCTGTCCGCTCTTGTCCGCAATCTGCCCAATTAACGAAACCAATTCATTCTTAAGCCTTGCCACGGAAGCTGCAAGATCCCCGATTTCATCTTTCCTGTTCAGGTATTTCTGATCTACATGTATGGTAAGGTTTCCTTTGGACACTTCATCAACCGCCGCAACCCCTGTCTTAATTCCCTTAACAAAATTATTGGCAACAAACCATGCCACGATAATAATGATTACCACCGTAGCCACAATAATCCCGAGCAGCGTAAAGATAATGGAGTTAATCACTCCCTCGGCCTGCTCCTGGCTCATACCGGTAAATACCATACCCACCGGCTTGCTGGAACCCTCGTCAAACAACGGCACATAAAAAGCAAAGAATTTTTCCCCCACCACATCCACATTCTGTGCAAAATACTCCTCGCCTTTACCAAGTACCGCATCCACCACCGCACCGGAAGCCTTCGTCCCGATTACGCGGTTCCCGTCCTCCCCCTTTACGGAAGTCATATATCTGGTATCACCGAAGAACACGGTTACTTCCATGCCCGTAGCATTCTTCACATCATCCGCAATCACATAATGCCGGGAAACGTTTAATGTTTCTCCCTTCCACATTTCACCGTTCTCATCCACCCGAAACGCTCCCGGTATCCCTGTACTGATGGCATCTCTCGTCGAAATGGCAGTCGCACGCAGTCCGCTCTGTATTGTATCCGTCATCGCACTGGTAATCGTAACAGAACCGACAACATAGGTAATCCCGCCCAAACAAATCAGCGGTATGATTACCAGCAATAGCATCTTCATTCTCAGCTTCATCCCATCTTCCTCCTGTAAGTTATTTCACATTCTTGTTCTTTGGTATCATTTACTTCACCTGTACTTATGTACCAAATGTATCACTATTATATTACATTTTACGGGAAATAGGAATAGAAAAATAAAAAAATAGCTGTTCCATTTTCTGAAAACAGCTATTTTACTGCTCATCGGAGTGACAAGACTTGAACTTGCGGCCTCTACTTCCCTAAAGTAGCGCTCTACCACCTGAGCCACACCCCGAAACGCAATATTTATTATAAATGCTCCGGGGAAAAAAATCAACCATTATTTTCATATTTTTTATAACGCCCTATTTTGTTCATAATTGCGTCTCATTTCCGGGTGCAGCCGCATTCCTTCCGTTTACGTCCTCACGCACCAGCGCGTAAACCGTGGAAACAATGGGAATAAAAACCAGCATTCCCACCACGCCCATCAGGCTGCCACCCACCGTCACCGCCGCCAGCACCCATATGGAAGGCAGCCCTACGGAATTGCCCACTACATGGGGATAAATCAGGTTTCCTTCCACCTGTTGGAGTACCAGGAATAAGATTACAAACCAAACCGCTTTCACCGGATTATCCACCATAATCAGGAAAGCGCCGACAAAACAACCCACGAAAGCGCCGACAATCGGTATCAGCGCGGTAAATGCAATCAGTACGCCCACCATGACCGCATAAGGGAACCGGAACACCGCCATGGCAACTACAAACATGGCGCCGAGTATCACCGATTCCGTACACTGCCCGGTAATGAAATTGCTGAAATTCCTCCCCGTTAGGGAAGCCACCTCCAATATCCTGCCATATACCCTGTCCGGACAGTAAGCATGAAGCATCCGTTTTAACTGACCGCCCAGTTTTTCCTTTTGTGCCAGTATGTAAAAGGAAAAAACAAGCGCCACAAATACATTCACCACACCGCCGATAATCGTGGAAGCCACCGTCACCGTGGAAGTCACCACGCTTCCCAGCCCGTTTTTCAGGAAATCCGCCACCGTGTTTACGATGGAATCCCAATTCATTTTCGCAGGGTCAAACTCCTCCAAAACAGCAAGGAGCTGCGGCTGGGAAGCAAACAGCTCCTCCAGCCATATCTGCGCGTCCACGAGGAACGCCGGAATCTTATTTCCCAATTCCATCATGGTCTTTGTCACCTGCGGAACCACCGTTACCGTCACGAGCACAATCACCAGCACAACTGACGCAAACGACAGAAAAATACTTACCGGACGCTTTGCTTTGGCAAATTTAGGGTTTTTCACTTTGGAAAGCAGCCCTTCTTCCACCGCCTTCATGGGGATGTTCAGCACAAAGGCAATGGCTGCCCCGTACAGAAACGGCTTAATAATCCCAAGCAGGAAGAATATCCCCGCCAATACAATATCAATTTTTAACACCGCCAAACAGACCAAAGCGGTAAATAAAATGAGTCCCCTGATTTTTTTCATATTCCCTCTGTTTAAATCCATTGCTATCTCCTTTTGCACGTTTTGCGCCTATTTTGACCTTGGAACGCGTTTGAACATTCATTCCCGCAGATTCAGGCACGCTCCAGCAGCTTCAGCACATAATCCCATACCCGTGCGGTAGAGGATATACTCAGTTTTTCCTCGGTGGTATGGATATCCTTCATGTCCGGTCCAATGGAAATGCATTCCAGCCCCGGTATCTTCGCCGCCAGAAGCCCGCATTCCAAACCCGCATGAATTGCCTGTATCTCCGGTTCCTTCCCGTACATGTCCTGGTATACTTCCACCGCCATGTCACGGAACGGGGACTCTTTCCGATATGCCCAGCCGGGGTAATCCCCCCGCACATCCTGCACGGCCCCTGCCATGCGCGCCATGCACTCGAGTTTTGCCACCAATGCCTTCTTTGCGCCCTCCAGCGAACTCCTGACGGAAAACTGTATCACCGCCCGTTTTTCCTCCAACCTTACGATTCCCATATTCAGCGAAGTTTCCACCAGGCCTTTCATGTCTGCGCTCATCGCCTGCACCCCGTTTGGCGCACCAAATAACAGACCGGTTATCTTCCTTGCGTCTTCCGGCACAACACACTCCAACCCGTCGCCATCCAAACGCTCCACCGCAATACAGACATTCGGGTCCTTCGACTGCAGTTCCTGCTTCCACTGTGCTTCCGCTTCCTTTATCTTTCTTAAAAACAGGGTTTCCGCCGTTTCCACTGCTCCGTCCTTATCCATGGAATGCATATTCCCGCCTGATTCCGCCAGCACCACGATTGCCTTTGTTTCCCTCGGAATCGCATTGTCCGCCAGCCCGCCTTCCAGGGCTGCAAGCCCCAGTTCCGCCGTATCCTCCAGCCCGTACAGCAGACGCCCCATCAGGCAGTTGGCATTTCCCCGCTCCTTATCGATTTCCGAACCGGAATGACCGCCCATAAGCCCCTTTACACTTATTTCGTACACCGTCCCCGCTTTATGCGTGCGTTTCACGGGCAGCATCCAGTCCACCCGCGCGCCGCCTGCACAGCCCGCAAGGATGATTCCTTCTTCCTCCGAGTCCAAATTAATCATCCGTTTTCCTTCCAGCATGGACACGTCCAAATTCCTCGCGCCATCCATCCCGACTTCCTCATCCACGGTAAGGATGACTTCCAGTTTCGGGTGGGGAATTTCCCCGGAATCCAAAATCGCCAGCGCATACGCCACCGCTATTCCGTCGTCCCCGCCCAAACTGGTGTCCTGCGCATACAGGTAATCCCCATCCACGGCAAGCCGCAGTCCCTCCTTTTGCATATCGATATCAGCCCCCGGCTTCTTCACCGCCACCATATCCATATGTCCCTGCAGGATTACCGGCGCGGCATTCTCATAACCTGCCGACGCTTCTTTGACGATAATGACGTTTTTCCACGCATCCTGCACGCAAAAGAGCCCTCTGTCCCGTGCAAATTCCACCAAATAATTGCTGATTTCCTCCACGTTTCCTGACCCGTGGGGAATCCCGCAGATTTCCTTAAAAAACCGGAACACCTTCTCCGGTTCCAAATTCCGTTTTCCTTCTGTCACCATGTCCCTGACCTCCCATAAATTACCATAATATTAATAGTATACACGCAAAGCCCCTCCGTTAACATAAAATTTCTGTTAAAAAAGCTAAAAAATTTCTTTGGGTAGCTGTGCAATCGAGTAGGGGGAATCTTTCCCCTACTCCGCGCGCCCCATGCGCCGCTTTAGCGGCACACTTCTTCTGCATGGGGCTGTGCATAAAAAAGTGGCTCCGCCACTTCATGAAGAACCTACGGTTCTTCGTCAGTTTATGTCCTTCTGGCGAAGGACTTTCCTATAAAGTAAAAAAGGGAGACCGCAGTCTCCCAAAATACCTTCGCCAACTTATGCAATTTTGCTCTTGGCAAGTTCCGCCAATGCCGCAAAACCTTCCGCATCATTTACTGCCATCTCCGCCAGCATCTTGCGGTTGATTTCCACATCCGCCATCTTCAAACCATGCATGAATTTGCTGTAAGAAAGCCCGTTCATCCTTGCAGCCGCATTAATACGTGCAATCCAAAGCTGCCTGAACTGGCGCTTTCTCTCTTTCCTGCCCACATAAGAAGAAGCCAGCGCCCTCATTACGGACTGTTTTGCCACCCTGTACTGTTTGGACCTGGCACCCCTGTAACCTTTTGCAAGTTTTAATACCCTGTTATGTTTCTTTCTCGCGTTCATTCCGCCTTTAATTCTTGCCATTTTTCATTTCCTCCTAAACACTTAATCAACATTCACCTTCCGGACTTAGGAATTGTTAAAAAATCCACTCTGCGCCAAATGCAACGTTATCTCTTAACAGTTCCTTACAGATACGGTAAAATCTTCTTCATATTCTTAACGTTCGTAGCATCCGTGATTGCCGGTTTCCTCAGGTTCCTTTTCCTCTTAGGGGATTTCTTTGTTAAGATATGGCTCTTGTACGCTTTGCTTCTCTTTAATTTACCGGTTCCCGTTAATTTAAAACGTTTTGCAGCAGACCTGCTTGTCTTCATTTTAGGCATATCAATTTCCTCCTGTTACTTCTTTATTTTCTCTATTTTAACTGCACGAATTAACGTTTCTCAGTTAAAAACATGGTCATGCTCCTGCCTTCCACCTTCGGCGCCTTTTCCACCACCGCAATATCGGAAAGCGCTTCCGCAAAATCATCCAAAATATGTTTGCTGTTTGCCATATGCGCCATCTCGCGTCCGCGGAAACGGAGCGTAATCTTCACCTTATCCCCTTTTGTTATGAACTTCCTCGCCGCGTTCATCTTTGTATTCAAATCGTTGGAGTCGATATTCGGCGACAGGCGGATTTCCTTGATTTCAATTATTTTCTGCTTCTTCTTGGCTTCCTTTTCTTTCCTCGCCTGCTCGTACCTGAACTTTCCATAATCAACAATCTTGCAGACAGGCGGCTTTGCCGTAGGGGCAATCTTCACTAAATCAAGCCCGGCTTCATCTGCCAGCCGCATCGCATCCCTGACGGGCATAACCCCTAACTGTTCCCCATTCTCACCAATCACACGTACTTCTTTGTCTCTAATCTGCTCGTTAATCATTAATTCACTAATGGCCGTACCCTCCTCGTAATACAAAGTCAAATAGGGAAATTCCGTTCCCCTCCCGCCGCGCCGGATATCCGTCAGCTCTGCTGACATCCTTCCTTTGGGTGCCCGTGTGCAATCGGGTAGGGGAAATCTTTTCTCCTACTCCGCGCGCCCCGTACGCCGTCTTGACGGCATACTTCTTCTGCACGGGGCTGTGCATAAAAAAAGTGGACAGCATAACTATCCACTTCGCATACGTTCTTTTTACCCTCCCGCCATATACGGGCCGAAGGAATTTGAACAAATTCCGGCACCTTATTCCGTTCCCGCGGAAATCTGCCGTTTCATGAACGCCTGCCAGCCATTGCCGCAGGGTGAGAGTGGATACTCTGCTTGGTTGTTATATACACAATACTTAATGCAGTATAACACCCCTTATTAGAAATGTCAACCCTCAATTTTTCCGCAAAAATCTTTTCGCAACAATTCAGTCTGAACTGTTACATCTTTTCCCGTTCGGACAAACCGCATCCACGGAAACGCCGCAAAGGACTCCTGCACGTAAATCCGCTCATTCCCCAAACACCACCTGAATCGTCTCCGCACTCTTTTTAAAATCTTCCATCCTCTCATCATCTGCCGACTGCGAATAAGTAACCGTATATACCTTATCCGCCGCAATAATGTATACAAGCTGGTCCATCTGCATATCATCCACCTTACAGGACAGTTCGATTTTATATGCGGGACATCCGTCGATTTCCATCTCCGTCATGCGGTAATCGGTCACGGAAGCATTCTCCCCGTAAGTATCCCGGAACTCCTGTTCCGCCTTCTTCCTGTACTCCTCCGATTCCATGGCATCTTCGAGCACACCCGCGTCAATGCCTTCCGAAACCGTATAATAAATATTGGACGAATCCAACGGATGACGCTCCGAGAGATACATCCCTTCCACTTCCCCGCTCGCCACATATCCGGTAGGAAGCATCAGCGTACAGCCGGTATCGTTATAGCAGGTATTTTTATAAACCGCCCTGATTTCCGTATCCACGGATGCCTGTAACACCGTACTCTCCGCAAACGCCGACAATTCCTCCGCCGCCAAAACCGTATTCGCCGCAAACATACTCCCTGCCGCAAGCAATGCCACCGTTCCCGCCGCGGCTGCCGCAACGGCTATGATTTTCTTCCTTTTCAGTTTTTTTCCCGCACTTTCTTTTCTTACGCTTTCCATATTTTCCATGCTGTCCACTCCCAAATATCCTAATATCTTACGGATTCCGTTTTTTATTATAGGGAAAACGGCAAAAATATGCAAGACCGAAATCACTTTTGTCACCAAAATACATAACATTTCAGGCTGAACCGTTGCGAAAATACCGCATTTAACTCAACCATCCGTCTCCCGTAACCGCTCCACAATACTCTGTCCTCCCACAACCTGCAATACCAAAACAGGCAGACCGCTTCCTGCTGCCAGCAGCACCGGAATGACCATGCAAAGCGGCAATACCGTAAAACGGTATGAGAAAAACCACATTGCCCCGGCAAGTCCCCGCACGATGACGGTGGAACATAACGCGCCAAGCGCCAAAGATACCCCTCCTGCCGCCGCCGTATAATATATCCCCTCCATCATCAGCATCTTCCTTAACTGCGCCGTGGTCATACCGATGGACTGGAGCATGGCAAATTCCCTTTTGCGTGTCAGGATACTGGTCAGCACGGAATTTACGAAATTCAGAATGCCGATTAAACCGATAATAAAGCTCAGTGCACCGCCTACCACCAGCACCATGTTCCGCAGGTTCTCAAACTCCGCTGCCCGCCGCATCTTGGAACTGTAATTCATGACCTTTTCCGTACGCCCCGTATAGTTCTCCAAGAAGGTTTCCATGGACGCCTCCTCTCCTTCCTTTACATTAAAGGCATAGCTCATCACCCCCGGATTTGCCGTCATACCTTTATAAATTTCCGCCGGAAGGTAGAAGGAATATATGTCATGCACCATAGTGGAATTGGTATAATATTTAATTGCCACTTTCGCCATGACTTCAAAAGAATAAGTCATGTATTCGTTTTCCTCCGCCGTTTCCCCGTCCCCTTTATAATTGTGGAGCACCACGGTATCCCCGATTTCATAATGCGAAGTCTCCCACTTTGGTATCTGGTGGTCGTCCAGTTGGATGCCTTCCAAAATATATTTTCCCGTTTTTAACTTTTCCATATCAATTTCCCCTTCCAAAACCCACAGCCGTTCCAACGGAAGGTCTTCCAGTCCGTACAGCGTGCAGAACATATCCCCCTTATCATCCCTCTTTTCATATTTTCCGGCTTCTCCTGCCTTTTCTTCCGTTTCCACGCGGAACACTTCCACATCCCGCGGATTGGAATACAGGCGGCCTCCTTCCGCAAACCCTTCCTGCTGCATGACCGCCCCAATCATCGATTCCGACAGGGAATTTTCCGGTCCGCGGTAACTGTAATTAAAATAATCCGCATGGGCGATGAGGAAATCCGTATCCACAAACGTGGACAAATACTTATCCATATCAAAACCAATGCTCAATGTATAAACCGTATTGAACAAAATAAGGCTTAACGCCATTGACAGCACCACCAAAACCGTCCGCGTTTTATTCCTTCCAAGATTTGCCGCCGCCATTTTTGCCGGTCCCGCCCCTTTCCCGGACTTACGGCGCTTTCTTCCGCCGACGGCGCCGTCCGTATAAGTCACCGCTTCCACCGGGGAAACCTTTGCCGCCATCCGTCCCGGCTTTGCCGCGCTGATAAAGACCGTCGCCAGTGCAAACAGCACACTTCCCGCAAAAATCCACGGATTTGTTTTCACCGCATCATAAGAGTCCCCACGGTAATTACCGCCCAGCCCCATTAATAACGGTACCAGACCGTTTCCAAGAAAATATCCTGCCGCCAGCCCCGCAGGAATCCCCATGCAGGATAGCCAAAACACCTGGTAACGGATGATTCCTTTCATTTGCTTTCCCGTCATGCCGATGGTCTTTAACAAACCGTAAAAACGGATATCCTTTAATACCGAAATCTGGAAAATATTATAAATAATCAGATAGCCGGTAAACATAATCAAAAGCAGCGCCGCCGCCACCCCTGCCACCGTTGGCAGATCCATGGTAAAACCCGCGGACAGGTATGCCCAGTTCACATTGTTTTCCATGTAATTTGCATCCCCCTCCCGCGTGGAATAACCGCTTTCGGTAATGAGACGCTCCATTTTACCCTCGAGTCCCCAGGAACTGTCAAACATCACATAACTGTTAATGACGCCCGTCATATTCGCATCCTGCTTATAACTGTTGTATAGCTCCTCCCGGTGTTCCTCCATATAAGCGCGGGAAGTCACCATGAGGGATACGTTAAATGCCGGATCCGCTTTCCACCAGCCGGAAAGCACAAAATCCCGTTCTACTTTCTCTCCATGTACCACAAGTTCCAGCGTCACGGGTGCGCCCACCTTCTGCTCCATGCCAAATAACCGGATAGTTTCGGTATCCATCATGATTTCGTTTGCCGCTTCCGGTTTATGCCCTCCCACCGGTTCCGCAAACCCAAGCCGGATGCCCGCGTCATCCATATAATAAAGTTCCCCGTGCCGTTTGAGCAGTTCCACGTTTTCCACCGCTTCGCACATCATACGATTGTATGTGATTTCCTCGATTAACTCATGGTCTTTTACCCGTCCGTATTCTTCTTCGGTAATATATTTTAACACTCCCATTCCGTCGCCGCCCGCCATGCGCATATTCTGTTTTTGGATATTTTCCACCATGCCGCTTCCCACGGTAAAAAGCGTCGTAAATAAAACCGTGGTCAACGCCACCGCCGCTGCCGCAATGAAATTCCTCGTCTTTCCGGCACGGAAACTCCTGCCTGCAAGCCTGCGCACCGTTTTCCCGCTATTTACCCTGTACATGCCGCTCACCTACGATTCTTCCGTCCTCGATACGGATGATCCTGTCTGCCGTCTGTGCGATTTCCTCGTTGTGGGTAATCATCACGATTGTCTGGGCAAACCGTTCACTGGTTACTTTTAAGAGCCCCATTACGTCAAGGCTGGTCTTGCTGTCCAGGTTTCCGGTCGGCTCATCCGCAAGGATAATGGCAGGTTTCGCCGCCAGCGCCCGCGCAATAGCCACCCGCTGCTGCTGTCCGCCCGAAAGCTGGTTCGGCAGTCTGTCCGTTTTCCCGGAAAGCCCCAGCGTTTCCAAAATACTATCCATATGTCCCTTATCCACCCGGTTGCCGTCAAGCTCTATGGGCAATACAATGTTTTCATAAACGTTAAGCACCGGCACGAGGTTATAGCTTTGGAAAATAAAACCGATTTTCCTCCTCCTGAAAATCGTCAGTTCATCATCCTTCAGGGAAAAAATATCCTTTCCGTCCACTTCCACCGTTCCCCCCGTGGGACGGTCCAGCCCTCCCAGCATATGCAAAAGCGTGGATTTCCCGCTCCCCGACGTTCCGACAATCGCCGCAAATTCCCCGTCCGACACCGATAAACCGACACCGTCAAGGGCTTTGACCACCGTTTCATCCTTTCCGTAATATTTTTTCAAATCCTTGGTTTTCAAAATATCCATGCCTGTCTTCCTGCTCCTTTCTTTATCGAATAGGGAAAATGTTTCTCCTGCCCGCCGCACTTCCCATGGGACACATTTTCCCATGAACCAAAAATAGTGTGCGCCGTTTTCCCTTTGCACACACTATCCTACCATCTGAATCTTTCCGTATTCTTTCCAAAATATTTCAGATTTGAAAGATTTGAAAATCTTATGGGATTTGGAAGGTTTCCGCCGTTATACACCGCATTTTGGCAAAAACACGGAGAACACGCTTCCTTCCCCCGGCTTGGAAGCCACACGGATATACCCGCCTTCCCTGGTAATAATCTCCCGCGCCAGGTAAAGCCCGATACCTACGCCTTTTTCCTCACTGACCGCCGGGGAACGGTAGAACCGCCGGAAGATTTCCGCCGTCTCTCCTTCATCCATCCCGATACCCGTATCCGCGATGTCGATGCGCACGAACAGTTCATATTCCTTTGCCGAAATGCGGACCGACCCGCCCTCCGGCGTATATTTCACCGCATTGTCCACCATATTCCCCAGCGCTTCTTCCGTCCATTTCCTGTCAAACAGCGCCGTAGCGTCCGTTACCTCCCCCACCGTAAACGAAATCCCCTTCTTCTTTGCCGCCGCGCCGTCCAGCCCTTCCAAAAGCTCCTTTACGCTGTTTTCCTTCCGCCGCACTTCCACAATCCCGTTTTCCAGCCTCGACGCTTTAACCAGCGAGGAAACGAGGAACGCCAGCTTCTCCGCCTGGTTTTCAATTTGGGACAAAATCCCCTGTACCGCACCGTCCAGCTCCTCCCGTTCCCGCAAAAGCTGGGTATAAAGCAGGATATTGGAAACCGGCAGTTTGGTCTGGTGGGAAATATCGCTGACCAATGACTTCACCCCGTTACGCTCCTCCTCCCGCTGCCTGCCAATGGTTTTCTCCGCGGATATAAAACGGTACATTTTCGCCTCCAGGCGGGACAGTTCCGTTTCCGTAAACTGCTGCTCCCGGAACGTATGGCAGATGGCGCTGTTCAACATCCCGTCCAAACGTTTTAGCAGCCGCGCCGTGCGCACATACGTTACCGCTGCCGCGCCCGCCGCCAGTATGACAAGAAACACCATTGCGGCAAGGACAAACACCACGGAAACCGGAATCCCAAAACCGGCAAGTCCGCCGTCATTCCCCATGCTTTTCCCCCCTTTCCCACACATAACCGATTCCGTACACTGTCCGCACCGGAATGGACGGCAGCTTCTCCCGCAGCCGCTTCACCGTTACGGAAAGTGCATTTCCTTCCACAAACTCCGCCTGTTCCGACCAAATGCGGTCAATGAGCATTTCCCTCGAAAGCGTCATCCCCTGGTTTTTCACCAGCAGTTTCAACAGCTTCTGCTCCGTCTTGCTAAGCTCCACTGACCTCCCGTTATCCTTAAACTCCATCGCCCCAAAATCAAACAGAAACCCGTCCTGGCAAAACACATCCCCCTCCGGCGCCTTCCTTCGCATCACGGCATTTACCCGCGCCCGCAGAACCGCAAGGGAAAAAGGCTTGGTCAGGTAATCGTCCGCC
>ERZ779637.596-NODE-596-length-21883-cov-8.208723_pt1 | contig 21883 bp, 18 predicted proteins | sample MGYA00514196_ERZ779637 | MGnify/ENA primary metagenome ERZ779637 (study PRJEB29562, sample SAMEA4376700) | mouse gut metagenome | isolation source: Cecum | study: EMG produced TPA metagenomics assembly of the A DSS colitis mouse model was used to assess the...
TATTTTAAATCTCTTGCGAGCGTGGCACTGTCACAACTGATATAGACAATTCGCTTGGGCGCCATTTTTACAATTGTCTCTAAACAGGCGGCATCGCATCCTTTCCGCGGTGGGTCCACACAAATTACATCTGCATAGATTCCATCTTCTCTATAAAGTTTTGGCAATACCTCCTCTGCCTTTCCCATGTAAAAACGAGCATTTTTAATGCCATTGCGCTCTGCATTTGCACGTGCGTCCTTGACTGCCTGTTCTATAATTTCAATTCCGTAGACTTGTTTTGCCCGTTTTGCCATAAAAAGGCTGATAGTTCCAATACCGCAATAGAGGTCCCACACCGTCTCTATCCCTGTTAGCTCTGCATACTCCAATGCTAAACTATAAAGCTTTTCTGTCTGAATTGGATTTACTTGATAGAAAGAAAGCGGCGAGATGGCAAATGTTATGCCGCTGTCATCTGCATAATATGTGTCTTTTCCAGAATTTATACTTTCTATACTGCGCACATGTAACACATCTGTGATTGTATCACGTCCCCATAAAGTATGACACACTTTTCCCATAATCACATTTGTTCTGTCTCTATTAATATTTATTGAAATGCTTGTCATACCCTTTACTTTTATCAGTTCAGCAACTAGCTTGTCCATCTGTGGAAGCTTGTCCCCATTTAGGACAATACAAACCATAAGCTCGCCTGTTGCAAATCCCTTACGTATCAGGACATGGCGAACAAGCCCTCTCCCCTCCTTTTCTGAGTAGGCAGTTACCTGATAGCGTTTCATATAATTTAAAATCATTTCCAAAATGGTTTTATTCTCTTTCACACCAAGTGCACAGTCTGTATTTGGTATGATTGTATGGGTTCTACCAGCATAAAATCCAGTTATCACATTCCCATTTTTGTCAGCTCCAATTGGAAACTGGGCTTTATTGCGATAGAAAAAAGGCTCCTCCATTCCTATTATTGGCTCCGTTATCTGTTCAATTAATTCTTGTGAGAACGCGCCAATCCTTCTAAGGTTGCTCTTTATCTTTCTCTCTTTAAACAATTGTTGTGTTTTGTAGTCCAATGCTTGTATCTGACATCCACCACACTGCCTATGATAAGGACATTTGGGGTCAATTCGGTCTATAGAAGGCACTAGAATCTTTGTCAATCGCGCATATGCATAGCCCTTTTTTACCTTCATAACCTTTGCCTCGATCTGATCTCCAATCACAGCATCTTTCACAAAAAAAGTAAAGCCACTACTTTTTCCAATCCCCTCTCCATCCATTCCCATATCATCAATCTTTAATGTTATGATATCATCCTTTTGAAATTCCATAGAGGTCACTCCTACTTGCTACAATTTTGCTATACAAAGCATTGATTACTTCTACTTCATTTTGCTAACTGCTAGATTGGACTCAAATAGCTTATTGTATCCGAGCCAACCGGTTTCCTTTGTAGATTCTAGTAACTCCTTAAAGGTTTCCATTTTGGCGTCTGTATTGTCAGCATAGCAAAGCGCAACCGCTTCTATAATTGCTGGTTTTTTTGGCGAACCGAACTCATATTCTCCATGGTGTGCTAAAATACAATGTTTTAATTCCATTGCCAGCACTGGTGGAAAATCAGGAATCTCCTTAATTTTTTCCCCGAGCATTTCAGAACCAATTACAATATGTCCCAAAAATTGCCCTTCATCCGTGTAATCATTTGCCGGAAATGCACTAATTTCCCTTGTCTTTCCCATATCATGACAGATTGCTGCAGCAAGAAGCAAATCTCTGTTCAATATTGGATACTGTTTGCAATAAAAATCACAGAGCGCTGTAACACCAAGCGTATGTTACAAAAGTCCACCTATAAATCCGTGATGTACGGTCTTTGCCGCAGAAGACTTCCGAAAGCTCTGCACAAATGTCTTATCTTCCACAAAAAACTTGTTTAACAATGCCTTAAGATATGTATTTTCAATACTTTCAATGTATGCCAAAAGCTGCGCATACATTTCATCATTATTTTTCAGGCTAACCGGCATGTAATCTCGCTCATCATATTCCCCAGCGCTGCATCTGCGAACACGCTTTACATTGACCTGCAATGCACCATTAAAACTTGTCACATCTCCGTAAACCTCAATGTAATCCATCGCTTCAAAATCTGCAATTCCTACATTATTGGGGTCCCAAATCTTTGCGTCAATTGTCCCTGTCTTATCCTGTAAAATTACATTGTCATAGTTCTTTCCATTTTTAGTCACTGCTGAACTCTTAAATTTGCAAAAATAAATATCAAAAACGCGATCTCCATCTTTATAATCTTTAATGTATTTCATTTTCTCTAACTCCTATCCTTTCCTATAAGAATTTATTCCTGTTTCTCCGGCTGAACCACAAAATGCATTTCCTCAAAGGCATTGACACTTGCCCGCTGTACTACTATATTTATGCCATTTTCCGCGGAGGCATTCCGAAGTACATTCATATAATCTGCTGCACTGCGAATTTCCTGAGAACCGACCCGAACGACAATGTCACCTTTCTGGATGCCCTTTAACATTGCTGGAGAGTCCATATCGATGTCAACAATAAATGCCCCTTGCGGGAGTCCCGTTTCTTTTCTTGTCTGTTCTGAGATATCTTGTACATAGATTCCAAGATAATTGATCGCCTCCCCGTTAGAAAGCTTTGTAATTAATCCTTTTAATTCTGTAATCCCTATTGCGGAGAGCAAATTTTTGGTGTCGTCATGATTATGGCTATTATCAATGATTCCTATCACTTCCTGCTCCATGTTCACAAGGATTCCACTGGGATTGGTTCCAGCATAAATGTCTGTTGTCATCAACTTATATTCGCTGTCTGCCATTGTAACTACATTTCCCTTAGAAGTAACCATTCCATAGCAAACATTGTCTTTATAGCCAAATAAATTGCCAATCGCAATAACTGGCGTTCCTGTCATTCCTGAAGAAATAGAACTTCCCAGAGTTGCGACTGTCACAGATGCCAAGGTATCTGCCTCAATAAATTTCAAATCCACTGCCAAGACTGCAAGGTCTGTATTTTTATCATACTGTTTGATTACTGCATCGGCCTCCATTCCATCACAGAAGCTAATGCGAATTGTCTCTGCATCATTTAGCGAAGATTTCTTGCTAAGAATCAAAAGTTCCCGATTATTGTTTGCAATAATAACGCCTGCCGTCGTCCCCTCACTCTGGTAAGTATTGTTAAACCAATCCACATCGGAATGCACTGCTGTGACTGTCACCATACTCGACTCCATCTCGCGATATACCTTGTAGAGCTCCTCATACTGTGTTTGGTATGGTTTTAGTGGTTCAATTGGCATTGACTCCACTGTCGAGGATTCTTCTGACGGTGTATTGTTATGGCTTCCACTAATATTTGCATACTCTACAGAAACTTCTTCTCTACTTTCTCCTTCCCCGGAGCCTCCTTCCATAGTATTTTCTTTCTCAAGATTTTCTTTTGTCGATCCATCTTCTCCAGAGTGTTGCTCTTGACTATTTTCTTCTTTGGAAGGAGATTCTGTCGATTCAGAAATTGTCGTACTTTGCTCCTCATCTTTTTTTCCTTCTGAAGAAATCGTCTGTGCTTCTGTCTCCTGACTGGTAGTCGTTCCCTCTGTCAGCATATCCTCCGGTCGCATCTCATCCTTCTCCTGTGGAAATGTCACAATCTCAGGCTGCTCCTCTGGATACAACCAGTTGTTGAGAATCGGTTCCAACAACAGAAAAGATAAGCAGGCCAACACACCAAACAGCACTGCAAGAGAGGCCGTAATCACCATTCTTCTAAAAAGTTTCTTTTTGTTAATTGGTCGTTCTTTTATCTTTTCTTGAAGAAACTCAAAGTCACTTGCCGTCTCTGGAAATGTTTCTTTATTTTGCGAATCAAGCGTTTCACTTTTATCATTATATTTATTCTCACCCATTTTGTCACTGCCTCGCTGATCTGTTTATAACAATTTCTATAATCTATGAAACTGTTACGCCTTTTTACCTTTTTCTAGTATAACGGATAGTGTTCTTATGGTCAATGTGTTTGTTACTATTTATGGTCCAAAAGACTGTTTATCGTTACGTTTTGCAGATTGGGAATGCACTTTACGATACATTCTGTGAGAACATAATTTTCAAGCATACCTAGAACAAAATACTGCGTTAAACTGTAATTAAAAATACCTTGTAGGAATACAAAAATAGTGATAGAATATTTTTATATAAACCCATTTTGTAAATTCATATGATAAAAGAGGAATATGTTATGAAAAAAAGAAAAATGCTGTGTGCCCTTCTTGTTGTAATGCTTGTTTTGAATAGCCGTTCTGTGGGGTATGTCTATGCAGCACAGGAAAGTAAATCTTCCGAAATTCCAGAGTCTATTGATTCCCCAATAGAAGAATCACAAACTACGCCAGACACTCTGTCCGAATTAGCAGAGAGTGAAATACAAAGTGATAATACCAATACAATGACCGAAGAAGAACTTGCCGCCTACTATGGCAGCTCTGTTTTTATAGGCGACTCTATTATGGTAGGCTTTCGCAACTACTGTGCAAAGCAAAAAACTTTTGCACATAATATCCAATTTTTGGCAGCCGGAAATTACTCTGTATTCAACGCTCTAAAACCTGTCACAGCTAACAGTGTCCATCCTATGTATCGCGGGAAAAAGTACCAAGTGTGGAATGCCATTCCACTAATTGGCAGCCAGCGGGTATTTCTCTTACTTGGCATGAATGATTTAAGTATTCTAGGCTTGGAAGGTGCACGTGACCAATACAAACTACTGATTGACAAAATTTTGGAGGTTTCACCCAATGTTGAGATTCATCTAATCAGTGTAACTTATACCTTGCCAAATCTTGGACAGAAAACCTTGAACAATGAAAATATTGCGCAATACAATCTTCTTCTACAAAAAATGGCCGCAGAAAATGGCTGGGGATATATTGACCTTGCCACTCCAATTTCTGATGGAAATGGAAACCTTGCCGCAGAATGTTGTAGTGATGGCTATGTACATTTGACCAAAACCGCATATGGCTTATGGGAAAATGCACTTGTCGATTATGCCTGCTTACAGACAACTCCGAATCAAGAACCGACAGAAACACAATTGTCAACAGAAGACACGACGGAAACGCAATTGAATCCAGAATTAGCGCCGGAAATAGAAACACAATCAGTAGATACCACCCCGATACCAAATGACACCCAAAATAAAATAGAATCTATTTTAGAAACTCCAGTAAAAAAATAGGGAGAGAAAAATGATAAAAATAACAAAGATACAAAAAATAACAGTAGCCCTCACCCTCGCAGTTCTTCTGTGTAGTGGCTGCACCGATAAAACACAATCCGCAACCTCCGATGCGGTACAGACTTCCAAACCGGAGACAACAGCAAAATCAATTGATGAAATTTATCAGGAAATTACACAGACTGTCACTTTGCAGTCCCCTGCTTGTATGGATGAGGATTTTATCTCCAACTACTATGGTATTGATGTCGCAACACTTTCCGAATATGTTTTTAGCATGTCAGAAGACGCTGCACAGGCAGAGACTATTATTATTCTGAAAGCAGAAAAATCTGAGGATTTGGAAACACTTTCTAGCTGTCTGCAAACGGTAGTGGATGAGAAGAAAAATGAAATGGAAAATTATATCCCCGAACAGTTTGCCATCGTAGAAAAGAGCAAAGTTCAGACAAAGAGTAATTATGTGTGGCTTGTAATCTCTGAAAATGCAGAGACAATCACAGATATTATTGAAAACAATCTGTCATAGCGGAGGAAGAACATGGTCTTTAGCGGTATCCCTTTTCTCTTTTTCTTCCTTCCACTATGCTTAATTTTGTACTATGCAGTCCCATTTTCCTGGAAAAATGGGATTTTGCTTATTTTCAGCCTTATTTTTTATGCGTGGGGAGAGCCATTGTATATTCTTTTAATGCTTTTCTCCACGCTCCTCGACTACACAAATGGGCGATTAATGGAACGGTTTGGTACAACAAAACTTAGAAAAACTTTTTTTCTGTGTTGTAGTATCTGTGTTAATCTGTTTATTCTCGGCTTTTTTAAGTATGCAGATTTTGCCGTATCTCTTGTAAATAGTATGCTAGGCACACGGATTACACCGCCCGGAATCCATCTTCCAGTGGGAATCAGCTTCTACACTTTTCAGACGATGAGTTATATTATTGACCTTTATAAAAGCGAAGTAAAAGCGGAGCACAGCTATACTGCATACCTAACCTATGTCTCTATGTTTCCGCAGTTGGTAGCTGGTCCTATTGTGCGTTTTGCTGATATCCAAGAACAGCTTCATAAGAGAACGATTACCTTTAATGGAATGCAAACAGGATTTTTGCGTTTTCTGTTGGGACTTTTTAAGAAGGTATTAATTGCCAATCAAGTTGGCGCTCTGTGGGAAGAAATTCGTATGCTGGGCACAGCAAACACCAGTGTTGCTACAGCCTGGCTTGGCGCACTTTGTTTCACCTTGCAGCTTTATTTTGATTTTAGTGCCTACAGTGATATGGCAATTGGAATGGGACATATGCTGGGATTTACGTATCATGAAAACTTCCGCTATCCGTTGACTGCTATTTCTGTGACGGATTTTTGGCGGCGCTGGCATATTTCACTGTCCACTTGGTTTCGCGACTATGTTTATATTCCTCTTGGTGGAAACCGACGTGGAATCCCGCGCCATCTATTTAACATTGCTGTTGTATGGTTTCTGACAGGACTTTGGCATGGTGCCTCTTGGAACTTTATTTTGTGGGGCGTCTACTATGGTATCTTACTCATGCTTGAAAAATATATCTGGGGAAAAGCACTTGCAAAATTGCCAAAACTGCTACAACATGCCTATGCATTTTTAATTGTGGTATTTGGATTTGTAATCTTTGCAATTACTGACTGGAATGCATTAGGGACCTATATTTACCTACTTTTTTCCTTCGCCTCAAACAGTCTTGCCGATACACGCTTTCTTTGGTATCTTGGCAACTATGGTTTGATAATCGCGATTGCCTGTGTCCTTGCATGCCCAATATATCCGTGGCTCTGTCAGAAAGCCTTAACGCTTAGCAGACCAAAACGCCGTTTTCTATCTGCTATTTCTGGAATGGCAATTTTATTACTGTTTGTATTGTCCACGGCGTATATGGTAAGCGACACCTACAATCCATTTTTATACTTTCGTTTTTAATAGAAAACACTGTTCATAAGAAACCAAAACTAGCATTTTAATTAATTATTGTCGCTTGTGATGGATTAACAGTTGCGTTTTTCATTTCTATTTGAGCCACCAAAAGGCGGCATGGGGGATTTTTATGATTACAGAAACTAAAATTAGAAATATTGTAACAGCAATTCTTTGCATTGGAATCCTATCCCTTTCGATTTGTCTTTTGCTTTTACCAAAGAAAGATTTTTCAGAAAATGAAAACAGATATTTAACCAAATTTCCAATTTTGTCTGTCAAAAATGTACTTGATGGAACATACACAGCGTCCTTAAGCGACTGGTTTGCCGATCACTTTCCACAGAGAGACTTTTTTGTCGGATTAAAAAGCCAGACAGAAATTCTAAGCGGCAGAAAAGAAATCAACCATATTTATGTGGCGAAAGACGATTATTTGATTGAACCATATGCGCCGCCACAAAATACCCAGCGTATTATAGACACGCTTAACCGATTTTATAAAAAAGTATCTCAAACACAAGCAACTATAAATTTAATGCTGGTGCCAACGGCTGTGACAATCCATAAGGATTTGCTTCCTCAGAACGCTCCTGCATCCAACCAACTAGAAACTGTGCAGTCCATTTATACTGGTACAGAGATTCCTAAAATCGACTGTATGGATTCTCTTATTGCAGGAATTTCCCAAGGACAGCTTTACTATCGCACAGACCACCACTGGACTACACTTGGCGCTTACTATGGTTATCTTGCTTTCTGTGAGGCCAAAAATTTAGAACCTGTGCCACTTACTTCACTGCAAAAACAGACGGTGACAGAAGATTTTGCCGGAACCTTATACTCTAAAGTAAACGATTACAACCACAAGAAGGATTCTATCACTGTGTACACCAACCCTGAAGACTGTCTGACTGTCACTTACATCGATAGTAACGAAGTGTCAGACAGTCTCTACAATTTTGATTATTTGACAGAAAAGGACAAGTATTCCATCTTTCTAAATAATATTCATTCCCTGATTGAAATTGAGAACCAAACATCATCTTCCGAAGATGTGCTAATGCTTATCAAGGACAGTTATGCCAATTCCATGGTGCCATTTCTTGCACATCACTATCGGAAAATTTATGTCTTTGACACACGTTATTACAAAGATGGACCGTCCTCTTTTCTATCAGAACACAAAGAAATCAACGATATTTTACTATTATATAATATGAACACTCTCGATACTGACTCCGGCATTCGGGGAATTTATTGAGCAGCATGGGGGATTTTTATGAACGAAAAAGCATTACGCATACTAGAATATCACAAAATTATTAATCTGCTCACAGAAAAAGCAAGTTCTGAACCAGGAAAAGAACTGTGTCAGAAGTTGACTCCAATGATAGATATAAAAGAAATAGAAGAAGCACAGCAACAGACCGCCGACGCATTTACAAGGCTTGTAAAAGGTGGCCGAATCCATTTTAGTGGAAATAAGGACATTCGTTTTAGCATCCGTTCACTGGAAATTGGAAGTGCCCTCTCTGCCAGTGAGCTTATCAAAATTGCCGCTTCGCTTGCCTGCGCTACAAGAGCAAAAGCGTTTGCGCGCTCAGAACATGACGAGGAAACAGAAGACAGCTTACAGGCATTTTTTGCAAACTTAGAACCATTGACACCATTACAAAATGAAATCAATCGCTGTATTCTTTCCGAGGAGGAAATTGCGGATGATGCAAGTTCCACCCTCAAGCATATTCGGCGTAGCATTCATCTAACCAACGAAAAAATACACAGTCAACTAACAGGTATGGTAAATGGTAGTTATCGTACTTATCTGCAAGATGCTGTTATCACAATGCGAAACAATCGCTATTGTATTCCTGTCAAATCTGAGCATAAAGGAAATGTGCCTGGAATGATTCATGATCAATCATCCACTGGTTCCACACTCTTTATCGAGCCAGCAGTTGTTGTCAATCTCAACAATCAGCTCAAAGAACTTGCTCTGAAAGAAAAAGAAGAAATTGAACGTATTTTGGCAGAACTCAGCGCAAACGCTGGTGAACACACAACGGAGCTTGCAAACAATTTCCGTCTTCTGACACAGCTAGACTTTATCTTTGCTAGAGCGGGACTTGCCATTGATATGAATGCTTCTCGCCCACTATTGAATCAGAATCGTTATATTCATATTCGCAAAGGAAGACATCCACTATTAGATAAGAAAACTGTTGTTCCTATTGAGATTCATCTTGGAAAGGATTTTGATCTTTTGGTGGTGACTGGTCCAAATACTGGTGGAAAAACGGTATCACTAAAAACGGTTGGACTTTTTACATTGATGGGACAGTCAGGACTTCATATACCAGCGCTTGACCGTTCCGAACTTGGCATATTTACTGAAGTGTATGCCGACATTGGCGATGAACAAAGTATAGAACAGAATCTATCCACTTTTTCTGCCCATATGACAAATACTATCTCTATCTTAAAAAATGCTGATGAAAATTCACTTTGTATCTTTGATGAACTGGGTGCAGGAACCGACCCAGCAGAAGGCGCAGCGCTTGCAATTGCAATATTAAAGCATCTCCATGACAAAGGCATTCGCACAATGGCGACCACACATTACAGCGAACTAAAAGTATTTGCACTTACTACTCCCTATGTAGAAAATGCCTGCTGTGAATTTGACGTGGAAACGCTCCGCCCAACTTATAAACTTCTTATTGGTATTCCGGGAAAAAGCAATGCATTTGCAATCTCTGCAAAGCTTGGCCTTCCCGACGAAATTATTGTCTCTGCAAAAGAACACATTAGTGAGGAGGAAGAAAGCTTTGAAGACCTTCTAGCCAACTTAGAATCAAGCCGGCGCACAATTGAAAATGAGCGCAATGAAATCCAGCGCTACAAGGCAGAGATTGAATCGCTAAAAAAGAAATTAGAACAAAAACAAGAACGCATTGACGCACAGAAAGATAAAATCTTGCGCGAAGCAAATGAAGAAGCCCGTAAAATCCTTCAGGAAGCAAAAGATGTCGCAGATGAGACAATTCGTGATTTTCAGAATGTCCATATTAATAAAACATCCATACAGGATTTGGAAAAAGCCCGCACAAAAGTGCGCGACAAGATTTCTGAAAAAAACACAAAGCTCTCTGTTACACCAGAAAAACCTACACACAAAATATTAAAACCCAACCAAATTAAACCTGGAGATATGGTAAAAGTAGTATCGATGGGCTTAAAAGGAACTGTCTCCTCCAAACCAGACGCAAAAGGAGACCTTTTTGTGCAGTGTGGTATTATCCGCTCAAAAGTAAACATTAAAGATCTGGTGTTAATCAACGAGGATGTGCTTTCTGGCACTACTGCCCATAAAAAAAGTTTTGGCAGCAATGGCGGTGCCCCGAAGACAGGCGGCGGAAGCATTGGGATGTCCAAAGCCGCAACCATCTCCGCTGAGATTAATCTGTTAGGAATGACTGTTGATGAAGCACTCTCAGAACTTGACAAATATCTTGATGATGCCTATCTGTCACACGCGCCGAGCGTGCGCATTGTTCATGGAAAGGGAACTGGTGCGCTTCGCCAAGCAGTCCAAAAACACCTAAAACGTATTTCGTATGTGAAATCTTTCCATCTTGGCGAATACGGTGAGGGAGATTCTGGTGTGACAATTGTAGAATTCAAATAAAATACAGACAAGAAAGGATCGAAGAAATGGCGAACAAACAAAAAATTTTGATTGTTGATGATGATGAAAATATAGCAGAATTAATCTCATTGTATTTGACAAAAGAATGTTTTGAGACCAGAATTGTATATGATGGAGAATCTGCATTGCAAGAGATGAACAGCTTTTCACCGGATCTTATTTTGCTTGACTTGATGCTTCCAGGAATCGACGGCTATCAGGTATGTCGCGAGGTGCGCCAAAAATCACAGACCCCAATTATTATGCTGTCTGCCAAAGGCGAAGTGTTTGACAAAGTACTTGGACTGGAACTTGGCGCTGATGATTACTTAGAAAAGCCTTTTGACACAAAAGAGCTTATCGCGCGTGTAAAGGCTGTTCTTCGCCGCTACAAGACCGCTGCGCCCGCCGAGCCTGCATCCGATGCCAAGCAAGTCACATATCCTAGCCTTACAATCAATCTTACCAATTACTCTGTAATCTACAATGGTAACACTGTAGAAATGCCGCCAAAAGAACTTGAATTATTGTACTTTCTAGCTGCGTCGCCAAACCATGTATACACTAGAGAACAACTCCTCGACCAAATTTGGGGATATGAATATATTGGCGACACACGCACTGTTGATGTCCATATCAAGCGGCTTCGCGAAAAGATTAAAGACCATGAATCTTGGCGCATCGCAACAATCTGGGGTGTCGGATATAAATTTGAAGTAAGAAACCTATAATTTTGAATGCAGAAGGAATGAATCTCCCTTGAAAAGAACACTCTATTTAAAATTTTTACTAGCTTATATTATCTTTGCATTTTTTGGCTTTATTGTTGTTGCAACTTTTACTTCCAGTATGACACTGGAACATATGAAGCGGGAACGTGCGGACTCCCTGTATAAGGAAGCACTTCTAATCTCTGACTCTTACGCTGCGGACCTATACAACAACGAGATTACGCTTGAATCCGTATGGCGACAGATTGAGGCAATCGGCACGTTTCTCGATGCTTCCATCTGGATTGTAAATCCGTCGGGACTAATTGTGTTGGATTCTAGTTCACCGTTAGAAATCGAAAACCCTACAACAATTCCAAACTTCAGTCCCACAATCACAGGAAATTCTTTCTATACGGTTGGAAATTTTTTTGGTATGTTTGAAGATGAAATGATTTCTGCATTTGCACCGATTACAACCCAATATAAAGTGAAAGGCTACGTGGTTGTCCATGCCTCTGTTGAAAAGTTGCAATATTCTTGTAACTCCCTTTTAAATATTTCCTACATCACGCTGGTTATCTTGTTTTTATTATCGTTAATTATATTACTTTTTTTTACAGAGATGGTGTATCTGCCCCTTCGCAAAATTACCCACGCGACAGAACAGTATGCAATCGGTAACTTTCGATATGAATTTCAATTGGACAGCGAGGATGAAATTGGATATTTAGCGGCCTCACTTGCCTATATGGCAAGTGAAGTTGCAAAGAGCGAGGACAACCAAAAACGGCTTGTGGCAAATATTTCTCACGATTTTCGCTCGCCGCTCACTTCAATGCGCGGGTATCTTGAGGCAATGTTGGACGGTACAATCCCGCCAGAAATGCATGAAAAATATATTGGCGTTGTATTAAATGAAACCAACCGGCTGACAAAATTGACAAATTCCCTGCTCACACTCAATAATCTAAGCACCAAGGGAATGATCCTTGACAAAAGCAATTTTGATATTAATCAAGTGATTAAAAATACTGCTGTTTCTTTTGAAGGAACCTGCCGCGAAAGGTTTATTTCTATTGAATTGGTTCTCACAGGAGATACAATGTATGTAAACGCGGACATGGTTAAAATTCAACAGGTACTTTATAATCTTGTGGACAATGCCATTAAATTTAGTCACAAAAATTCTTCTATTAAAATCGAAACTATTGAAAAGTCAAACAAACTTTTAATATCAGTAAAAGACAGTGGCATTGGTATTCCTAAGGATAGCATTCGTCTCATCTGGGACCGTTTCTACAAGACAGACCTCTCCCGCGGCAAAGATAAAAAAGGGACGGGTCTAGGATTATCCATCACTAAAGAAATTATTCAATCTCACAATGAAAATATCAATGTCATTAGCACAGAAGGCGTTGGAACAGAGTTTATCTTTACATTGGAAAAAGCGGAAGGAACTAAAATGGAGTAGTTTTCTCTACTCCATTCAGACCAACGTCATTTAATTAAAGAATTAGACAAGAAACGCTTCAAAAATTTTGACACTCCTAATTTCGATCAAAAAGTAAACAAAACGACTTCGTTATATGACTTTTGAAGCAGTTTGTTTACAATCTGAAATGAACAACAATGTACTAGATTATTTTAAATTACTGTCTTCTATTTTACCACTTTGAAAATTTCTAAGACCCCACTACTAGAATCAACGAAATCAGTCTGTTTAATTGTATCATCAGAATCCACGAAGCCAAGTGACCAATTAAATTCATATTCAGAATTAGGATTTGTCTTAACATATATTACGTTAGTAGCACCACTAAATCCCGCACAATGACTATCTTCATTTTCCGTTTGTAAAGAAAAGTTTATTGGCGCACTGACATCTTTAAATGAAAATATTAAATCTTCATATCCTTTGGTAATCAAATATGTTTGTGTAGCGTTTATCTCCGAAAGTTCAAACGAAATACTTTCAATCAGTACACTACCTTCGTCTATTTTACTACTATCTATAAATGATATTGGCGTTGGTAATTCTTTATTCTCATTTTCAAGTGTCATCGCAGCAATTGTACTATTGCCAAAAAATGCAAATACGATAAATACAACGAATATCATAAAAATTACTAATCCAAACTGCTTATTTCTCATTTTAAACACCAAACCATAATTAGCACTAACATTGAGAGACAATAATTTTTTCATCATTTAATTTCTCCTTAAACTTTTATAAACTAAGTTGTTATTGATACTATTTATTATACTTAGGCAAATTATATAACTTAAAGACATTTATATTGCAAAGTCTTTCGTTAAACCGTAACCATTACTTTCATATATGGCTGTGTCTTATCTCGCATCATCAAAAATCCTTTTTCCAACTCATCTAGCGCCAAAGAATGTGTAATGCAGCGCTGTGGAGAAACTGCCCCGCACGCTAACCTATCCAGTACATAGTGCCAATCGTCTTCTGTGTTGTGCGTAAATGAGGAGTTCCAACTGCCTTTTACAGTCAACTGGTCGCGAAGAATTTTCCAATATGTATTTTTTTCAAAATGAATGTCAGAGGCTGGATTGCCCACAAGCTGTACCATTCCATTTGGTGCTGTACAGCGTACTGCATCCACTATCGTTTCATTTTTTCCAACACACTCAAAGAAAACATCCACTCCAGCACCCTTTGTCTTTACCATCAACCATTCCCGTTTTAGCTCCTTCATCTTCTTGTTGAGGTCAATATCTTGTTCTTCCACTCCAAAACAAAACAATTTAGATTGAAGAAGACACGAGGAATTGGGGTCAATATCTTGTTCTTCCACTCCAATTTCTGCTGCCATTTCTCGTTGGAAATCTTTATTGCCCAACGCATAAATATTTGAAAATCCTGCTTCTTTTAAGAACATGACAAGTAGCATTCCAATCGTGCCAAGACCATAGACCGCTATGCTTTTACTTCTGTCTGTATCTTCAGGAATTGCACTGCGCATGGCATGGACTGCAACTGCCATTGGCTCCATCATTGCTGCCTGCTCATAAGTCACATTGTCAGGAAGCGCAATCAAGTTCCACTCTGGAACTGCCACAAACTCCGCAAAACCGCCGTCCCTGCGCGAGCCAAGATAACTGTAATTGCGGCACAACTCATAGTGCTGCTTTTGACATTGCACACAGCTTGTACATGGTATTAATGGAAAAATGCCAACGCGCTTTCCCAACCATTTTTCATTAACATTCTTGCCAAGCGCTACCACTTGCCCCGAAAACTCATGTCCCGGTATCAGCGGGTGCACATGTGCTCCTGTCTGATAAATTCGCGGAATATCCGATCCGCAGATGCCTGCTGCCTTCACCGCGACAATCACTTCATTGTCCGCTGGATGCGGTCTGTCCACCTCCTCAAACCGAATATCGTTCACACCATGCAAAACCCATGCTTTCATTCAAATTCCTCCTCTATTATAGTTCAAGAACGCCATCGGCGTTCTTGCTGCGAAGCGCGCATCATGCATAGCATGATAATGTTCTTCTGCGCGCTTCTGCAATCCGCTGGAGGCATATCAGATGGGGGATTGAATCCCGCCACTGATACAAATAAGCAGCTCGCCGCCTATAGAGGCGGGAGTCATACCACATCTGATATAGCTTGTCGCAATATCAGGCACAAAAAGATTTCAAGCGTCTACAGATCGGACATCCAATATACATATTCATCGCCACTTTTGTAATTCTTTTTATGTTTTACCAATCTTATCAACCACTTTACATTTGGATATTGGTCCAAAAAATTTCTAACAATAATTCCATCTGCCAAAAGCGCATCTGGCATATTTTCGTCGTCATAATCATAATCAAACACAGATACTTCCATGCCATCATATATTATAATATCATTTCCATCAGAATCATTTGTAATATCTGTTTGCGAAAATAAATAGATAGGCGCTTTATCCTCTTTGGCAATGGCACAAAATTCATTAAAATCTAGCCAAATTCTAGTTTTATCCAGTGGCATAATAGTCGTACACTTATTCTGTTTCATATGCTGTTTTCCTTATACCAATCGATTCTTTTTCCAATTTCCTGTGCGATACCAACAATAGGAAATCAAATAATTTGCTGTCCACCCCATTGGAACTGCATACCATATCAATTGGATTCCCCACACAGGAGAGCACAGTTGTGCTACTGCGACACGAATTGCCAAGTTAATCAGATTCGCAATCATATAGACTTTGATATCTCCTGCGCCTCTTAAAATTCCGTCTGTTATCGCTTTAAATCCCAGAAAAGAAAAGAACAAACCAATAAATCGAAAATAAGACGTCCCTGTCTCAAAAGCCACCGCAGACTCTCCCTGTTCCACAAAAACAGATAGAATTGACTGATAAAAAAGCTGCGAAATTAAAATTAATACCACTCCAAAACCAATGATAATACCATAAGCTGCATGATATCCCTGCCGCACGCGCTCCGATTTTCCCGCACCAAGATTCTGCGCCGTAAAGGTGGACATTGCATTGCCGGTCGCAATCATTGGCACAACACAGAGAGATTCAAGCCGCATTCCTGCCGAATATCCCGCAAGCGCTGACGAGCCAAACTGATTGACCGCTGACTGTGTTAACAGCATACCAATACTCACAATAGACTGCTGCACAATCGATGGAATTGCAATTTTAACGCCAGTGGCAAACATATCTTTGCGAAACCGCTCGACTCTGCCCTCCACTGAATAAGTGGCAAGCAATCTCATTAGGATTACAAAAGAGATAACCGCCGCAATTCCTTGTGCAATCACTGTCGCAACTGCCGCGCCAGACACACCCATATTTAGTCCGCCCACCATCCAGAAATCCAGTACAATATTTAATATCGAAGAAAAAATTAGCAAAAATAGTGGTATCTTAGATCTGCCAAGCGCATTAAAGTTCGCTGACAAAATATTGTACATAAACATAAATGGCAGTCCCACAAAATAAATTTGAAGATACGCCACCGCATCTGGCATAATATTTTCCGGTGTCTTTAATAAATGTAATACTGTTGGATTAATAGAAAATCCAAGTATTGCTAACAAGGTACTAAACACCACAAACGTAATGAAAAATGTGTACACCGAGCTTTTCATTTCCTTGTAATGTCCAGCGCCAAGATACTGACTGGTAAGTACAGAAGCACCAATACCCCCTCCAATTGCAATCATAATAAACACTGTTGTAAAGGAATAAGATGCCCCTACTGCCGCAAGCGCATCCTCTCCTACCAGATTTCCAACAATAATAGAATCTGCCATGTTATAAAACTGCTGAAATAAATTTCCAATAATCATTGGCAACGCAAAGAAGAATAAGCTGCGCGCCGGCGGTTGTGTAATAAGATTTTCTTTTGCATTCTGTGCCATGTTTTTTCCTCATTCTATCCTTTGTAGTGACAGTCTAGTATTCCATTCGGTCAAAAATTAGAATCATAAACGAGCTGTTTCGCGCAATTGCATTGCTAAAATTTCTAGGCAATGCACAAATAGCAATGTCAAACAACTTTTTGCATCAATTTTCTTGTGGGTGCAAAAAATGATAAAAGTCTCTATAAAATATTACTACAATTACACCCTAAAACACAAGTTATAAATTTATCCGATTTCCGTTTTCCAAAATCCATGCAAATTACAGTACGCATATGCCGCACATGCCTCATCTTGCTCTGACAATACAAAATGGGCTACTGGCGTATCTTGCGGACATAATTTTACAAACTGGCCACCCTTTTTTGTCTCAAGAAAAATCCAGTCAATACTGTGCTCCTCTGACATTGGATGTGCTACACTGCCAACCTTCACCGTAATGTTTTTTCCGTTGCACTCCACTACTGGAAGATGCTTTTCGCCTGCGCCCTCCGATGTCGTGCTGTCCAAAATGGACAGATTCAGCGCATCTTTCTTTCCAGATATCAAATATAATACTGCGTCGTTATTTTTTACAAATACACTCTTACTCATTTTAACCCTCTCCTTTTCTCAAAATATATTTTAATTAACATCTAACGCTAGGCCCGCCTCACACTTAAGACGCTGATATCTTTTGTCTATTTCCTTTTGCAAACTTTCTGTGACTTCCTTGTACTCCTCATTACACAGGTGTTTTGTGCGCCCCATCATTGCAAGCCAATCTGTAACAGGAATTTTCTTACCTGTCGCTTCTGGCGCATAGCTTAGTTGTGTCTTTCCATGTTCTATCTCAAATAACGAGAAATAACAACAATTTACCCCTGCTTCAATTACCTTTCGCTCGGTAGATGGGGTATCATTCCAATTGAGAGGACACGCAGACAATGCCTTAAGATATGCTGTTCCTTCCGTCTTTGCATAATACGCTGCCTTCGCCGCCTTTTTAATAAAATCTGTCGGGTTGGATTCTGCGGCCGTGGCAACATAGGGAATCCCTGTGGCCGCCATTATGCGGGGCATATCTTTATGGAAAAAAGTCTTTCCATACTGTTTTACACCCACATGGGAAGTAGAACTTTTGGCTCCTTTTGGCGTCGAGTATGACAGTTGATATCCAGTGTTCATATAGCCACCATTATCATATTCAAAAAGCAATAACCGATGCCCGCGAAGCGCAGTTCCCAGCGCTGATCCCATACCGATATCCATGCCGCCGTCCCCACTGACCATAACAAAAATAATATCTCCCTGTGGAATCTCACCTTTTTTCTGTTTTCTATAACAGATTTCTGCTAGACCGCTAAGTGTAGCGGCACCATTCTGAAACAGATTATGGAGATAAGGAACCTTAAAGCTTGTACGCGGATAGGGTGTTGTGACAATCATGCCACACCCTGTCTGAAACAGAAAAATAATTGGGTCCTCAATCGCTCTTGACAGCAGATTAAGATTGACAGGTATTCCGCACCCAGGACATGCACCATGACCTGGTGCCAGACGTTTTGGCATGGCAGCAGTTGCATTTAAGCTACCTCCCTTTACTTGTACCTCTCCCATATTGTTTTTGTCTACCTGCGTTGCGCCGATTGCTGTCCTCTCTGCTGTGACTGGAGCAAAGAAAGGTCCTTTATCGATTGTCTCTTGGACGGTTCCTGGTGTCACGCCATAATAGTCAAAATCTAGCGCTTTTGCATCTGACGCAATGTCTAACAGCTTCTCCACATCCTCCGCAAAGAAATCCTTGCCGCCAAGTCCATAAACACGACTTCTTATTTTTGCTCTGCCGCCAAATTTCTGCATCATGGCACGCACCTCTAACGAAAGGTTGCCACCTCCTGCTCCATAACTATCCTGTCTATCTGCCACTAACATCGTATTTGCCGATGCACAGACTTCATACAATGCCCTTTCAGGAAATGGACGGAGGACATTCAATGTCACAATGCCCGCTTTTCTTCCTTTTTCACGAAGATTATCAATACCTTCCTTCGCCGTCTCATAGGAAGACCCCAAAAGCACCAACAACTCCTGTGCATCCTCACAGTGATACCCTTCCACTTTGCCATACTCCCTTCCAGAGAGCACACCGTACTCCGCAAATAACTTTGGCAGCAGTTCATCTGCCTGTTGCATAGCCAAATGAAGCTGATAGCGGTTATTAATTAAATCTGGTTCATTCATATAAGAACCAACTGTAACTGGATTTGACAAATCCAAAAAAGGGTATGTTTCTTTTTTGGGTCCAATAAACTGTCGCACTGTCTCATCTTTTTCAAATCGCAAACATCGTCTTTTTTGATGGCTGGTAAAAAAACCATCATATGCAACCACCACCGGAAGTCGTACTTGCTCTGCCAAACGCAATGCAATCATATTAAAATCATAGACCTGTTGTACTGTATGCGCAAACAATATTGGCCAGCCTGCATTTAGCAAATACATAATATCGCTGTGGTCCCCTTTAATAGACAACGGACCTGAAACTGTTCTGCAAGCCACATTCATTACCATTGGATAACGGGTGCCCGACTGAACAGGAAACTGCTCTAAAGCATACAACAAACCGTTGGCACTTGTCGCATTGATTACTCTCCCGCCACCGACGGAAGCGCCATAGCAAATACCGGCCGCACTGTGTTCTCCCTCTGCGGCAATCATAATTAAATCAGTCTCACCTCTAGCCCGCATATCATCAAGATTTTCCGCAATCTGTGTAGAAGGCGTAATTGGATAATATCCCATCAAATCATATCCAATCTGCTTAATTGCAATCGCCGCAATCTCATTGCCGCTTGCATACTCAATTACCTGCTTTTCCATTAAACCTCTCCCCCTTCTATCCTTTTTTCAGTCAGATAAGATTCTGAGGTAATATATCCGTCTGGTCCAGTTTTCACATAATAATCTGGTGCGCGCAACATATCCTGATTAGGCAGAAAATACTGTTTATCTGCATGTTCTGCCTCGGCGCCCCGCACCAGTGCATTGACCGGGCAAACATCTACGCAGCGCATACAACCTTTACAGTGATAGTAATCTAGCCCCCGATTTACCATCATTTTCCTACCCTTAAATTCGCCTTCGGCAAATTGAAACACCATATCGGGGCAAGTGGAATCACACAGCCCACAATTAATACATCGCTCTTTGATAAACACTGGAAGATACCCCTGCCTAGAAGGAGACAAATCTGCTGTTACGGTACTGCCAAATTGTGGATTTACACCGCCAATTGGCGCTGTCACATAACCCCATTCTTGTTCTTTGTCAGATATATTGGAAGCATTTTCTTCATTAACTCTGCTCTTAAAAATAGCAATCTCCTCTTTTGATAATTGACGCACCTTCTCATAGCCTTGTTCAAGCCCCTTTAAATTCCCTTCAAGTGCAGCTGGATACTTTCTGCCAAGACTGTCCTTGCAAATCTGTCTAGCGCGATCCAATTCGATAAATCCCATCACCTTTGCCATTGCTCCCAGCATAACCACATTTATTCTTGATTTTGTTTCCATCGCAATCTGCCTTGCATCAACCATATAGCATTCCCCAATTGTCTCTGGTAAATTTCCCATCATTTCTTCTTGTCCACGATCGAGTGCAATAATAACCTGTGTCTGTGGACCACAACCTGCCCATGTCTTTTTATCGCGCATTAATGCCTGATGAAAAATGACGAGCAAGTCAGGGGAAACAATCGGCGAATGTACTCGAATCTCCTGTTCTGGAAGACAAAAACGAATATAGCCTTTCACGGGTGTTCCTGTCTTTTCGGAGCCATAACTAGAAAATCCGGCACTGTTAAGATTTAGATATTTTACTGCCAGTTCTCCCACCATTTTTGCACATAAATTTGCGCCCAACCCGCCAATGCTTTCCAAGCGAATTTCATAATAATCCCTTTGTTTAAAGAACTCTTTGATACTGCCTGCCATAGCTGTTCCTCTTTTCTTTTCTGTATTCATAATAATCCCTCATACCGTCCGGGGACGGCTCAAATAAAAATGAAAAACGCTGTCTTTTGCGTTTTTCTCATGTGAAACTTAATAGTTCTTAGGTAGTGTCTTTTGCTACCTTAGAACTATTTTTCACACTAACTCCCATCTGCCCGCTTTTGCGGGCATACCAATCAGGAGATGTGAAATTTTAATTTCACACTACTCTAACATTCAGTATGGCAATTTCGCAAAAAAATATGCGCGACGGATTATATTTCACCGTCACGCAACTGCTCCCATCAAGACATATACAATTGTTCCTACAACACCGCTTCCCAAAATGATTGTGATGGCATTTAGCTTAAACTTTCTAAGTAAAAACAGTGCCACAACAAAAATCACCAACTCAATATATCTAAGATTTCCAAGCACTACATCTTTCAATTCTGCCTGAAACAAACCCAACATTAGAATAGAGGCACCTGCCGAAGCAATCAGTGCCACAACTGCTGGTCTTAAAGAACCAAGCACTACTTGAACACCACTTACTGTACGATATTTATAATAAAAATGTGCCAGTGTCAAACAGATAATAAAAGATGGAATAATACAGCCTATACTACAAAGCAGCACACCTGGAATCCCCGCAATACGCATCCCCACAAAGGTCGCAGAATTGATAGATATGGGTCCTGGGGTCATCTCTGCCACCGTAATCAAATCGGAAAACTCCTCCATAGTCATCAGATGATGAATGGTCACAATTTGTTCTTGAATCAAAGGAATCGCTGCATAGCCTCCGCCTACGCTAAACATTCCAACCAGCATAAAGGCAAAAAATAATTTTAAAAACAGCATTTATGACAC
>ERZ779637.598-NODE-598-length-21828-cov-12.875166_pt1 | contig 21828 bp, 17 predicted proteins | sample MGYA00514196_ERZ779637 | MGnify/ENA primary metagenome ERZ779637 (study PRJEB29562, sample SAMEA4376700) | mouse gut metagenome | isolation source: Cecum | study: EMG produced TPA metagenomics assembly of the A DSS colitis mouse model was used to assess the...
TTTTCAATTACCTTATCCGTCATGTTTTCCTCCATTCTGCTCAAGTATTTCAACGCCGTGTCAAATTACGGCCCTGAACTGTTATTGTATTATCAATATATAAGATGTGGCGGGAAAATAGAACTGTAAGGGGTCGCGTGACTCCGGCATCATACAGCATAAGCGTCTGGCTAATTTCATAGACTTTGCTTCTATCTTGTGATATACTTTTTTTGTAGCAGTATTAGTATTTGCAATTTTCTAAAGTATAGAAAGCAGGTGAAATATATGTCAGAAAAAGAGATGATTAAAATCTCCATTGAGGAATTTTCAAGATTACAAGATTATATGTTGGAATGCGAAAAGCAATCAAATGTATATAAGAAAATGAAGACCAGATATGTTGAGTTAAAAGTATTTTTACAAATTTCCGGCGTTAACCTTACAGAACTTGACAAAATAAAAGAGTGATACCGACGGTATATCATGCAATACAAGGTGCAAAGTCTTATGGAATGATTCAGGCTTTGCACCTTTTTCCTGCCATTTTCCAGCTGAAATAAAACTCTATTCTTGCAAGAAGAGGAAACAGGTGCTATAATCGTCGAGGAATTCCTCATGGTTATTGAGATGAATTCCCCGAATACCTTATAACAAGCAACACACGAAAGGCAAAAATATGAAACAGACAAGAGAAGATGTGAGAAATATAGCAATTATCGCCCACGTTGACCACGGCAAAACCACGCTGGTGGACGAGCTGTTAAAGCAAAGCGGCGTTTTCCGGGAGAATCAGGAGGTGGCGGAGCGCGTCATGGACTCCAATGACATTGAGAAGGAGCGCGGCATCACGATCCTCTCCAAAAACACCGCCGTCACCTACAAGGGCACCAAGATCAACATCATCGACACCCCCGGTCACGCGGACTTCGGCGGCGAGGTGGAACGCGTGCTGAAAATGGTGGACGGCGTGATCCTTGTGGTGGACGCTTTCGAGGGACCCATGCCTCAGACGAAATTCGTGCTGAAAAAGGCGCTGGAACTGGATCTTGCCGTGATCGTCTGCATCAACAAGTGCGACCGTCCCGAGGCGAGACCGATTCAGGTCGTGGATGAAGTGCTGGAACTTTTCATGGACTTGGACGCCAACGACGAGCAGCTCGACTGCCCCTTCGTCTACGCTTCCGCAAAGACCGGCACCGCCACCACGCAGCTCACGGTGAAGGGTGGGAACATGACCCCGCTCTTTGACACCATCATCGAGCACATTCCCGCGCCTCAGGGCGATCCCGACGCGGGCACCCAGCTTCTGGTGAGCACCATCGACTACAACGAGTACGTGGGAAGAATCGGCGTCGGCAAAGTGGACAACGGCTCCGTCAAGGTCAATCAGGAAGCGGTCATCGTGAACCACCACGACCCCGACAAGATGAAGAAAGTAAAGATCAGCAAACTCTACGAGTACGACGGTCTGGACAAGGTGGAAGTGAAAGAGGCGAAAATCGGCTCCATCGTGGCCATCTCCGGCATTGCGGATATCCATATCGGCGATACCCTCTGCTCTCCCGATGAGCCCAAGCCGATTCCCTTCCAGAAGATTTCGGAGCCCACGATCGCCATGCATTTTTGCGTCAACGACTCCCCCCTCGCCGGCAAAGAGGGCAAGTATGTGACCAGCCGCCATCTGCGCGACAGGCTTTTCCGGGAGTTAAATACGGACGTTTCCCTGCGGGTGGAGGAGACCGACACCACGGAGGCGTTCAAGGTTTCGGGGCGCGGCGAGCTGCACCTGTCCGTGCTGATTGAGAATATGCGCAGGGAAGGCTATGAGTTTGCCGTCAGCAAGGCGGAAGTGCTCTACAAGACCGACGAAAACGGCAAAAAGACCGAGCCCATGGAGCTGTGCTATGTGGATGTGCCGGAAGAATTTTCCGGGACTGTCATAGAAAAGCTGAGCCAGAGAAAAGGCGAACTAAAAAATATGGGCATGGCATCCGGCGGCTACACCCGTCTGGAGTTTTCCATCCCTTCCCGCGGACTGATCGGTTACCGGGGCGAGTTTATGACCGACACCAAGGGCAACGGCATTATGAACACCATCTTTAACGGTTACGGTCCCTACAAGGGGGATATTCAGTACCGCAAGCAGGGTTCCCTCATCGCCTTTGAGGCGGGCGAAGCCATCACCTACGGGCTTTACAACGCGCAAGAACGCGGCACCCTTTTCATCGGTCCCGGTGAGAAAGTCTATTCCGGCATGGTTGTCGGACAGAACGGACGCGGCGAGGATATCGAATTAAATGTCTGCAAGAAAAAGCAGCTCACCAACACCCGCTCTTCCTCCGCGGACGAGGCGTTACGCCTCACGCCGCCCAAGGTGTTGAGCTTGGAGCAGGCGCTTGAGTTTATTGACACCGATGAGCTGCTGGAAGTGACGCCGGAGAACCTCAGAATCAGAAAGAAGATTCTGGATCCGACGCTGCGGAAGCGTGCGGCGATTTCTGCGGCGGCGAAGAAATAACTAGATCCCCAGCACAATCTCCGCCACGCGGAAGTAAATAAGCAATGAAATCGCGTCCACGATCGTCGTGATAAACGGGCTTGCCATCACCGCCGGATCAAGCCCGATTTTCTTTGCCAGCATGGGAAGCGTGGAACCGACCATCTTCGCCACGATCACCGCCATCAGCAGGGTAAGACACACCACAAACGCCACCTGCACGCTCACATGATCAAAAATCATCAGCCTTCCGAAATTGCAGACCGACAGCGTCAGACCGCACAGAACCGCCGTGCGGATCTCCTTCCAGATCACACGGCTCCAATCGCCAAACGCGATCTCATCCAGCGAGATACCGCGGATAATGATGGCGGAAGCCTGTCCGCCCGCGTTGCCGCCGGTATCCATAAGCATGGGAATAAACGCTGTCAGCACCACATAGCGGCTCAGTTCATTCTCAAAGGATGTGATAATGCTTCCCGTAAAGGTAGCCGAAATCATCAAAAGCAGCAGCCAGGGAATCCTCTTTTTGTAGGCGTCAAACACAGTCATTCTCAGATACGGCTTATCGGACGGCATCACGGCCGCCATCTTCTCAATATCCTCCGTGGTCTCTTCTTCCAGAATATCCACCACATCGTCCATGGTGATAATGCCCACCAGCCTGTCCTCGTTGTCCACCACAGGCATGGCAGTAAACTCATACTTTTTAAACTGTCTGGCAACCTCCTCCTGATCCATCAGGGTGTGGAGAGAAACCACGTTTCGGTGCATCATTTCACCGATCACGGCGTCCGGGTCGCTTAAGAGCAGATACCGCAGGGCAACCGTCCCCACGAGCGTCCGCTTATAATCGAGCACATAGCAGATATTGATGGTCTCGCTGTCCACACCCACTTTCCGTATGCGCTCAATCGCCTGGGCCACTGTGTAGTGCTCCTTCAAGTCCACGTACTCCACCGTCATAATGCTGCCCGCGGAGTCCTCCGGGTAACGCATCAGATGATTGATCGCCTTTCTCGTATCCGGGCTTGTATTGGCGATCAGACGTTTGACCACGTTGGCGGGCATCTCCTCCATCAGCCCCTTCGCATCGTCGGACATCATGTTGTCAATGATGCGCGCCGCGTCCTTATCCGACAGAGAGGTAATGATGGACTGCTGCCTGTCAATCTCCAGATAAGAAAAGACGTCCGCCGCCGTATCTTTGGGCAGGATGCGGAAGATTTTGATAACCTCTTCCTCCTCCATCTCCTCCATATAGTCCGCAATATCCGCGTCATTCAACTCTTCAATAATTTTTCGCAGGCTGGTGTACTGCCCTTTCCCGAGAAGCTCCCTGATCCCCTCCACTCCAAAATCGGCGTAGTCGTTGTAGATCTTTGTCTCCCCTGTCTCCGCCGCCTTCTTTTCCACTTCCTTATTCTCACCCATATTCTGCCGCCTTTCCGCCGGAATCCTGCATCCCGGCGGCGTTCCGGCTAAACCGAACCGCGCCCGGAAATGTTTTCCGCGCTTTTATGATAGAAAGGATCGGAAACGCCCACCTTAGCTGCGCCGGCGGTAGCCTCCGTAATGTCCTTGATTAATTTGTCCTTCTCCTCACAGGGTACATGAAATCGGACAGTCACCTGCTCCGTGTAGACAGAGTCCTCTATGGGAATGCCGCGCTGCCCCAAAAGGTATTGAATTTTTCCTATACCGTTATAATCTGTCTCCACTGTCAGAGTATGCCCATACCGCATCACAGCCACACGGCTGTCGGCAAGCCCCGCCTGCGCCGCCTGCGTATAGGCGCGCACCAGTCCGCCGGTGCCAAGGAGCGTACCGCCGAAATACCGGGTCACCACCAGCGTCAAATTTCGGATACCCGACCCTGTCAGCACCTCCAGAATGGGCCTGCCCGCTGTACCGGAAGGTTCCCCGTCGTCGGAATACCGCACGGTCTCCCCCTGCTCTCCTATGATATAGGCATAGCAATGATGCCTGGCATCCCAATACCGCTTTTTCTCAGCCTCGATAAAAGCGGCCGCCGCTTCCTCGGTGCAGGTTGCCTGTACGTGGGCAATAAAGCGGGATTTCTTCTCCACAATCTCCCCCTCGCCCCCATATTCAATAATTTTGTACGGTGCATACTTATCCATGTATAATATCGTTGCACATTTCTTCCCGCCGTGCAAGTATAAATGTGCACAGAATCGTGAACAATTCTTAAGAAAGCATAAAAACCTTTATTTGCCAGGGGAATTTTGCTATAATCGTCACAGACCGGACAAATGTAACAGTTCAGCCCAGAACCTTGCACTTGCTGCAAAGTTCGTGAGGATGTGTAACCGTTGAGAAGCATCCGACCTCTTTGCCGAAGGCAAAACCGGAATAGGTCGGATTCCGTAACTATGAAGCCAGAGGCTGAATAATCACTGACAGATTGCGGCTTTTTCTAAAAAGATTGACTAGATCGGCATTTGAGACTATGATAAAAAGTCGAGGAGGCAGTATCCTATGAACTACGGCAAAAAGGGCGTCCGCAAAAAACAGCAGGCGCTTCACTCTACAGGTAAAAAATGGAGCAGGAAGATTGCATTTACTTTTGTGCAGGTATTTCTGATCGGCATGATCGGCGCGGCTATTGTCGGCGTAAGCGCGGGCATCGGCGCTTTTAAAGGTATTCTGGCGACCGCACCGGACATCAGCAATATCGACGTAACCCCCTCCGGCTTTTCCACCTTTGTATACAATATAGAAGGCACACAGATCAAGAAGCTGGTTTCCACCGATGCCAACCGAATCCCGGTTTCCATCGACATGGTGCCTCAGGACTTGAAGGACGCATTTGTCGCCGTCGAGGACGCCCGTTTTTATGACCATAACGGCATCGACATCAAGGGTATTATCCGTGCGGGCGTAGTGGGCATCCAGAACAGACACTTCTCTGAGGGCGCCAGCACCATCACGCAGCAGCTCCTGAAAAACAATGTCTTTACGGATTGGACCAGCGAGGATTCTCTTGCCGATAAATTTAAAAGAAAATTTCAGGAGCAGTATCTGGCTTTGGAGCTGGAAAAGGTCATGGACAAAGAGTCCATTCTGATCAACTACATGAACACCATCAATCTGGGTTCCAATACCCTTGGCGTGGAAGCCGCATCCAGACGGTATTTCGGCAAGCATGTAAACGAACTTACCCTGTCCGAATGTGCGGTGATCGCAGGCATCACACAGAATCCGTCCCGCTACAATCCCATCACACACCCGGAAAAGAACGCAGAACGCCGGGAAAAAGTGCTGAAAGACATGTTGGATCAGGGCTATATCACCGAAGAACAACGTGCGGAAGCGCTGGCGGACGACGTGTATTCCCGCATTCAGGTAGCAGACGCCAAAAATGAGGACAACGCCGTCAGTACATATTTTGTGGATGCGCTGACGGACGACGTCATGGAAGATCTGATCGCTGCCGGTTACAACGAAACGCAGGCTTATACCCTGCTCTACAGCGGCGGTCTGAAAATATATTCCACCCAGGATCCCAAAATTCAGGCCATCTGCGACAACGCTTTTGCGGACGAGAGCAACTTCCCCGCAAATACCAAGTGGTATCTGAATTATGAGCTGACCATTGACCGCGCAAACGGGGACAGGGAAAATGTCAGCACGGAAATGTTCCGCAGCTATTGGAAGGAAAACCGCTCTTCCAGCTACAATCTGATCTACACATCGCAGGAGGAGGCTTATCAGGATATCGAAGCCTACAAAGCCGACGTGATGCGTGCCGGCGATGAGGTATTCGGTGAAAATATCAATCTGACCCCTCAGCCCCAAGTATCTCTCGTGGTGGAGGATCAGAGCACGGGCTGTATCGTGGCAATGGTAGGCGGCAGAGGCGCCAAAACCGCCAGCCGCACCTTAAACCGCGCCACCGATACGACCAGACAGCCCGGTTCCACCTTCAAGGTAGTGTCCACTTATGCGCCCGCCTTAGACAGCGCGGGACTTACGCTGGCCACCGTCATGAACGACGCGCCCTTTAATTACGCCAACGGCCGCCCGGTCGCCAACTGGTACGGCGAAAATTATCGGGGACTTTCCTCCCTGCGGGACGGCATACGCGATTCCATGAATATTGTGGCCGTAAAAACGCTGACGCAAATCACACCCCAGCTCGGCTTCGATTATCTGAGAAATTTCGGCTTCACCACCATCGTGGAGAGGGAGGAAATCAACGGTGAGATTTTCTCGGATATCCAGCAGACCACCGCTCTCGGCGGTCTCACGCACGGTGTCACCAACGAAGAATTGAACGCTGCCTACGCCTGCATCGCAAACGGCGGCACTTACATCAAGCCGAAGCTTTACACAAAGGTTTTAGACCACGACGGAAATATTATATTGGACAATACCCTGCCCAATTCCAAGCAGGTTATCAAAGAGACAACCGCCTTTCTCCTGACAGACGCCATGGTTGACGTAGTCACGAGCGGCACCGGCGGCTCCGTCAACTTCGGCAATATGGCGATCGCCGGAAAGACGGGCACGACCTCCGATTACAACGATGTGTGGTTTTCGGGCTACACCCCTTACTACACCGCTACCACATGGGCCGGCTTTGATAATAATGTGAAGTTGACGGGGGACGAGAAAAATCTGGCGAAAAAGCTGTGGCGTGCAGTCATGTCACAGATTCACGAGGATCTGCCCAGCGAATCCTTTAGTGTACCTTCCGGCATCGTGACGACCACGGTCTGCTCACGCTCCGGAAAATTGCCCATTGCGGGACTCTGCGACGGGACCCTGCGGACAGAATATTTTGCGGAAAATACCATTCCCGCAGAAACCTGTGATGTGCATTACGCGGGACAGGTCTGCCAGTACAGTATGCTGCCGGCCCGGGAATTCTGCCCCTTCAAGGTGGAAGGCGTTGTCGAACTGACACCCGTGGAGGATGTCTCCCTGCAGAGCGGTTCCTCCACAGGCACGACTCAGGTGACGAATGAGGACGGCACCGTCAGTGAAGTGCCCATACCCGCACCGACAAGCAATATGTGCCCGCACGACGAAGTGTTTTTCGCGACACCCGGTTATGAAGCAACGATTGAGGCACAGCGTGCCGAGATCAATCAGCGGAATGCCGAGGCCGCAGCCGCGGCGGCAGAAGCTGCTGCACAGCAGCAACCGGCGCCGCCCCAACCGGAACAGCCGCCCGCACAATAACAAATTGCTCTGCATAAGCAGACTCGAGATGCTTCGCATCTCTCATTCGCGTTGCTCGTCATAAGCCGCCACAAACAGTCTCGCATGAATGCGGTCTTTTTGTGTCATCTTCTGACTCTGCTTATGCGCGCAAAAACAGGCTGCCCCTTTTGCGGAAACAGCCTGTTTTTCTATGCCTGTAACTATCAGATACCCTTTACCTTCCGAATCTTCTCCTCCAAGTCCTCAATGCCTGTCTTCGCGTTGCTGATGGCGCGGCAGAACTGCTCGTACTCCACTCCCGGTTCCAGTCCTTCTCTCTCATAATATAGTCTGCCGATCTCGATGTAATTCTTTCTGATCACGTCCTCGCAGGTGCTGATCTGGCTTTTTAAGTTTGCGATCTCCGCAAGATCCTTCGCTTTTCCTGTTACTTCTTTTCCCTTTGAAGTGATGGTATCTCCAACTTTTTCAAAAAAATCCATTCTGCTTTCCTCCTGTCAACAACCTTTTCGTTCCCGCCTGCATTTCGTTTTATCATTTAAACCGTCGTACATTACTTATATAACACACAATAACGCATCTGCCGCCATTCGTCAACCAAAAGCCACCCTGCAAAAAACTTCTTTCCGAAGCACATAATCCGCTCCCAATCACTACTTACAGCCACTGCCTGCTAAGTTACCGCCCGTTTTCTTCATAGTGTCTCACCAGCTCTGCCGCGATATGTTCCGCCAGAATCCGATAACCCGCCTTGTTGGCGTGCACGCCGTCCGGTATGTAATCCGCCACGATATTCGCATCGTGGGAATCCAGTATGTTGGAATTATATAAATCTATCACCTGAAAGTCATAAGCCGCAGATAACGTCAAAATCACATCCGTCAGATTTTTCTGTGGCAGCAGATAAGTACGCTCCCGCATCAGGTAATCCTGCAAAATATTGGGCAGCGGTGTCACAAAAAAGATATCCGCGTCTGGATAGTTCTCCTTGAGTCCTCGCATCAGCTCGTCCAGATCTCCACAAAAAGTCCAGGGCTTCCGCTCCGTAAGGCTGCCGAACTCCTTCTCCGACAGGCAGAAACCATCGTTGGTGCCGCCCATCACGATAATGATATCCGTATCTTTCGGAATCTGCGTATAACGTTCCACAAAGGCATCCGCCCAGTACCTCCCGATGGACGAGCCGCCAATACCCAGATTATATACTTCCTCCGCCCCCAGCACCTCTTTCAGCACAGCGGGATAGGCATAGGAGAGATACCCGTCCTCCCCTTCCAGATTGGCCGCAGCCGTGATACTATCTCCGAGACAGGCGATTTTCTTCTTGGAAAAATCCACACCCTGTTCCTCCAGAGACGCCTGATCCTCCCAGTTCATCAGAAGTGTCTCCTCCAGAGAGCTTCGCACCTGCCTGCGCTCGGCAAGGGTGATCTCCGGGTAGGCCATTTCTATCTTTGGAAGAAGCGCAAGCATGTTGCCGGACACCGTCGAGTTTTCAGAGACAGCGTCGTTGTCTGATATACTGAGCACATTGCCCGATACGGTATCGTTGCCAGACAGACTCAACCCATTGACTGATATGGTCGAATTATCTGACCCACTGAATCCATTACCCGAAACCGTATCGTTACCCGACATGCTCGGCACATTCCCAGATAATGTATCATGATTTGGCTCGATGGACATATTATCTGACATATTTGTCGTACTATCTGACATATTTGTCGTATTATCTGACATATTTGTCGTATTATCTGACACATAAATCATATTTTCCGACACGCTGGTCGTATTATCTGACACATCAGTCGCCTTGCCCAAAACGACATGAGCCCCGGAATTGCCTGCCCCATTCTCCGAAACAGCGCTCGTTCCTGAGTCATCCGTCCCGTTCTCCGACAAGGACTGCTTGTCATCCGTCAAACCCGTCTCGTTCTCCGACGGGCTCATCATAGCGTCCGATGCGTCATCCGCGTTTTCCGACACCCCCTGCCGCTCCTCCGCGATCTCCTGCCCCCCGGACATGCCGCTCATGTCGAAATCCATCATCGCAGCAACGGGAACCGCTTCCTCATAATCCATCCGAATCTCTTCCAAAAACTGCCCCAGCTTTTCCCTGTCCCTGGAAAGCGCCTCGATCTCACGGCGCATCTCCTGCACCCGGTCATGGGCTTCCCTGTTTCTCGAGAGCACTTCCTCCTGCTGCTTCCATTCCGCTTCGATCTCTCCATTTACAACATATGTATCATAAAGCCGCATTCCCACTGCCGCCACAAGCACCGCCAACAGCGACAGGATCACGACCGCCAGTATCTCGTTTATTCTCTTCATTGTCCCAATCTCTGTCTGACAATCTCATAAGCCAGAATCCCCGCCGCCACAGAGGCGTTCAGAGAATCGATATCCCCCCGCATGGGAATCTGCGCAGTCATATCGCATTTTTCCCTGACAAGGCGGCTCACGCCGTTTCCTTCCGCACCGATCACCAGCCCGATGGGTCCTTTCAAATTTAATTCATACATGGATGTGCCGCCCATATCCGCGCAGACAAACCAGAGCCCGTCCTTTTTCAGTTCCTCGATGGTCTGCCCCAGATTGGTCACCTTCGCCACCGGCGTATAGTTCAGCGCGCCCGCGGATGCCTTCGCCACTGTTGCCGTCAGCCCCACGGCACGATTTTTCGGAATAATGACGCCGTGCGCGCCCGCCTGATTCGCCGTACGGATGATCGCCCCCAGATTGTGCGGATCCTCGATTCCGTCCAAAAGCAAAACAAAGGGCGCCTCCCCCTTGTCCTTCGCCTTCTGCAATATATCGGAAACTTCCGCGTATCCGTAAGCCGCCGCCGCCGCAATCACCCCCTGATGCCTGCCTGTCTCGGACATCTGGTCAAGACGTTCCTTCGTCACATACTTAATCGGCGTTCCCTGCTTTGCCGCCTCCCGTTTGATGGTCATAACCGGTCCGTCCTTGCAGCCGTCCAGCACATAAAGCCTGTCTATGGTACGCCCCGCCCGGAACGCCTCGATCACGGCGTTTCTTCCCTCTATGATTCCTGTATTTTCCTCCAAAATGATTCTCCTTTTTTACAAAGCGCCCCGCTAATCAAGTTATGTAAACTAACCTTCGCTACCGCCCTAAGATATAAAACCCATTGTATATTTTTGTTTCTTCTATCCACCCGGACAGCGCCTCCCAGTCCATGGTTTTTTCCTTACGACTCCGCGCAGCTCTCAGAGTTTCAGCCCCGCCAGCTCCACCGCCCTCTTTACCAGCGCAAGCAGCCGCTCCTGCTTTCCGGTCAGATACAGGTACCCACACAACGCCTCAAACCCCGTCGCCTTGCGGTACTCGATGACCGTGGCGTTTTTCGCGGTGGTGTAGGATTTGGCGTTCCGCCCGCGCTTATAGACCATCTGCTCTTCCTCGGTCAGTTCCTCCATCAGCGCCTCGATCATCCGTGCCTGCACCCGCGCGTTCACATAGGCGACTGTCTTATGATGCAGTTTGTTGGCAGAGGTATTGCCCCGCTCCACCACCACGGTGCGGATCACCAGATCGTAGACCGCATCGCCAATATACGCAAGCGTCAGCGGCGAATAGGTGCGTATGTCAATCTCCCCGCAGGCAAAGTCCCGCTTGATTGCCTCGAGGATCGTTATGCTCTCTTCCATTTAACCCCCTCACGCGTATCTTCCAGTACAATGCCTTTTTGTGCAAGAAGATCCCGGATCTCGTCCGCTCTTGCAAAGTTTTTCGCCTTTCTGGCGTCCTGTCTCTCCTGAATCAGCGACTCGATCTCCGAGTCTAATATCTCCTGCCGACGCTCTGCCGTAAGCCCGCAGATATCCATAAGATCCACGATCTCGTCTTTCAGCGCGCGGATAAACGCCGCACTTGCGCCCTCTCCCACGGACGTGTTGGCGAATTTCACCAGCTCAAAAATCGCAGAGATGGCGTCCGCCGTATTGAAATCGTCGTCCATCGCCTCGTCAAACTTTGTCACAAAATCTTTCGCCTGCAGAAGTGCCTTTTCCTCGCTGGCGCTCGGCTCCTGCGTCTGCGCCTTTTCCAGAAGGAAGTTTAAGTTCGACACGCAGGTCACGATCCGCTCCAGACCGTTCTTCGCCGCCTCCATCAGCTCCGCGCTGAAATTTAGAGGGCTTCTGTAATGGGCGGAGAGCATGAAGAACCGCAGCACCTGCAGGTCATACTTCTCACTGATGTCCCGCACCGTGAAAAAATTTCCCAGAGACTTGGACATTTTCTTATTGTCAATATTCAAAAATCCGTTGTGCATCCAGTATTTGGCAAAAGGTTTGCCGTTTGCCGCCTCAGACTGGGCAATCTCATTCTCGTGGTGGGGAAAAATCAGGTCCTCGCCGCCCGCATGAATATCTATCTCCTCCCCCAGGTACTTCTTGCTCATCACCGAGCACTCGATATGCCAGCCCGGTCTTCCCTCGCACCAGGGAGACTCCCAGAAAGGCTCGCCCTCCTTCTTCGGTTTCCAGAGCACAAAGTCCAGCGGGTCCTGCTTCTGCTCCTCCCCGGACACCAGAAGGGAACGACCGCCGCTGCGCAGATCGTCCAGATTCTTGTGGGAAAGCTTGCCGTATCCCGGAAAGCTTCTCGTCTTAAAGTAAACGGTGCCGTCCTCCGCCACATAGGCGTGTCCCTTGTCGATCAGCGTCTGGATCATCTCGATCATGCCGTCAATCTCACAGGTCGCCTTGGGATGCATGGTGGCGGGCTTCACATGCAGCGCCTCCATGTCTTTCTTGCACTCCGCGATATATCGCTCTGAAATCACGGAAGGGTCTGTGCCCTCCTCGTTTGCCTTCTTGATGATCTTGTCGTCCACATCCGTGAAGTTTGACACATAATTGACGTCATAGCCCCTGTGCTCCATATAGCGGCGCACCGTATCAAACACGATCATAGGTCTCGCGTTGCCGATATGAATCAGGTTATAAACCGTAGGTCCGCACACATACATGCTGACCTTCCCCTCCTCAATCGGCACAAACTCCTCCTTTTTCCCCGACAATGTATTGTATACTTTCATAATCTCCTCTCCTCTCAAACCAGAATTACGAAACTCATCTTCAACGTTATTATATAATGAACACAACCTTACCCTGCGTTTCGCAATTATTTTTCTCTCCGCATATTCTTCATCTCCCGCTCCAGATCAAGCAGTCGGTTCGTCAGTTCGGCGTTGGCACGCTGCAGGCCCATAATATCCTCCCGCACCGGGTCTGGCAGATGGGTCTGGTCCAGTTCTTCCTGCGGCAGAGCCATATTGTCACGCTTGACCACGCGCCCGGGCACGCCCACCACTGTGGAACCCGGCGGCACCTCGTTGAGCACCACGCTCCCTGCCCCGATTTTACTATTATCCCCGATTTTAAAGGAACCAAGCACCTTCGCGCCGGTGCTGATCATGACGTTGTTCCCGATCGTGGGATGTCTTTTCCCCTGCTCCTTGCCTGTGCCGCCGAGGGTCACGCCCTGATAGAGCGTCACGTTATCGCCGATCACCGTGGTCTCCCCGATAATGACGCCGTGCCCATGGTCAATAAAAAAGCCCTTGCCGATCTGTGCGCCCGGATGGATCTCAATGCCCGTCCTGCGCGCACCCTTCTGGGAAACCCACCTCGCCCAGAAATAGTGATGGCGCAGATACAGCCTGTGCGCCAGCCGGTAATAGCACATCACCTTAAAGCTGGGATAGAGGAAAACTTCCATATTGGAGTGAATCGCCGGATCACGCTCGCGTATGATACGGATTTCCTCCTTTATATTTCCGATAATGCCCATTGAACCGCTCCTTCTGCATTTCTATACACGTCACGCCGGATTTTATGGTTATCAGGCGTGAAAAGTAATCCTTCTACTATAAATTATCATAAAGTAAAATCTACCATAATTAGAATATGCAACTTAGGACATTTTGTCAAGGAAACCTATGCATAAGCCCCAATACACAGAGTGTCCCGCACCACGCAAATCTGCACGCGGTGCGGGACACTCTGTTTTTATGTATATATCCCCCTCAGGAAAATGTAACTGGCACTTCCACACATTTCTTCCCGGAAAGTGACTCCGTCCGTTTGTCAGGCTGCCCGGTGCCCACATAGAGCACGTAGCTGCCGCCGCCTTTGACGAACATGCCCTCCTCGTTTACCGCAAGAAAAGCATTGCCGGAAACAGTCATATCCATCTCCGTGCCTTCTCCCGCTTTCAGGAAAACTCTCGCAAAAGCACAGAGGCTGTGATTCGGCACGGCAAAAGGTGACTTCAGGTCTTTCACATAAATCTGAACCACATCGCCCGTCGCGGCAGTTCCCGCGTTTTTCACCGTCACATGCACGGTCGTATCGCCTGTCCCCTCATCCGTCCGAACAATTTCCGCCTTTTCCACCTGCACATCGCCGTAGGTCAGCCCGTACCCAAACGGATAGAGCGCCTCCTGCTCCATATAGCGGTAGGTTCTCCCCTTCATGGTGTAGTCTTCAAAGGCAGGCAGCTCCTCCAGCGTGCGGTAGAACGTCACAGGCAGCTTGCCCGACGGGGAACAGTCCCCGAACAGAATATCCGCCACCGCCTTTCCTCCCCTCGCGCCGGGGTACCAGAGCTGCAGAACCGCCGCCGCCTTATCCTGCGCTTCGGAGAGGTCAATCGCGCTTCCCGCCATCAGGCAGACAACCACAGGCTTGCCCACGGCAAGCACCGCCTCCATCAGCTTCCTCTGGGGCGCGGGCAGAAGCAGGTCGTCCTTATCGCCGGACGCATAACTGTTGCCCGTATCGCCCTCTTCCCCCTCCAGCGTCTCGTTCAGTCCCACGCAGAGCACCACCACATCGCTGTGCTTCGCGACGATCACCGCCTCTGCGATACGGTCATTTTCCCACGCCAGATTCTCCACGCGGTCTTTAAATAAATGGGAGCCTTCCGAATACAGAACTCTGCCATTACATCCGACTTTATCCTGTATCCCTTCTAAAACTGTTATATATCTGGAGGAAGTCCCGTGATAATTTCCGACCAAAGCCTCCCTGCTGTCGGCGTTCGGGCCGATCACGCCGATGGTTTGCCCCGCCGAAGCATGGAACGGCAGGACGCCGTCGTTTTTCAGAAGCACAACCGACTCTCTCGTGAGCTGCTGTGCCACCTCCAGATGCGCCTCGCACTCCACTTTTTCGTAGGGAATGTCGTCGTATTTGCTGCCGTCAAACAAGCCGAGCAGATACCGCGTGGTGAAGGCGCGCACCGCCGCCTCCGTGATCTCCTCCTCCGTCACCAGCCCCTGTTCCAAGGCTTTCAGCAGATAGAGATAAGTCACGCCGCAGTTGATGTCGCAGCCACTCTTTAATGCCAGCGCCGCCGACTCCTCCATGGTGTGCGTCACCATATGTCTCTCGTGAAAGTCCTTGATTGCCCAGCAGTCTGACACGTAATGCCCCTCAAATTTCCATTCGTCACGGAGAATATCCTGCATCAGCGTCTTGCTGCCGCAGCACGGCTCCCCGTTGGTCCGGTTGTAGGCGCCCATCACAGCTTCCACCCCTGCCTCCTGCACACATGCCTTAAAGGCGGGCAGATAGGTCTCCGCCATATCCTTCTTTGTGGCGACGGCGTTGAACTCGTGACGCACCGCCTCGGGTCCCGAATGCACCGCAAAATGCTTGGCGCACGCCGCAGATTTCAACACATCCTTGTCGTCACCCTGCAGTCCCTCCACATAAGCCACGCCCAGTCTGGAAGTCAGATAAGGGTCCTCCCCGTATGTCTCCTGTCCCCTGCCCCATCTGGGATCCCTGAATATATTCACATTGGGCGACCAGAACGTCAGCCCTTTATAGATGTCTCTGTCGTTTTCCGCCGCGTACGCATTGTATTTCGCCCTTCCCTCTGTTGATGCCACATCCCCGGCGCTATGCAGTAATTCCGTATCAAATGTCGCCGCCATGCCAATCGCCTGAGGAAAACTGGTCGCCACACCCGCTCTCGCCACACCGTGCAGCGCCTCACCCCACCAGTTATAGGCGGGTATGCCAAGTCTCTCAATCGCCGGCGCGTCATAGCGAAGCTGGGAAGCCCTCTCCTCCACGGTCATCTGACCCACCAATTCCTTCGCTTTGCGTCTTGCCTCTTCTCTCGTCATATGATTTTTTCATCCTTTCCGCCCGGTTTCTCCGGGCTTTAACTCCTCAAAAAATCGTCCTGTTGCGACTTTTTTCTCCATAGAGTATAATAGACACAAGTCCGGCGGCCTGCGTCCGGCATCGCCAAGTACTACAGCTTATGGGATTTGATATAATCGTACCATATCCATCTTATAAATAACAGGAGTGAATAGCGTGAAGCATGAAAAGATTTTACCCCCTCCCTTAAATTATGAACAGCCCGTCCTCAATTTCAAGGCGCGGTCATTACACGGCTCGAGAGAGTATGTTGATTATATCCCCGAATCCCATCTGCGTATCTGGTATAATACCCAGAACGAAGGCTATGCAACCCACTACCACAATGCGCTGGAAATCATTGTCTGCGCAGAAAATCAATACACGATCACCACAAACAGCAGCGCCTATACGCTGATGCCGGGAGACATTCTGATTGTTCCCCCATATATGCTGCACGAGCTTCACAGCCAGCCTTCCGGCGCACGTTTTATCTATCTTATTGACATTGACATGCTACGCTGTTTCCGGGATTACAAGGCGTTGGAGCCGGCTTTTATGGAGGCTTATCTGTGCACCGCCTCCTCTCGCCCGGAAATATACCGGCAGGTTTATGATTCCCTGATGCGGACGGCGGATCTCTATTTTTCCCATCACGTCTTCTGGGAAATGTCGATCTACTCCGTGCTGTTAGAGCTCTTTACGACCATAGGTACCAACCACTACCTCCAGAGTACGGATAAAAGCATGGAAGACACTGCTGACAGACAGTCGGAAAACTATGCTTTGTTCTCCAATCTGCTCGACTTTATCGACACACACTACGCGGATGACCTGACGCTGGAGCAGGCGGCGGAATATATCGGCTTTTCCAAATACCATTTTACCCGTCTGTTTAAGCAGCACACCAACACAACGTTTCACAACTATCTGTGCTACAAGCGGATTCAGGCGGCGCAGTCGCTGCTTACCGAAGATCGGAACCGTCCCATTACGGATGTTGCCTTTTGCAGCGGCTTTAACAACCTCACTACTTTCAACCGATGCTTTAGCAAGTACACAAACTGTTCCCCTACGGAATACCGCAACAAACTGCGCCACGAAGAAGTCTGAATCTGAATGATCTTTATTAACCTTTTACGCCGCCGAGCGCCACGCCGGCTATGATATACTTGGACAAAAGCAGGTATACTATGATAAGCGGCAGCACTGTCAGTGTCAGTCCCATATAGACTGAGCCGTACTCGGTCTTATAGATATCACCCTTCAGGAGACTTACCATGATAGGCATGGTATATTTTTTCTGATCCGTCAGCAGAACGAGCGGTGTAAACAGGTTGTTCCAGCTCGCCACGAAACTGAAGATCGCCTGCGTTGCAATTGCCGGTTTCATAATCGGCAGCACGATCCTGTTAAAGATCATGAACTCTTTCGCGCCGTCGATTCTCGCCGCCTGCACCATCTCCATGGAGAGCGTCGGCTGTAAGTACTGTCTCATAAAGAACACCATGGTCGGCGACGCGATAGCCGGCAGAATCAGCATAGACAGTCTGTTCGTCATATGAATCTTATAAACCATCTGATAAAAACCGATCATCGTCACCTGCGCCGGAATCATCATCACTACCATAATAAAACTGAAAAACGCATTCCTGAGTTTCCAGTTGTAAGCCACCTGCGCGTAAGCTGTCAAAGAGGAGAAATAAATCGCCAGCGCGGTAGCTCCTATGGAAATAATCAGTGAGTTCCCAAAACCGACTACCGGATTAAAACTCTTGCCAAGCAGAATCTTGATATTGTTCATCATATAAGACGAAGGAATAAGTGAGATTGCATGCTGCTGAATCTCTGTCGTGGATCTGGTCGCGTTCACAATCATGATCCAGAAAGGCAGAACACTCAAAATTGCCAGAAAGATGCACACGACATATATCACAATCTTCATTACACGATTTTCTTTGTTTTTTAACATTATGCGTTCTCCTTTCCGGCTTTCAGTTTTTTCATGTAAGCCTTCTGCTGCTGCTTGATCTGCTTATTCAACTGCGCTTCATCCCTATCCCTCATAACAAAGAACATGATCGAAGCCAGAACCGCGATAATGATAAACATGACCATACTTGCCGCGGCCGCCCTGTTGTACATATAACTTCCGCTGAATGCCTGCTTGTAGATAAACAGACTGGTTGTCAGCGTCGCATCGTCCGGCTTACCATCCTGGAACAGTCTCGGGATATCGAACATGTTCAGACCGCCGATCAGACTCGTAACAAGTGTAAACAGGAGAATGGTCTTGATATTCGGCATGGTAATGTAGAAGAAGGTCTGCACGCGGCTCGCGCCGTCCACCTCAGCCGACTCAAAGATCTCCGGGCTGATTCCGAGAATACCGGAGATCAGCGTAATCATTGTGGAGCCGTACCACATCCATGTCTGGATAAAGATCACAACGCCTCTCGCCACCGTTTTACTTCTAAGTAATTCGATAGGCGCATCGATGAATCCGAACCGCACGAGCAGATCATTGATCGGTCCCATAGGATATCCGAAAAATCCGCTGAACAAAATAGCGATGGTCGCCGCCGTAATGATGTTCGGCATATAGAGCAGCACCTTGAACGCCCCCTGCCCCTTTACCTTGCTCCTCTTATCTGTAAACCACGCCGCCAGCAGAAGGGCGAGCAGCATCTGTGGAATAAAATTCGCCAGCCATATCACAACCGTATTCCGGAACGCCAGCTGAAAAGACGGACTCGACAATACGGTCTTAAAATTTCTGAAAAGATCGTCGGTCAGAAAATGAATATCCGTCTTTCCCAGACCTTTCAGATCGGTAAAACCGATCACCGCCGTATACACGGTCGGATATAAGGAAAACAATATAAATGCGATAACAAACGGTATACTGAAAATGTAACCGTATTTCGCATATCGGTCATAACCCGGTTTCTTACTTTTCATCCTTTACTCCATTCCGAAGCATTTTTATGCTGAGGAGCGCGAGCAGAATAGCAAATTCTGCTCTGCGATTGTAGGAATTTGTGATGCTTCTGCACAAATTCCCGATTGAATAAATTGCTCTTCAGAGAACTTATTCAACCTCCCACCTTCCCGCAATCGTGTTATATTACTTCTTAGTTGAAAACAGGGCGGACGCTGATGGGTCCGCCCTGTCAAACAGTTATAGCGATTACTCTGTGTGTTTATTATTTATTCTACGATAACATCCAGATTGTCCGCTACCTGCTGCTTGAAGTCTGCGATCGCCTGCTCGCGGGACTTGTTGCCTGACGTGTACTCGCGGGTCTGATCTCTCCAGTACTGGTTGATCGTCTCGTCGTACTGTGTCAGGTTGGTGCCCTTTGCATACTGGTTTGCGGGAACGAATGCTTCAAACATGTTCTGTCCGCCAAGAAAATCAACGGAACCGTCGGACTTGGACATAACCGTGCCGCTGGCAACCGCGTCCTTCGTGCCGCCCTCACCGTTCAGTGTGCCGTTCGCCCACTTGTACTGCAGACCTTCCTCCGAGCTGTCCAGCGTAATCCACTCGATGATCTTGCCGACAGCTTCCGCTTTCTGGCTGTCCTTGTTTGCAAGAATCCATGTGCCGCCCCAGAAGAAACCGATGGGAGGCGTGCAGACTGCCCAGTCGCCGTATGTGCCTTCGCCTACGGCTGCGCCGCCGCAGTTAGGAGCCATGGTGTAGTTGATGAGCCATGCGGGGCCGAAGAAGCCGAAGATGCCCTTCTCGCCTTCACCCTTCATATCTGCAAACCATGCGTCCTGCCAATCCTGTGTATCGTTGTGATAGCCGTTGTCCTTTAACTTCTTGGAGAGATCAAGGAACTCCTCACGCTTCGGGTCAATCGTCAGCTTGCCGTCAACGATCCAGCCCTGATCGGAGCTGTTCTCAACTGCGTGCCAGATATCGCCGTCGCCGGAAACAATGCCGTAGCCCTTTGCCTTCAGATCTTCCGCTGCCGTGAAGAACTGATCCCAGCCGGGACCGATCTTCTTCTCAATTTCAGCCGGATCATCCGTGCCCCATACGTCCTTCGCGATGGAACGGCGGTAAATGAATGCGCCGCCTGTAGCCTGATAGCCGAGACCTACGAGCTGACCGTCGGGGTTGGTTCCGATATCAACCGTGTACTGCGCGATATCCGCCTCTTTTAACTTAGCGTCCACATCGATACCCATGTCTGCGTAAGGCATCGCGTAGCCGCTTGCGTCGCCCTGCGTATACTTCAGTACAAAAGCTGCCTCAGCGCAGTAGATGTCGGGAGCCTCCGCACCGCCTGCGGCAAGCGCCTGGTCAAGAGCGGGCTGGTAAGCGCCATCTGTTGTCGCAATAATTGTGGTGTTAATCTGGTAACCGAACTCGGGATGCGCCTCGATATACTTCTCAATCATGCCGGGAACCTCGTCTGTGAACGCCCAAACATTGATCGTATCGGAACCGCCGCCGGACGTACCTGCGTCCGCTGCCGGAGCCTCACTTCCGGAATCACCTGCATCCGCTGCCGGCGCATCCGCTGCCGGCGCTTCCGCTGCCGCCCCGCTGTCACCCGAATCTGCCGCCGGTGCGCTGCTGCTGTCACCGCCGCCGCAGCCTGTCAGAAGAGATGCTGCCATACAGCCGCACAACATACATGCCAAAAACTTTTTCATCTTTCATCCTCCTTTTCTTTTATACGTTTCCGTATCTGCCATCTTGTATGATTTGATAGCGTAACTCTATTTTATTCAGTTGCCTTTGTTTATTCTTTACACTTCTTGCTCTGAACATAACAATTATTGCTAAATCATTTTGAGAAACCGGTAATCCATTTGTAAAAAATGACAAAAAGAACGAGAAATCACAGACATTTTAAGTATTGACACACTCAAGTATTGACAAGTTTTTTTCTTTTTGATAAACTATAACTCGGTGACAAAAAGAATATCTTTTTCGTCAGGCTGCTGTGGCTCAGTCGGTAGAGCGTCGCATTGGTAGTGCGGAGGTCACGGGTCCGATTCCCGTCAGCAGCTTACAGAACCCCGTAAGTATAAAGCGGGGTTTTTTCTTACCATTTTTTATTGCCAAAGCAAAATGTATCCGGAACCGGCGGGGAGAGATTGAAAAAATCGCAGTAAACTGCTCTGACATGGAGGAGAATATGCGCGAAGATTATACGCAGTACAGCGACGAGGAACTCCTGATCCGCCTGCGCGACGGCGAATCGGGAATCACTGACCACATTATGAATAAATATAAAAATCTGGTGAGGAGCAAGGCGAAATCCATGTATATCCTTGGCGCGGACAGCGAAGATCTGATTCAGGAAGGCATGATCGGGCTGTTTAAAGCGATCAGGGACTACGACAGCGGCAGGGACGCCAGTTTCTTCACCTTTGCCGATCTGTGCGTCTCCAGACAGATGTACACGGCGGTACAGGCTTCCAGGCGGCAGAAACATATCCCCTTAAACAATTATATCTCTCTTTATGGGAATGTCTCCGAGGGGCGGGACGGCGAAGAGGAGCCTCTTGTCAACGTGCTTGCCTCCGGCTCCGGCTTAAATCCCGAGGAACTCGTCATAGATAAAGAAAATGTAGACAGACTGGAAATGCTCATAGAACGCGAACTGAGCAGTTTTGAAAAACAGGTGCTCGACCTGTACCTGACGGGGATGCGCTATCAGCAGATCGCTAAGGTGCTGGGACGGGACGACAAGTCCACGGATAACGCGCTCCAGAGAATCAAGACGAAGCTCAGAAAAGCCATAAAAAAATCGAGCGTCGGCACGCTCGATTCAGAGAATGCTTTGCATTCTCCTTAAATAATATACACTGTTGCAATTTCCTGTAAAATAAAGTCGAGCGTCGGCACGCTCGATTCAGAGAATGCTTTGCATTCTCCTTAAATGATATACACTGTTGCAATTTCCTGTAAAATAAAGTCGAGCGTCGGCACGCTCGATT
>ERZ779637.599-NODE-599-length-21713-cov-14.287099_pt1 | contig 21713 bp, 21 predicted proteins | sample MGYA00514196_ERZ779637 | MGnify/ENA primary metagenome ERZ779637 (study PRJEB29562, sample SAMEA4376700) | mouse gut metagenome | isolation source: Cecum | study: EMG produced TPA metagenomics assembly of the A DSS colitis mouse model was used to assess the...
TTTTTCTGTATCATTCCCTCATTATACTACTTTTCCCTCTATTGGTACAGCTTCTTATTCTCAACAGTAAGTATCTCAAACGCCGGATCAGCGTCTACAGCAACGTGCCCATTACCGGGGCCTACCGCCTGGACGCCAAAGTGGATATCGGCCACTACATGATTGAGGACGCAAAAATCATCATTGACGAGGCGGGCATTGAGTATAACAACCGCAACTATAAATCCTTCCCCCAGGAGGCCATTTATTTCTACAAGTATCACCGCCATTACAGGGTGTCCGTGGATGTGTTCAGCCAGTCCTACGAGGATATGGACGTTACGCTGCGCCGTCTGGCCCAGAATTTCTATGTGGTGCGCCGTTCCCTGGTCCCGGGCTGTATTGTGGCTATCCGTATCCGCCGCAGAGTTGGCGTGGATGAACAGACCAAGCAGATCCAGGACCTCTACTCCATGGGCCTGCCTGTCCTGGACACCAAGAGAATTTTTTCTCCCCCGCTCTGGAAACTCTTTAACAGCTACAGCAGGAAGGAGCTGCCGCAAAAGGAGTGGCTTACGTGGTGATTGTAACACATCTTTGCTGCCAGGACAACGTCCCGGCGGCAAAATTCGTGTTACACCCCTGTTTCGTCACACATTCCCTGCCCGCTGCGGCGTGGATCGCCGCCCGCTGCGGGGCGCGGCTGTGTTACGCAAGCTCCGCGGGGGACCTCCAGCCCAGGATTTTTCGCGGATAGTGGTATATCCAGTCATAGAACTCCGCCAGCTCTTTTCTCGTCACTCTGGAAAAGTCTGTTCCTTTGGGAAACCATCTCCGCACCATGCGGTTGAAATTCTCATTCCCGCCCTTCTCCCAGGCGGAATAGGAGTGGCAGTAGTAGACGGTGAACCGCTGCCCGCCATAGATTGACCGGATCAGCTCATCATACTCCAGAAACTCGCTGCCGTTGTCCGTGGTGATGGTCTTGAAGGTGTCCCGGAACCGCCGTTTCCCTAGCTTTCGCTCCAGATGGTCAAAGACCTTTCGCACGGAGGCCGCCTGTTTGTTGGGCAATTTGAAAACCATCGGCTCTCGCGCCTGCCGCTCCAGCATCGTCAGAAGTACATTCCGGCTTTCAGACCTGCCCACTACCAGATCCATCTCCCAGTGGCCGCGCTCTGACCGCTGGCTGACAGGCTCCGGCCTGTCGCTGATGCTGGGTAATGACGGGTGCGCTATTCGCTGTATTGGCTTGTAATCCTGCTTTTTCTTCTTCCCCTTTTCCCAGAGGTCCTTATTTGTCAGATGCAGGAATACTCTCTTTGTTATGTAACTGTAAAGCGTGGAGACACATACCGATGTCCGAAAATTCTCCTTCCTGGCCACGGCCAGCGCAGCTGCGGGGGAATATCGCTTCCGCCTGTCTATTTTTCCATCCTCCTGTACTCCCAGCATCTTCTCCTCCAGAAAGTCTGCGTATTCCCGATCACTGCCGATCTTCAGCGGCCGCCCCTTGGCGGTCTGGTTGTAGTCGTGTACCTGCTGGGCCTTGTCCGCCGAATAGCGTACTTCGTCCCAGTATGGGCACGTGTGGATATACGCCCCGCGCTTTAACTCGTCATAGATGGTCTGGCGGCAGAACCCCAGCTGCCGGGCGATTTCCGATACCGGTATATGGTTGCGCCGCATCGCCTCCAGCTGCTGCCGTTCTTCCCATCTCATATAATGCTGCTTTTTCGTCATTGCTCCGCACTCCTTCTTTATGCGTCTGAGTTTCTGACCTGAAACAGTACGCCACCCACGGTCTGACCGTGGGTGGGCTTATTGTAACACACTTTTCATCCGCTGCGCTGCCGATCTCCTCCGGCGCCGGGACCTGGACGTGTTACGTATTCCATTTTTTCACCGCTTTGTCAACGGCTCCATCCAGTGCGGCTATTTTGGGCACAAGCTCGTTGATGACGCTTTCCAGCTCCCGGACCTGACCGGACAGCTTCATAAGCCGCTCCCGCTTCTCCTGGATGAAGCCTTCCAGCTGTTTCACCTGCCGTTGTTTCGCTGGCAGCTCCCACACGCACCGGGTTACCAGATTCTCGAACTTCTGGGTGAACGTGTCTCCCTGCTGCCGCTCGATCAGCTCTGCAAGCTCGTCTGAAAACCGGATACTCCGGATGTTGTTCTTTTTTCCCATCAGATCACCTCCGTCAGATGGCAGATTGTCTCCCAAAGGCTTTTGGACGCTTTGCCGATGCGGATGCTTTTTTCGATAGGTATTTCCTCGCCTACTTCCCAGTGGATGGCATCAAGACGCTTTTTCAGCTCCGCAAGATGTAGTAAAAGCTCCTTCAGCTGGCTGTGGTGTGCTCGGTCCATCGTTATACCTCATTTTTCTGTTGCAGAAATTTGTTATGCGACGATAGCTCCTTAATCTCCCAAATGGCTGCCCGGATGATTGCACAGCCACGCATGGCGCACGCATTCTCGTGCCCACAGCCTTTGCATCTTTCTGGCTCCGGTTTGGCTATACTCCATAAATTATTGATAATATGTTCCCGTTCCATATTCTGCTCCTTCCTCCGGGGTTACACCCGGACCCAAAATTAAAATTGTCGGCTTGCCGAAATCGGCTGCGGCGATTTCGGTTAGCCCCGCCATGCACGGCCACTAACCGGGGTCAAGGGTGAGCGCAGCGAAAACAAAAAATTTCCCAGGCATACAGCCTGAGAAATTTTTGTGGCCCTTGACGCTGGTTTGTTGCCGTGCTACGTCCCGGCATTGCCGGGACACCGCTTTCCTACCGCACTGCCCCATGCCGCCTATCCTGCACTTTTGTGCCATCTTCCAATGTGATATATTTCCCTCTTTGTCCAGATTCTTCTTGACATTCACCGTACGGGCTCCGTCCGGCGGGCAAAAAAGAGGGGGCGGGTCAGAACCGGACCCTCCCCTCCTCGGTTTACGCGCTCTCCTCCACGGCGGCCCTGGCGCGGACGATCAGCTTCACGCCCTCCATGCCCTCGATCTCCACCACGGTCCCGGCCGGGAGGTGCTGGCCGCCGGCGCTCCTGGCCGTCCAGGTCTTGCCGTCCACGTACACCGCGCCGGTGGGGCCCTCGTTGTCGATATCCTCCGTCACCCGGGCCTCGCAGCCCAGCAGCCGGTCCGCGTTGGTGGGCACCACGTTGGGCGCCACATACCGCTGGGCCAGGGGCCGAACCGCTGCGCAGGCCGCAATGGACACCGCCACAAAGATCAGCAGCTGAACGGTCAGCGACACGCCGGCATAGGCCGCGAAGGTGGCGCACAGCGCCCCTGCGGCGAACCAGATGGACACCAGCGTCAGGGTGGCCGCCTCCACAAAGACCGACAGCGCCACCACGCCCAGCCAAATCCACACCATTATATCCTTAACAAACAACATAGCAGCCCATCCTTTCTCTCCGGCCTTTTCTTCCACCTACAGTATACTACATTGGAGGCCGGCCGTCAATCGGAGCCTACAGGCAGAGGCCCGGTGTCCCTGTGACGGAACGCCGGGCCTCTGTACTACTGCCGCCGGACGTGGGCGGCGGGAATGAGCTTGCGGTACCAGCCCAGCATGTGCCAGCATACCGTCTCCCCCACCTCCCTGGAGGCCACCAGCTTGTCAGCCAGGGTCAGCACCCAGGCCTCGGAGGTCTGGGGCCAGGGGGCCAGGGGGAACATGTGGCTGGTGATGGCCTGCCGCTGGCGCTGGTCCAGATCGAACATCCGCCCCGCCCGCCGGGCCGCGTGGGCCCCGTGGATAAAGGCGTGCATGTGCTTGATCCGCCGCCAGCCGGAGTAGCGCCGCATAAAGCGGCGGTGCCGCTCGCTCTGCCAGTCGTAGCCGAAAAAGTCGTGGAGCAGGGCCGCCCGGGTCACCGCCCGGATCCGCTCCTCCCGCATGTGGAACCGCCTGGCCAGCCGGTAAGCGCACCGGGCGGTGGACACGGAGTGGATGTAAAGGGAGTTCTCACCGCCGTGGTGGGGATAGGCCCGCAGCTGTAAAAAGAGCGGGTGGCTGGTGATATCCGCCGTCATTTCGTGAAAAGATTCCATGCAGATACGTCCTCCTTCGCGCTGCCGGAAACAGCCTCGTCATGATACTTCTATTATATACACCCCGGCCGGTCAAATGCAAGTGGAAATTCAGGATAGATTTCTTAAGATTTCCTGGCGCCTGTACCCACCGCCGGGGGACGGCGGAGGAGCGCCCGCCTTGACGGGAGGCGGCGCAAGGGGGTATACTGGAGGGGACGGGGGCGGAAGCGCCCCGCGAAAGGAGCTGATGACATGACGGCATCCCAGCGGCGGAAGGCGATTCTGGAGGAGCTGGCCCGGGCGGAGGGCCCGGTGAGCGCCGGGACCCTGGCCGGCCGGTTCGGCGTGAGCCGGCAGGTGATCGTGGGGGACGTGGCGCTGCTGCGGGCCGGCGGCGCGGCGGTGACCGCCACCGCCAGGGGCTACGTGGCGGAGCGGGAGCGGACGGAGCCGGCGCGCCGGGTGGCCTGCCGCCACACAGCCGGGGACATGGAGCGAGAGCTTCAGATCATGGTGGACAACGGCTGCACCGTGCTGGACGTGATCGTGGAGCACCCGGTCTACGGCCAGCTCACCGGAGCCCTGGGGCTGTCCAGCCGGTACGACGTGAGCCAGTTCGTCCTCCGGGCCGGCGCGGCCCAGCCCCTGTCCCTGCTGACGGAGGGGATCCATCTCCACACCCTGGCCTGCCCGGACGGGGCCTGCTTCCGGCGGGTGCGGGAGGAGCTGGCCCGGGCGGGCTTTCTGCTGGAGCTATAGATCACCGGCGGGGCTCGCGGTGATCTCCACCTCCGCCACCTTGTGGCAGTCCATGGAAATTACCGTGATCACCAGCTGCTCATAGGGGAAGCTGTCCCCCGGAACAGGCAGCTTTCCAATCTGCTCCATGACCCAGCCGCTCAGGGATATCATCTCGGAGTGGAGCTTGAGCCCGAAGAAGCCGCACACGTCGTCTAAATCCACGGAGCCGCTGACCCGGTAGGTGTGTTCCCCGATCCTGCGGAACATCTCGGCAACCTCGTCGTGCTCATCCCAGATCTCCCCCACCAGCTCCTCCAGGATGTCCTCCATGGTCACAATTCCGCAGGTTCCGCCGTACTCGTCCAGGACCACCGCCACATGGGTCTTGCCCTTCTGGAGCAGGCGCATGATGGAGCTGATTTTCTCGCTTTCCAGCACATAGACCACCGGCGCGATGATCTTTGCGATCTCCTGTTCGGTGATCCCGGAGCCGGTGTAGAAGTCCTTCAGGTGAATCACGCCGACAATATTGTCGATGCTGTTTTCATAGACCAGAATCCGGGAGAATTTTGACTGGGAGAACAGCTGGGCCAGCTGGTCCTTGGACACATCCGCGGGCGCCGCCGCCAGATCCACCCGGTGGGTGAGAATGTCGCCGGCCTCCTGCTCGGTAAACTCAATGGCGTTGCGCAGCAGCTCCCCCTCGTCCTTGTCAATGCTGCCGTCCTGCTGGACCTCCTCAACCAGCATCAGCAGCTCCTCCTGGGACATCTTCGTGTCCGCCTCCGCCCGTAAAAGATGGGAGAGGAGCCTCTTCCAGGCGGAGAAGACCTCGTTCAGCGGGGTGAGGATCCAGATCAGGACGCTCAGAAAGGGCGCGGAGAACATGGCAAAGCGCTCCGGGCAGTCCTTGGCAATGCTTTTGGGGGAGATCTCCCCAAAGATCAGCACCACCACGGTGACCACCACCGTGGAGACCGTCGGGCCAATATCCCCGCAGAGCTGGACAAACAGCACCGTGCCCAGGGAGGCGGTGGCGATATTGACAATGTTGTTGCCGATCAGGATGGTTGAGATGAGCTTGTCGTACTGCTCTGAGAGCTTGCAGGCGAGGACGGCCTTCCGGCTGCCCTTTTCCGCCAGGGTTTTCAGTCTCGTGCGGTTCAGGGAGGAAAAAGCGGTTTCCGTAGCGGAAAAATAGGCGGAAAACAGAACCATAACCGCCATAATCACTGCGTATGTAAGGGTGTTTGGCATGAAAGAATAACTCCTTTGTCCTTGTTCATATTGTGTTGGCCGCCTCGGGGATGGGCCCCGAAACGCAAAAAAGCATGTCCGCCCCGCTTTTTAGCAGCGCAGATATGCCCAACACAAAGAACGGTATACAAAGTTGCTACAGTTTCCCTCGCAGCTGCTGTCACTGTCCATTGAGCCGATCAACCTCCCTTCTATAGGATGATGATACCCGTATTATAGGCGACGGCGGCAATTCTGTCAATACGGAATCCGTCGGGACGCCCTCCGCGGGAAGGGGGGAGCCCCCCTTCCCGAACGGAGCCGCAGGGCCTGTTTTGTATCTCAGCGCGTGTGGAGAGATATGAAACAGGCCCTAAAGCCGTTCCCTCAGCGTACGGATCCATTCCTCCATGGTCTCTGCCAAAAGGAGCTGCTGCCGCAGAACCGCCAGGCCCATTTCCGGAATCTCCGGCGCGTTCTCCTTGGCCCGGAGATTTTCCTCCAGACAGGCCCTCATCTCCTGCACATTCCTCTCCATATTGTCCGCGCAGGACCGCTGCGATTCCGGGGGCAGGCTGTCCAGGTTGACCACAACGGCGTTGAAATCCAGAAAAATGCGGATGGGCTGGCAGGAGATCTCCTCCATAAGACGCTCAAACGCCCGCTCGCCCGCGTCGGTCAGGGCGTACGCAATCTTCTCCGGCGTGCGCTCCCCCGGGACGGAAACCCTCCGGAGCAGCCCCTTCTCCTCCAGCTGGATCACCTTCTTGTAAATGGACGGGGTGCTGATTTTCACCCACTTTGAAATATTGCGGTACTCCACCAGCTTCTGTAGGTCATAGGCGCTCAGCGCCTGTTTTTTGAGCATCCCCAGAACAATCAGGTCAATCGCCGCCATAAAAAGCCTCCTTTTACCCTTGACAGACACTATAAATTATAGTATGATATGCGCTGCCGTTTACTATAAAATATAGTACTATACATTACACCGCTTGTCAAGAGAAAGGAGTACACTGTGGAAGAACACAAAAAAATGGCGCTCCTGGGGAGCGCCCCAATCAACCGGTCTCTTCTGGCGCTGGGCGTCCCCACCATGACCGGTATGCTCATCAACGCCCTCTACAGCCTGGCGGACGCCTACTTTGTGGGGGAGCTGGGGACCGATCAGATGGGGGCCGTCACCGTGGCCTTCCCCCTGGGCCAGGCGGTGGTGGGCATGGGTCTGCTGTTTGGAAACGGCGCGGCCGCCCGCCTCTCCCGCCTGCTGGGCCGGGGCGACAGGGCCGGGGCGGACAGAACGGCGAGCACGGCCATATACGGCAGCCTTCTGGCGGGAGCCGCCGCGATCCTGCTCTCCATCGCCTTCCTGGAGCCTGCGCTGAGGGGGCTGGGGGCGATAGAGAGCGTCATGCCCTACGCCCTCTCCTACGCCCGGATCTACCTCCTGTTCTCCATCTTCAACGTGTTCAATGTGGCTATGAACAACGTCGTCTCCAGCGAGGGCGGGGCCAAAACAGCCATGTGGGCGCTGATGGCCGGCGCGGCGCTGAACGTGGCGCTGGACCCTCTGTTCATCCGCGTCCTGGGCGTAGCCGGCGCGGCCCTGGCGACGGCGGTCTCCCAGCTCGTCTCCACGCTGGTGTATCTCCGCTGCATACGCCGGAAAAGGAGCGTGTTTTCCTTTGACGTCCGCTCCTGCTGCCTGAGAGGGGAGGTCCTGTGGGAGATCCTGAAGATCGGCGTCCCCACCCTGCTCTTTCAGCTCCTGACCAGCCTCTCCATCGGCATGATCAACAGCGCGGCAAAGGAGTACGGCCCCTCCGCCCTGGCCGCCATGGGGCCGGTGACGAGGATGATGTCCATGGGAACTCTGGTGGTCTTCGGCTTCTTGAAGGGCTTTCAGCCCATTGCCGGGTTCAGCTATGGGGCGCGGCAGTTTGACCGGCTGCGGGAGGCGGTCCGGGCGGCCCTCCTCTGGTCCACGGGCTTCTGCGTGGTGTTTGGTCTCTCCGCAGCCCTGTTCGCCCAGCGGCTCATGTCCCTGTTTACGAAGGGGGACGGAGAGATGGTCCGGATCGGCGCCGCCGCTCTGCGGGCCAGCGGCCTCTCCTTTGTCCTCTTCGGCTTTTACACCGTGTACTCCTTCCTGTTCCTCGTGATGGGACGGGCGAGGGAGGGGTGCTTTCTGGGCGCGTGCCGCCAGGGGCTCTGCTTTGTCCCCGCCATTGTGGCGCTCCCGGCTGTGTGGGGGCTGCGCGGGGTCCTCTGGGCACAGCCGGCCGCGGACGTTCTTGCCGCCGCCATTGCCGCGGTGATGGCCCTCCGGCTCCACCGGGCGCTGCGGCGGGAGGAGGCCTCCCGCCCGGCGGGGGAGTAGCCCCCCTACGGCTCCAGGAGGTCATATTGGAGGGCGTTCTCCACCCTGGCGGGCTCCGGCGACTGGATGACGCCGGGCTGGTCCTCGGAGATCACCTTATCCGCCGTCGGATCCTCCTCTCCGCCGGGCTGAATCACGCCGCTCCCGTCCTGGGCAAAGGGCCCCGCCAGGACCAGGATGGCGTCGTCCTCCGGGTCCAGCTCCGCCAGCAAGGCCAGCGCCTCGTCCGTGACGCTGGAGAGGGTCAGCACCACCCGGCCCGCCTCCTCGTCCACGCCGCAGCCCACGGACAGCCCCAGCTCGTACATGGCGTCAAAGGCCTGCTCCTGGAGACGGCGCAGATAGGACAGGCTGTATTTCACGCTGCCGAAGCCCACCGGACCGCCGGCCCAGTCCTGGATCTGGAGGGCCAGCGTCTTGTCCGCGCTGTCGTGGGCCTCCACAAGGTTGACGATCAGCGCGCCGCTGGGGTCAATATACGCCCCGCCGTACCAGTCCGGATATGCTCCGGGGCCCCAGTCCGCCGCAAACCGGGCCATCAGATTCTGGTACGCCGCCGCCGCATCCTCCTGGGCCGCCGCGTCCTCCCTCACCAGGGCCCCGCCGGGCAGCTCCTCGTTCCGCCCCGTCCCGCCGGCCGTGTGGTCAGCAGCGGCCGCCGCATCGGAGATTACGCAGCTGTGGAGGCGCGGTTCGGAGGCCGAGACGCCCGGCCGGAAGCCCGCCGTCACCTGCGCCCAGGCAGCGCGGTCCCGGACGATCCGCCCCAGGGGGAGGGCGGCGGCCGCCAGCAGGAGGCAGGCGGCCAGGACGGCGTACCGCGGGACAGCCCGCCGCCTCTTTCCGGCCAGACGGGCCTCCAGGGCGGCCCGGGCCTCCGGACTGGGGGACAGACGCTTCTGCATGGAGACGAAAAGCTCTCTATTCATCAGAAAACACTCCTTTCAGGACCTCCCGGAGCTTCTCCCGCCCCCGGGACAGCCGCATGCGCACCGTTCCCGGGCGCAGATGCAGAGCCTTCCCGATCTCCTGGGCGGACAGCTCCTGGAAGTAGTACAGATACAAAGGCAGGCGGTAGCTCTCCTCCAGACCGCACAGGGCCTCCCACACCAGCCGCTCCTCGTCCGACGGGAAGGGGGCGGCCTCCTCCCTCCGCTCCGAGAGGGGCACAGTCTTTTTCCGCCAGGAGGAGCAGGTGCAGCGGCGGCTCATGTTCACCGCCGTGCGCAGCAGCCACGCCTTCCGGTGCTCCTCGTCCCGGAAGGTCCTGCCGGACTGGAAGTAGGCCAGGAATACCTCCTGAAACACGTCGTCCGCGTCGGCAGAGGAGCCCGTCCTGGCCAGGGCCAGACCGTACACCATATTTTGATAGCGGCCAATGATCTCCGTCATCTCGCCGCCCGCGCGCAGCGGCAGATCGCTCATAGGCACAGCCCCCTTTCACTCTATACTCAAAGCAGGGGGGAGAATTGTCACAGACTCCCGGAAAAAAATATCACCGCCTCACCGCCCGGGCGGAGAGAAACAGGAACGCGCCCCCTATGAAGGCATAGGGGGCGCGTGATATGCGTTCAGCCGGTCAGGAGGGCATTCCGCGCATCCTCCGGAGCAAAAGCGGGGTCTTTTCCAGAGCCTTGCACACCGCGCCCACCACGACGCAGGAGACAATGGCCTCAGGGATGCCGGCGGCATAGGCGGTGGTCATGACCAGCTGGCCCACGCCGCTGAGGTCCACGCCGTAGAAGGAGGAGATGACCTCCGCGCACAGGACCCAGAGCAGGCCCAGATAGAAAACGGTGTTCAGCGCGGAGCCCACAAAGCCGGTGATCATGTACCCGGCAACGGACGCCTTCTCGCGGATGGCCGGAATCCTCCGCAGGCCCGCTGCCAGCAGTCCGGACAGCCAGCCCATGAGGATGCGGGCGCCCATGCAGACAAGGATATAGGCCAGAGGGGAGTGGGCCAGAGCCAGGGTGGCGAAGGGGTCCGCCCCCGGCATGGTCAGCACCTTAATCATGGCGCTCAGGCCGAAGAAGAAGCCCAGGAGCGCGCCCGCCGCCGGCCCCATCATCACCGCGCCCACAATGACCGGCATCTGGATGGTGGTTGCCGCGATGGGCCCGATGGTCAGATAGCCCAGGGGTGTGAAGGACAGAAGGAAGATGATTGCCACCAGTATCGCCATACGTGTGATCTGCTGGACTTTGCTGCTGCTGTTCATGTTTTTTCTCCTTTTGAGGATATTTCACCTCGTGCTGTCGTCTCCCGCCGGGGGAGTACGGCGCACAAATTATATAACAACGGCAAAACAGCCGTCATTACCTGGCTTTCTGCCTGGGGCGGTTGGCCTCGTAGAGGCACCGCAGCCCCTTGAGGGTGAGATCCGGGTCCCGGATCACCTCCCGGCTGCACAGGGCCGTCACCAGCTCCCCGGACCCGCCGGTGGCCACGCACACCGCGCCCGCCATGCCCGGCAGGGCGGTAAAGCGGCCGATAAAGCCGTCGATCATCATGGCGCTGCCCCACAGCAGGCCCCGGCGGATGGCGTCGGCGCTGTTGCGGCCCAGGCAGGCCTCCTCCGCCCCCGCCAGCTCAATGGCGGGCAGCAGGGCGGTGGTCTCCTTGAGCATCTCCGCGCTGGGCCGGATGCCCGGCACGATACACCCGCCCAGATAGGTCCGGCTCTCGTCCACCGCGGCCACGGTGGTGACCGTGCCCGCGTCGATGAGCACCAGGGGCGCGCCGTACTCCGTCAGGGCCGCCAGGGTGTCCGCCACGATGTCGCTGCCCAGCTGGGAGGGATCGTCGATGCGGATGCGGAAGCCCGTGCGCATACCGGGCCCCACCCGCACCACCGGCACGGCCGCCACGGTCCGGGCCGCCGCCTCCACCAGTCCCGTCACCGCCGGCACCACCGAGGAGAGGATGCACCCGTCGATCTCCTCCCGGCCGATGCCGTGGAGGCGCAGCAGGTCATAAAACATGGCCGCGTACTCGTCCGCGCTGCGCCGGGTCTGGACGGAGGCCTTGGCCCGCATCCGGAGCCGCTGTCCCTGGAAGACGCCCAGGGTCACGTTGGAGTTGCCGATATCAATGGCCAGCAGCATAGGCGTCCTCCTTTTTTGTCATCATTGTTTTTCTTGAAAGAAAAAGAATCAAAAAGAACTTTCAGAGGGGATATCCTGTAGCTGCCGGCGGTCCTGCGGCAGACTGCTGGCAGCCCCGTTTTTGCGGCTTTCAAGTTTTTCTTTTGATACTTTTCTTTGTTCACAAAGAAAAGTATGATAACCTAAAAACAGTACATGCTGAAAAACGCCACCACGCCGGGTCCGCAGTCGTACTCCATGCCGCACTTCTCCGCCAGGTCCTTCACAAACACGCAGTAGGCGGACATGCAGGAGTATTGCAGCGCCGGAAACCGGCAGGGCGCGCCCTCCGCCAGGGCGCAGGGCGTACACAGGCCGCACCCGCTGGCCCCCACCATCAGCCCCGGCTCCCCCGCCCAGTCCATGAGCTCCCGGGTCAGTTTGTTGTGCCGGGCCTTGGCGGGCTTGGTCCGGCCCTCGTCCATGGGATCCTCGATGTCCCACATGGTCTGCATCACCAGCGCCCGGGGCCAGCGCAGGATCCGCTGGCGCATCTCTTCCACAGTGCCGCAGTCCGGCGGGCAGCTGTAGTTGACCCCGTACTTCCCGCACAGGTTCTCCTGACACAGGGGACGGAAGGAGGGCATGAAGGTGATATCCCCGGTGTCGATCAGCGCGGCGTTGGCAAACCCCAGCGCCAGCGCGTGGTCCAGCAGCGATTGCTCGTTCATGGTTCCCGTCCTCCTCGTTGTTTCGCTGGCTCCTATTGTACACCTTCCGGCGCGGTTTTTCCATAGAAATGTGATTGCATTTTTCCTGAAAATATGGTATCATACCCCTGAAAATCTGTTAAATACTTAACAAAGGAGATGCCCCATGGATATTTCTTCCCTGAAAGCCAGACTGGACGCGGCCCGGTATGTCTGCGGCGACGGCCTGGCTACCACTCTGCTGGTGGCCCTGAAGCTGGGCAGGCCCCTGCTCATCGAGGGCGCGGCGGGCGTGGGCAAGACGGAGATCGCCAAGGTCATGGCCGGGGCCCTGGACCGGGAGCTGGTGCGGTTACAGTGCTATGAGGGCCTGGACGAGAGCAAGGCCCTCTATGAGTGGAACTACCAGAAGCAGCTTCTGAGCATCCAGGTGCGGATGAACCGCCAGGATCCCGACGAGCTCACCCGCTCCCTCTTTAGCGACGAGTACCTGCTGGAGCGGCCCCTGCTCCGGTCCATCCGGTCCGAGGAGCCGGTGGTGCTGCTCATCGACGAGATCGACAAGGCGGACGAGGAGTTTGAGGCGTTCCTGCTGGAGCTGCTCAGCGAGATGCAGGTCACCATCCCCGAGGTGGGGACCATGCGGGCCAAATCCGTGCCCTTCGTGGTTCTCACCTCCAACCGGGCCCGGCCCCTCAGCGAGGCCCTCCGCCGCCGCTGCGCCTACCTCTATATCCCCTACCCGGACGTGGAGAAGGAGGTGGCCATCATCCGCGCCAAGCTGCCCAACGCCGGGGACCGGCTGGCGGTGCAGGTGGCCCAGGCGGTCCACGATCTGCGGGAGAATGACGCTATCCTGAAAAAGCCCTCCATCGCCGAGACCCTGGACTGGGTGTCCGCCCTGGAGGCCCTGGGCATCAGCGATCTGGACCGGGAGGCCGCCCGGCGGACCCTGGGCTTTGTGCTCAAGAGCAGCGAGGACATGGAGGCCGCCCTGGCCTGCGAGGAGGCGCCTGACCACCACCACTGCGGCGTCTGCGGCCACGCCGGGCAGCCATGAGCGTCTATCTGGAGAAGCTGGCGGAGTTCTCCGGCCTGCTGCGCCGGGAGGGGCTGACGGTGGGCCTGCGGGAGACGGAGGACGCCTGCCGCCTGCTGGCGGACTGGGATCTGACGGACCGGGAGACGGTCCGCTGCGCCCTGGAGACCGTGTACGCCAAGAGCCGGGAGGAGCAGGCCGCCTTCCGGCGGGCCTTTGACGGCTTCTTTGTCAGTGTGGAGAAGCGGGAGGCCCTCCGCCGCCGCCATGAGGAGGAGGCCCAGGCCCTGGCCCAGCGCCGGGCGGAGGCGGAGCGGGAGCTGCAGGTCAACGGCCACCCCATTGAGCTGCGGGAGGACCTCCAGGAGGTCTATATTCGCATGGGCGAGGACAAACGGCGGGAGCTGATGGAGATGCTGGAGAAGACCCGGGGCACCATGGACCGCAGTCCGGACAAGCTCTACAGCAGCTTCATCCGCTCCGTGTTCATGAGCTTTCTGCTGGAGCAGCAGATGGTGATGGAGGACGCGGCGGTGGGCTGCGAGGCCTCGGACCCGGACCTGGCCCTGCTCTACCGGGACATCTCCCACTTCAAGGACGCGGACGTCCCCCGGGCCGCTGCCCTCATCGACGCCATCTCCCGCCAGCTGGACGCCCAGCTCTCCCGCCAGCGCCAGACCGGCGGACACAGCGGCAAGCTGGACTTCAGGCGCACTATCCGCAGGGGGCTGGAGACCGGCGGCAGCTTCTGCCGCCTCTCCTACAAGCGCAAGCGGCGCACCCGCCGGCGGCTGGCGCTGCTGTGCGACGTGTCCGGGTCCATGCTCCAGTTCTCCGAGTTCGCCCTGCGCTTCCTCAAGTCCATGAGCGAGGTGTCGGAGTCCTCCCAGATCTTCCTCTTCTCCGAGCAGGTCCATCTGGTGGACCCCTTTGCCCTGCAAAATATGGACGCCTTCCGGGACTGCGTCCGCACCTCCGGCCTCTACGGCCGGGGTACCGATCTGGGCTTCGCCCTGGAGCAGGTCAGCCGCCGCCCCGGGGCCCTGGGCCCCTCCACTACCCTGCTCATCCTCTCCGACACAAAGACCATCGACATCCCCCGGGCCGCCCGGTCCCTGCTGGAGGCCCGCCGTCAGGCGGGGAAGGTCCTCTGGCTCAACCCCATCCCGGAGGGCAAGTGGCCCTATGTGCGCAGCATCCAGACCATGTCCGCCCTGTGTCAGATGCTCCCATGCAGCACCCTGGACGAACTGGCAAGGGCGTGCCGGCGGCTCCTGCGGTAAGCATCCGGCAAAATCCGGGGAAGATGGGGCATATATGGCGATATCAATCTTTGTTATAGCCTGATCCCTAACTTTTTGCGGAAATTGACAGAATCCGCACTTGACATTTTCCCCATCGGATGGTATGCTATCCATGTGTTCGAAACTGTACAAATTGGTCACTGCTAGTGGACGGGCACTCTACGCCGCCTTCTTGCGGGGCTTCTTTTTGCACTGGACTAATTATTTTAGGAGGCTTCCCAATGATTTCTGGAACTGTGAAATGGTTTAACGCGGAGAAGGGCTACGGCTTCATCTCCAACGATGACGGCAGCGGCGATGTTTTCGTCCATTTTTCCGCCATTCAGGGCACTGGTTACCGCACACTCAGCGAGGGTCAGAAGGTTACCTACAGCGTAGAGCCTGACCCCAAAAACAGCAGCAAGATGCGTGCGGTGGACGTTACTGCCGTCTGATTGCGCCCTTTCGCAGAAAAAAGACGCGCTGTCCCGAGAGAGGACGGCGTGTCTTTTTTTGTCAGAACAGGATAATTTAAGCGCCCCGTACCAGGGAAGCCACCTTGGCCAGCTTCAATTTTTTGGCAGATTCCCCACCGTTTTCTCAGAATCGCCCTGCTCCATGGTGCGCCGGACATGGGCCTTGATCTTCTCGAAGGTCTCCGGGCTGAGATCGTGCTCCACCTTGCAGGCGTCGGCGGAGGCGGTCTCCTCGCTCACGCCCAGATAGACGAAAAAATCCGTCAGGGTCTGGTGGCGCTCGTAAATCTGCCCGGCAATGGCCGCTCCGGCGGGCAGCAGCTTGATGGAACCGTCGGGTTCCATCTCAATGTACCCGCTCTCCCGCAGCTTCTTCATGGCCACGCTGACACTGGGCTTGGAGAACCCCAGTTCGTTGGCAATGTCAATGGAGCGGACCATGCCCCGCCGCCGCCCGATCACCAGGATCGCCTCCAGGTAGTCCTCCGCCGATTCATAGATTCGCATGTACGCTTACCGCCTCTTCCCGCGGGATGGCCTCCCGCGATTTTTAGAACCTGTGTGAATACAGGTGCTCAGTATACCCTTGCAGGGCCGCAATGTCAAGCGCGCCGGGATTTGGCGGCACGCAGAGGGTTGACAAAACCGCGCGGAGCGGTTATACTGAATACAGAAAGGGCGCTGCCGGGAAACGGCTGGCCCCTGTTGGGTTACAGAAGTAACCGCCTTGGTTGGAGCCTGGGGCGGTTACTTCTTTTTGCTGTTATGTACCTGTAAAAACAGGCCGCAAATGCCGATGATCACCAGACAGAACTGAAACAGTTCTGAGTATGTCAGCATAGGCATCCCCTCCTTTCATCGGAGGGGAAAGAAGTCCCCCTCCGGGATGGAGGGGCCACCCGCCTGCTGTGATTCCGTGGGGAACCCCACGGAACCCGTTGCCGGCAGCGCTGAAAGAAGATTCTTTCCTGCTCTCAGCATACCACAAAGGGAGCCAAAATACAATAAAATCCTCCAAAATCTTTGTAACATTTGACGTTGCACGTCCGGCGGCAACTTCCGCCCGTTACACACCCAGGGTGTAACGGTTTTTACCGTGCAATCAATCCAGAAAGGAATTGAGAGGATGAATTATACAAAAAATTATCACCTGCCCCAGTGGATCAAATCGGACCGCATCATGATGGACGACTTCAACGAGATGTGCCGAAACATCGAAAACGGCCTCAGCGAGCGAAACCAGACCGTGGACAACCTCTCCGGCCAGATCACTAACGTCTCCAACACCCTCTCCCAGCAGATCTCCGGCAAGGCCGCGGAGAGCGCCACCTTTGAGCGATTCTGCCGCGCCGCCTACAACCACTACCATCTGGCCGCCCTGTGTGACCCCTTCCCCCGGCAGATGGGCGTTTTTCACCAGAGCTTTGAGCCGGAGAACGTCACTGTCCCCGGCATGACCCGCTGGGACGGCTTCTGCTACATGGGGAAGGGGACCAAAAACGTGACCGTGAAGGAGTTCTATGACGCATTGACCGTGGAGGCCAACATGACCGTAAACAATAACTCCTCCGTCACCCCCCTTTCGGTCCGCTTTACCCCCACCATGCCCGGCGTGCTGAAAAAATTCCGGCTCACCGGCCGCTACTTCTGCCCCCAGCAGGTGGTGGAAGGGGGGCTGTGCCGCGTGACCCTCCACAACCTGTCCACCAACAAAACAGAGGTCAGCTACACCTTCTCCCTGAATATGGGCGTGGGCTTTGACGGCCGCGGGCCCAGGACCGTAGAGATGAACGTGCCCTTCCACACCGGCTACGACTACCGGCTGAAAATCGAACCTCTCAGCAACAACTACACCCTCAGCTATGTGCCCATGTTTGACAATGAATTTCAGGTGGAGCTGCTGGACCTGCCCTCCGCCTCCATCACCAGAGTTGTGCCCTGCGAGCCCTGCGGCGGCGGCATTGTGCTGGTCCGCTTCCTCCCCTACGGCACCGGCAGGACCATCACCCTGAGCTGGAACAACGCCAGTGTCCCTGTCCATGCCACGCGGACCATCACCGATGAGCGGGGGAGAACGTTCCAGGAGATGGAGTTCCGCAAAAGCTGGGCGGTCCCGGCAAACAGCACACTCCGGCTGGATCTGCGCTGTTCCAACGGCGGGATTGCCCTGTACAGCTGGGGCGCGGCATTTATCTAAAGCAAAGGGGGCGGACACAGTCCGTCCCCCTTTTTATTCCTCGGGAAAAATCTCTGACAGGTCAATAACGCAGTCCTCCAGAATATTTACCCGCATTTTGTCCCCCGCCGCGCCGAACTCCTTCACAGCGTAGCGGCCGTCCTCCAACCAGAAGGACTGCACACATTTGTTCTCCGGATCCACGATCCAGTACTCACGCACGCCGGCCCGCTGGTACAGGCTGAATTTTGTAAACCGGTCCTGCCGCTGGGTGGAGGGGGACAGGATTTCCACCACCATGTCCGGCGCGCCCCTACAGCCGTACTTGTCCAGCTTGGCGGGGTCACATATGATGGCAATATCCGGCTCCACCATGGTGTCCACGTCCTCCGGGTCCTCGCCGTCCTTCTCAAACAGCCGGACGGCAAAGGGGGCGGCGTAGACCTTGCACGCTTTGCCGTCCAAATAACTGCGAAGCTTCCATGACAGCTCCATTCTGATTTCCTGGTGGATTCTGACCGGCAGAGCCATCATAACCGCTTCTCCGTCGATGATCTCGATCCGCTGGTTCTCCTCCCAGGTGAGAGCATCCGCGAAGGTATAACGCATTCTTTTCGATGGCAATGCCATTGTATCACTCCTCCACCGCATAGTAACGCCTTTAGATGTTCTCATTGTACCACAAAACTCCGCATATTACAAGCAGAAGAAGCCCCCAAGGCCAGATGGCCTTGGGGGCTGATTTCTGCGTTCCGCAGAAGGGGTCAGGAGTTATGCGATAGATCGGAGATTACTGGAGGCCAATGCTCAGAGTAGCATCCTTCTGATACACCTTAACCTCAAGGGTGGTAACGTTATTGGTGTTGTTGGCGGAGGTAGAAACATCGCAGCCAACCGCCTTAATGTCCAGATTGCTCCAGTTATCGTTCACGGTGATAACGATAGTCTGCGCATAGCTGGTCTTGGTGAAGGTCACAGCGCTGGAGGGAGTGACCGCACCCAGGGTTGTGGAGATCGCAGGAGCAACACCATTCTTGCCAACAGCAGAGACAGTCAGACTACCCTCCACAGGAGCGGTGTCGAAGGTAATGGTCAGACCAGTACCGGTGACGTCCTTGCCGACAGTGTAAATACCACCAACGCCATTGCCAAGATTGCGAACGATACCGTTGCGGCTGGCAGTGATGCCGTTCAGCTTGTAGCCCTTCTGAGCGACAGCCTTGAAGGTGAAATCCTCGCCCGGGATGTTATCATTAATAGCGCTGTAGTCCACACCAATGGTGTTCTTCCAGATAACATCATACGCAGGAGCGCTGTAGCTGGGAGCCAGGGTGACATCGCCAGCGGGCATGGTGAAGGTGAAGGTGGCGGTGCCATTGCCAACATTGGTCTTAGTGACTGTCAGATCAGCGCCGTTGCTGTCGGTAGCCTTCAGGCTGTAGTTAGCGCCAGTCAGAGCAGCCGCGCCGCGCAGAGTAACCCTAACGGTATCACCAGCGTGAACAGTCTTGTTACCCATAATATAGGGAGTATCGGGATCGTTGTCCGCAGTAGCGGGGCACCGAGTGCTTACACTTACGCCGCTGCTGGTCCAAGCGGGAGCAGTGCTGCTCATGTTAACCGTGAAGGTCTCGGCAGTCACGGGAACAACAATGCGCAGATCGGTGGTAACTCTCCGGATAGCAAAACCGTTATCGGTATCATCCCCGACTACATAATACCCGTCACCAGAATTAAGCGGGTTCTGATAGTTGACATCGTTGTACGCATAAACAGTGGGCTTACCACCAAGATTGCCAGCGATCAGCTTAAAGCCAGCGGGAGCCTTGTTGATACGCACCTCGGTCTCGTTGTTGACCAGACGATCCTCAACAAAAGCGGTGCCGTGGTTGCTACTGTCAGTATAGGTGATACGCACTCTGTGGTCGCCAGCGTCAACTCTGTTGGCCTGAGACCAAGCAACGTCGTTGTAGATATTCTTGAGGGTCTGGATGATGCCGGTCTTGAGCTGGCTGTTAGCCTCGCTGTAGGTCAGGTCAATGGTGAACAGAGCGTTCGCGCTGCTGTCCTCCACCCAGATGATCTGGTGGCCCACAGTAACCAGGTTGGAGCTCCAGTCGCCGTTCATGCGGTCGCCAACGGTGATGTAGCCGTTGTTGGCCTGAGTCACAGCCAGAGCCAGACCCTGGAGGTTAATCTGACGGACGGTGTTCACACCGACGCCAGCGTACTCAACCTCAACGCGGTTGTTCAGTCTGTCAATCTTGGTCACAGTACCAACGCGGAGGTTGAAGGCGGAGGTGTTGACGCTCTGGGGATCCAGGGCGTTGTTCACGTTCCTGGGAGTGACAGGACGCAGGCTGTTCACGGAGTACACACCGTTCTCCTGCTCAGCAACGCCGTAGGCCTTGTAGACGCCGGGAGTGACAGTGTTGGTGCCCCAGTTGTAGGAGGTGGGCAGGATGCGGATCGCGCCGCCCTGCTTGGCGCTGATGGCCAGGATGTTCTGGGTGCCCACGGCCTGACGGCTGTTGGACATGGCGCCGTTGCCGTTGTAGTCGGCGCGGCCCAGGACCAGGAGGTAATCATCGGGCTGAGCGGAATAGGTGTCGCTCTCAATGACGATGACATCGGCCACCCAGTAGTTCAGGCGGTTGTTGTCGCGGGTGGTGTTGCGGGCAACAGCGTACATGCTGCGGATGTCAGAGACGGCAGGCAGGTTGCTGAAGCCAACGAAGTGCTCCACGCCGTTGTCGGAAACAATGTAGAACTCGGTCTCGTTCACAGCGTCAACATTGGCATTGAAGCCGGACTCCACAACGCCGGTGAAGACGTTCTGGCCCTTGCGGACGCTGGAATTGGTCAGCTCCACGTAGTCGATGGCAAAGCCGGCGGCCAGACTGCCGTTGGCGTTGTAGTTCTGCTGGGCGGCAGTGCTCAGGGTGACGGTGCCGTCAGCGTTCACAACGTAGCGGGCAATGTTGGTGGTGGCGTTGCGGAAGATGCCCTCGGCCAGGGTGCTCTGGGAGCTGAAGCCCAGGTGAGCGGTGGCGGGCTGGAGAACAACGTTCTTGGCCCAGTCGGTGCCACTGGTGAGGTTGTGGACAACATCATTCCAATTTGCACGGGTGACGATGTTGCGATACAGGTTCTGCTCGTAGTCAGCAGCAAGGCCGTTGCCAAGCAGCTCATTCATCTTGGCATTCAGGTCAGCCCAGTTGTTGCGGCGGGCAACACCAGTAGAATCAACGCCCAGGTTGGTGATGCTCAGCAGGAAGTTGTTGTTGTAGGGGTTGTTGACAACGCGCTCGGTGAGACCCTCGTCACCGGCCTTCATCTCGGCGGTGAGGACGTCGTTCAGAACGTAGCGGTTGTTGCGGTAGTTGCCGTAGTACATCTCGGTAATCAGAGCGTACTGGTTGCCGTCAACGGGCTCGTAGGCACGGATGCGGCCAAAGGCATCCAGATACATACGGTAGTTGACATTCTCGCTCATCAGCTCAATGCGCTGATCCAGACGAGTGGCATTGCCGATCTCGGACTGGTTGTAGACATCGCCGGAGCTGGTGGTAGCGGTGATGGAGCGCTTGTAGATGTCGTTGATCTTGGTGACGGTGTCCTCGGCAGAGTTGGCCTTCCAAACGAGGGCCTGCTTGTCGATGGTGGTGTGCAGGACGATGTCACCCTCGGCAACGGTGTTCAGGTACTTGACCTGCTCAACATTGTCCTTGTTGTTGATGAGGTCCAGGCTGTAGTAGCGGAGAGTGCTGTTGTCGCCGCTGGTGTAGGTATCAACAGCCTTGTCCAGGGTGAAGGTGGTCTTGAAAGCGTAGTCGGCAACGCCATCGCCGTTGTTGTCGATGATCTTGACCCACTCGCCGTCATTGGAAGTATCCCACTTCTTATCAACGGTGTCGTTGATGTACTCGTCCTTGAAGGACTTGAAGGACATCTCGTTGGACTTATCGCCGGCATAGTAGCCATAGATATTGGTGACGTCCTTGCTGTTGGTGCCGACATACACGCTGCCGTTGACGCCGTACTTGGTGTACTCATCATCGTCAGCCATGCCGAAGATGCCGCGGAGAATGGACAGATCGTTGTCCTTGACCTCCTCGTCAACGCGGAAGACCTTCTCATAGGTGATCGTGGCGCCGCCAGCGTAGCTGTAGCCGGCCAGTTCAGCGTAATCGAGGGCGCTGTTGAGAGGAAGCACAACGTTGTTCACGTAAACGGTGTAACCGTTGTCGGCAGCAACCTTGGAGATGTCGATGTTGTCAGCGTAGCGCTGGAACTCGGCCTCAGCGTCAGCATCGCGGAAGGTGACCTTCAGCTCGATGCGGCGGTTGGCCTCGTGACGGGTGGCGTGATCAAAGTTGACAAAGAACTCGGTGCTGTCGTTCTTGGACATACCAGACACGGAGGAGAACTTGGAAGCGGAACCGATGTCCACATGCTCGCCCTTCTTGTCGGTGTTGTCGAAGACAGTGTTCTCAGCCTCGGAGATCAGCAGGACCTTGGAGCCCTGGATGTAGGCGTTCTCGGACA
>ERZ779637.601-NODE-601-length-21602-cov-14.869077_pt1 | contig 21602 bp, 22 predicted proteins | sample MGYA00514196_ERZ779637 | MGnify/ENA primary metagenome ERZ779637 (study PRJEB29562, sample SAMEA4376700) | mouse gut metagenome | isolation source: Cecum | study: EMG produced TPA metagenomics assembly of the A DSS colitis mouse model was used to assess the...
TTCATTCCACCCAGAGTCTGCATACTAATTTGCGAAATAATCTTGACACTACCCCGCCAAAGCTCGCCCCCACAGGCGGCGTGAAAATTGATTTCCGTGGGATCTTCCTCCCTCGCACTTGACAAATCCCCCAAAGATGTTACTATAAACAAATAAGCTCGACACAAGCGCGCATCTTCGCGGGCCGCCGGTTCCGGAGCAACCGCGTTCGAGTATACTGCTCTCTACGAGGTGATACGCTATGCCTAAATACCGCAAGAAGAGCGTCCCCGCTTGGGGCGCACCCCTGCAAGCTGTCTGGCAGAAGGCGTCCGTTCCTGTTCTGGCGGCGCTGTATTTTCTTTTGGTCTGCCTGTCCTCCTCCAGCACGGTCAAGCCGGCGGCCCTGTTCCTGCTGGTGCTGGCCGTCGGAGCCACGGCGGTGTTCTTCCCCCGCCTGCGGGACCGTCTGCACCTGCCGGTCCTGGCCCTGGCTCTGGTGGTGCTCATGGACGGCCTGTCCACCCTCTACGCCAGAAGCGGGAAATTCGCCCTCTATGAGTTCCTCAAGCCCCTGGCCGCCTTCTGCCTGGCACTGCTGCTGCTGACCATGAAGGACCGGGAGAGCGGCTGTACCGGCCGCCGGGGCGCGGCAATCCTCTCCGGCTTCTCCGCCCTGGCGGGGCTGGTGAGCATTGACCTGCTCTCCACCCGGATCATCAGCGCCCCGATTCTGGGGCTGCTGGGCCTGTTCACCCCGGACTACACCAGCCTGAGCGCGGTGGAGGAGGGGGTGCGTATGACCTCCATGTTCACCAACCCCAACGTGTTCGCCGGCTGCGTGGGCCTGGGCACCCTTCTGAGCCTCGGCCTGGTTGTCTCCTCCGCCGGACGGGAGCGGACCGTCCACCTGATCTGCCTGTATATCAACGCCCTGTCCTTCCTGCTGGCCTTCAGTATGGGCGCCAGCGGCATGATCGCCCTGGCCTTCCTCGCCTACCTGCTGCTGGAGCGTCCGGAGCGGCGGGCCCAGCTGCTGCTGCTCATGGTGGAAACCCTGGTTCTCAGCGTTGCCGCAGCCTTCCTCATCTCCCTGACCTCCTTCACCGCCTGGACCGGATTCCGGCCGGTGCCCCTGCTGTGCGTCGTCGCTGGCGCGGCGCTGCTGTGCCTGCTGGACCGCCTGTGCCGTCCTCTGGCGGACAAGCTCTCCAGCCACAGCCGGATCGTGCTGGTCCTCACCGGCGTGATCCTGGCCGGCGTGGCCGTCTTTGCCCTGGCGGCCTACAACCTCACCGGCAGCGCGGCTCTCCAGCCCGGCCAGTCCCTGCGCCGGGCCGCCTATCCGGAGCCCGGGGCCTACGCCCTGACGGCGGAGGCGGAGGGGGATCTGACGGTGTACATCGAGAGCCAGAACCAGCAGGAGACCATGATGCACACCAGCACCCCCCTCTACCAGGGTCCCCTGGCCGGGGCCTCCTTCACCGTGCCGGAGGACAGTCTGGTGGTCTACTTCAATTTCACCGCCGCCAGCGAGGCCCGGCTGGACAGCGCTGTCTGCACCGGCGAGGCCGGTACCTGCGGCGTTCCCCTGGGCTACAAGCTGCTGCCCGGCTTTATCGCCAACCGTCTCCAGGGCCTGTGGGCCAACCAGAACGCCATCCAGCGCTTTGTCTTCTTCTCCGACGGCATGAAGCTCTTTGGCCGCAGTCCCGTGATCGGCCTGGGCCTGGGGGCCTTTGAGAACGGCGTGAAGAGCGTGCAGAGCTTCTACTATGAGACGAAATACGCCCACAACCACTACATCCAGGTGCTGGTGGAGACCGGCGCGGTGGGCTTTGTCCTGTTCATCGGCCTGCTGGCCTCCTCCGGCGCGGCGGTGTGGTTTGCCCGGAAGCGGGAGAATCCCCTCATTCCCGCCCTGGGCGCGGCCCTGGTGTTCATGGCCGGCCACGCGGCCACGGAGGTCACCTTCTCCACCTACGCCTATCTGCCCATCGCCTTCGGCGTATTTGCCCTCATCAACCTCTGCTGCGGGGACGCCATCCCCCTGCCGGAGCTGGGCGGCATGGCGAAAAACGGCGTCCTGGCGGCCATTCCTGCCCTGCTGATCGTCTTTGGCATTATGCTCTCCGGCAACATGTCCGCCCAGCGGCTGGCCTCCCACGCCACCGCCTTCTCCGATCTGGACCGGGCGGTTTCCATGGACAAATTCGAGTGGGCGGACTACATGCTGGGCTACGTCAACAGCACCCTGACCACGGAGACGGACGAGACCATCCGCCAGCAGGCGGACGCCTACGCGGCCCGTCTGGCCCAGGTGGACTCCAACACAGTGCCCATCTATCTGGCGGAGTACTACTTCTCCACGGGCCGCACGGAGCTGGGCCTGGAGATGGTGGAGAAGTATGTGGACTATGTCTCCTCGGACCAGAACGCCTGGCAGAACGCCTTTGCCCTCCTGGAGGGGTATGAGACGGACTCTGAGGTCTTCCGCGCCGGCGTGGTCCGCATCGCCGGGCTGCTGGAGGACTGGAACGCCCGGAACATGGGCGGCGTGACCCTGACAGAGGCCAATCTGGCGTTCATCGCCCGCATGGGCGGCTAGAGGCCCTGCCATGATAAGGGAAAATCAGCGTCTGCTCAACTGGCTGAACGTGTTCAGCGACGGGGTGATTGTGTTCCTCTCCCTGCCGGCGGCCTTCTGGATCCGCTTTTTTGTCCTGCCCGGCGGGATCATCTCGGTGCCTCTGAGCCGCTACATGGCCATGGATATTTTCCTCACCGGGGCCCAGCTGTTCATCTACGGGGCCATGGAGCTCTACCGCTCCTACCGCACCATCCCCCTGCGCCGGGAGCTGCCCCGGCTCTGGTGCGCCAACGGCCTGATGATGCTGGTGCTGCTCAGCGGACTGTTTGTCCAGCACGACGAGCACTACTCCCGGGGGACCCTGGCGATCTTCTTCCTGCTCAGCGCGGGCGTCCTCAGCTGCAAGCGGATCCTGCTGCGGAAGATCCTCCACTACTTCCGCCAGGAGGGCTACAACCTCAAGCATGTGCTCATCCTGGGCAGCGGCAGCGCGGCCCAGAACTACCTGCGCACCATCCGCACCTCCAAGGAGCTGGGCTTCCACCCCATCGGCCACATCGCCTCCCAGCGGATGAAGGGGCAGAGCCTGACCTATCTGGGGAATTTTGACAATCTGGAGGCCATGCTGGAGAAGTACCACCCGGACGAGGTGGTGTCCGCCGTGGAGCTGGAGGACTACTGCCGCACGCCGCAGATCATCAGCGCCTGCGAGAAGTCGGGCACCAAGCTGTCCATTATCCCCATCTACGCGGAGTACATGTCCGCCCACCCCCAGTTCGACAACCTCAAGGGCATCCCCCTGATGAACATCCGGCGCATCCCCCTGGACAACTGGGCCAACGCCTTCTGCAAGCGGGCCATGGACGTGGCCGGGTCCCTGCTGCTCATTTTGCTCACCTCGCCGGTTATGCTCGTCTGCGCCGCCGGCGTGCGGCTGAGCTCCCCGGGGCCTGTCATCTTCAAGCAGAAGCGGGTGGGACTGAATAAAAAAATCTTCTATATGTACAAGTTCCGGTCCATGCGGGTCAACGATGAGCAGGACACCCACTGGAGCGGGGATCGGGACAGCCGCAAGACGGCCTTCGGGGCCTTTCTGCGCAAGTGCTCCTTAGACGAGTTCCCCCAGTTTTTCAACGTCCTCAAGGGGGATATGAGCCTGGTGGGCCCCCGTCCGGAGATCCCATACTATGTGGAGCAGTTCCGGGAGGACATCCCCCTGTACATGGTCAAGCACCAGGTCCGGCCGGGGATCACTGGCTGGGCCCAGGTGAACGATCTGCGTGGGGACACCTCTATTGAGGACCGCATCGCCCACGACATCTACTATATCGAGAACTGGAGCCTGCTGTTTGACCTGAAAATTCTGCTGATTACGGTTTTCGGGGGGAAGTTTCTCAACAGCGAGAAGCTCAGCTGAGCCCGAGAGAAGGAGCGCTCTCCCTGCGCGTATGCGGTGGGAGGGCGCTTTTCAGAAAGGAGTACAACATGCTGCGACTGGAAAAAGTCACTGGCAGGAATGTATGGGATATCTTAAAGCTGCGCGTCCACGATGAGCAGATAAATTTTGTGGCGGGAAATGATATCAGCATCATCGAGGCGTATACTGCCGTTACAGGCGGCGGCCACGCGTTCCCCTTTGGTATTTATGAGGATCAAGTGCCCGTAGGCTTTTTGATGGTTGGCTACGATACCGACGATTACTGGGAAAATGCGCCGGAGATTGCGAAGGGAAATTATACGCTCTGGCGGCTGATGATTGACAAGAACTACCAGGGCCGGGGATATGGAAAGGAGGCGGTCAGGCTTGCGCTGTCGTTTATCAGGACCGCGCCCTGCGGCGGGGCGGAGTGCTGCTGGCTCTCCTATGAGCCGGATAATCTTGCGGCCAAGAAGCTGTATGGCAGCTTCGGGTTTACGGAAACCGGAGATTGGGACGGAGAAGAGCAGATAGCCGTTCTGAGATTATAGGGCGGCGTTCGTTTGAGCGGATTTTCTGCATATTTTTACGGCGCCCCTGCCGTCCTTCCCGCATCCCTTCTTCTGGCGCGTTTCATTCCTTAATATTTTAGAGCCGCACCGTATCCTACGGTGCGGCTCTCCTCTCGCGCCTCTTTGCGTTATCCTTCGGGCGTCTGTATCACAAACTCTAAATTCCCGGCAGCGCCGGCGGCGATACGGTACTTGGGGAAGCACACGACAACCGCGCCGTCCTCACGGACATAGAAGCTGGTGCTCTCATCCACAGTGGTAAAGCCGCCCTGGTCAGGGGGGAAGAAATAGGTGAAGCCACCGGCGTCCTTGCTCTCATCTATCTGCTGCTGAATGGCGGCGTTGCAGACAGCGGTCCAATCCTCCCCCAGGAAGTCCCGGAGCGTCAGGTCACGGTTCTGCACAAAATCCAGGTTATAGCAGGACCGCTCCTCGTAGGAGGACACCCATCCCTCGGCGAAGGTCACAACAAAGGAGACCCGGTCCCCGGTCTGGCTCTTGATCTCATAGTCGATGATAACATCCATCTCCCGATCGCCCCACTGCTCCTCCGTGCCGCCGGTGGCAAAGAAGGCCTCGCGGTAGTCGTCCCAGTCCTGCTGGGCCTTGGCGAGATGCTGGTCAACCTTCCCCTGAATGGCGGCGTTGACCTTCTTCGCCAGATCGCTGTCCGCGTCCACCTCGGGGGCGGCAACATTGTAATGGATGCCGTCCTCAGAATCATCAAACTCCACAAAGGTCAGCACCCGGAACAGCCCTCCCAGCACGGGCACATTGGCGGCAGCGTTGGCCAGAGCGGGCGAGAGGTTCAGCCCCGCCAGCACCAGGCAGAGGCAGGCGGCGGTGGCTGCCCAGCGGCGGATCATCCGGCTGCGGCGGCGCCGGTAGCTGGCCTTTCCCAACTGAATCCCCGCCTGGACCCGATCCGGCAGCTCGGCGGGAATGGGGATGCTGTCATAATTTTCCTTGGCGTTTGCGAACTCCTTCATCATATTTCTGCTCCTTCCATAGCAACGCGCAGCTTCTTCAGGCCGGCGTACAGGCGGCTTTTCACTGTGCTCAGGTTCTGTCCGGTGATCTGGCTGATTTCCTTCAGGCTCAGCTCCTCGTAAAACCGCAGCTTGACGACCATCCCCATTTCCGGCGGCAGGGCCTCTACCCGGCGGATCAGTGTGTCGTCAGCGGGCTCCGGGTCCTCCCGGGAGGGCTCCAGGTCCTCCGGAAAGGGGATCTCCCGTCCCCTGTGGCGGAGGGCGTCTCTGCATGTGTTCACCAGGATGCGGTAAAACCATGTGCGGAGGGCGCCGGTGTCCCGGAGGCCGTCCTGCCGCTCCAGCGCACGGCAGACCGCAGTCTGTACCGCGTCCAGGGCCTCGTCTGGATTTTTCAGAATGCTGTAGGCCAGCCGGTAAAATCCGGTTTGATGGTCAACAAGATACTGGGTCAGAGCTTCTTCCTTTGTCACATCAATTTCTCCTTTCTTCTCGCTTCGAAGCTGGGATTGGAGAGTGCGCGCCGCTCCGCCCGGCCGGTGAGGAGCGCCGTCTGTATAATAGACGGCGGAGGGGACGGAAAAGTTTGAGGGCAGTGAAATTTTTGGGGAATACAGCGTCGCGTCCCGCGGGGCGGTACTCCCTGCTTCCGGCGGGCCGCCTGAATTGTAAACCGAATTAAAATTACAGGTTGACAAGTCGGACGGGCTGTGATAGAGTAGGCGGCAGGAAACCGAAAGGAGAATAAAGACAATGGAACAGACCTTAACCAGGTGGAGCACACGGGACATGGCCTATATCGCCGTATTTGTGGCGGTCATGGCGGTGTGCTCCTGGATCTCCATCCCCACCGCCATCCCCTTCACCCTGCAAACCATGGGGGTATTTCTGGCTGTGGGCCTGCTGGGGGGCAAGCGGGGGACCATCGCGGTGCTGGCCTTCATCCTGCTGGCGGCGGTGGGCGCGCCGGTGCTGTCCGGCTTCCACGGCGGACTGAGCGCCCTGCTGGGCATGACCGGCGGGTACATCGTTGGGTTCCTCTTCTCCGCCCTGGCCATGTGGGGTGTGGAGCGGGTATGGGGGCGGGGGCTGATTGTCCTGGGCGCGTCCATGGTCCTGGGACTTCTGGTGTGCTACGCCTTCGGCACGGCCTGGTTTATGGTAGTCTACGCGCGGGACGCCGGGGCCATCACCCTGGGCGCGGCCCTGACGGCCTGCGTGGTCCCCTACATCCTGCCGGATCTGGTGAAAATCGCCCTGGCCCTCGCCATCACGGCGCGTCTGCGGCCCCATGTCCGGTGAGCCCATGGCCCTGCGGCCCCACCACGGCATGTGCATGGCCTACTTTGTGGGCTTTGGCTACAGCGACAGCTTCTCCCGGAACATGACCCGGCTGCTGGCGGAGGAGCTGACGCCGGACCGGCCGGTCCGCCTGACGGTGGATACGGACCAGGTCTGCGCCGCCTGCCCCCGCAGTGCCGGCGGCCGGTGCGACAAGCCGGAGCTGGTAGCGGGATATGACCGGGCGGTGCTGGAGCTGTGCGGCCTGACAGAGGGGGCGGTGCTGGCCTTCGGCGCGTTCACCGCCCTGGTCCAAAGCCGGATCCTGGACCGGGACCTGCGCCGGTTCATCTGCGGCGGCTGCCAGTGGAACGACATCTGCCGCCGGACGGAGAGCCGGTGGAGGACGCCGGGCAGCCCCTGAGCCGCCGGGTGGAAACAGCCCCGCCTTCTCCCAAGGGAGAGGGCGGGCTTTTTTATCCCTTTTTCACAAAAGCGGGAGAATGCCGGCAAATAAAGTTTGCTTCATTCGACAATTTGTGATATGATTGTATAAACATTGAACGATTTATACAGAAGGGGATGGAAATTATGACCAACCGGAAGTGTCCGCGGTGCGGCAGACAGTACCCCGCGTCCTATCAGAGATGCCCCTATTGCTTCCGGCAGCGGCGGAAGCCGCGGTCCGCCTGGGCCCGCTGTCTCCGCTATCTCCGCCGGGTGGTCATCCGGCTGCGGCGGCAGGGCCCCTACTATCTGCCGGCCGCCCTGGGCGTCCTGCTGGCGCTCCTCGTCCTGCTGTGCGTCCTGGTCTCCCGCTGCGCCTTCAAGGGCAGCGAGAAGCCGGCGGAGCCGCCCACGGTTCAGACGCCGGAGAACAAGGAGCCTGAGCCGGCGGAGCCCCTGACCCTGTCCCAGACCGCCCTGTCCCTCGTTGCCGGTGAGAGCGCCGCGCTGTCCGCCTCCGGGGGCAGCGCGGGGGTCTCCTGGACCTCCTCCAACCAGGACGTGGCCACGGTGGAGAACGGGACCGTCACCGGGAAGGGGCCGGGCAGCGCCGTCATCACTGCCTCCGCGGGCACGGAGACCGCCACCTGTCAGGTGACGGTTCAGGCGGCGGTGGTTCTCCCGGAGCTGGTCCTCAACCACCGGGACTTCACCCTGCCCTCCGGGGACCCGCCGGTGCAGATGAAGGTGACGGTCAAGGGGACCCGGGACCTCTATGACGGGGAGATCGTCTGGACCAGCCAGGACACCAACGTGGTCTCCATCAGCCAGGACGGGCTGGTGGAGCGGGTGGGCCGGGGCACCACCACGGTGACCGCCATCATCGGGGACATGACCCTGGAGTGCATTGTCCGCGTGCCTCGATAGAGTGCGAAGCTACGATAAAAGGAGACGTGATCCATGAAAAAGCCGATCATCGGCATTGTCCCCCTGGTGGACGCCGGGCGGGACAGCCTGTGGATGCTGCCCGGGTATATGGACGCCATCGCCCAGGCCGGCGGACTGGGGGTGATGCTGCCCCTGGCGGAGGATGGCGCGGATATCCGGCGGCTGCTGGAGGGATGTAATGGCGTCCTCCTCACTGGCGGCCACGACGTGTCCCCGGCCCTCTACGGCCAGGAGATCCTTCCGGTGTGCGGGGAGCTGTGCCCCGCCCGGGACCGGATGGAGGGGGAGCTGCTGCGCCAGGCCATTGACCGGGATCTGGCCGTCCTGGGCATCTGCCGGGGGATGCAGTTTATGAACGCCGTCCTGGGCGGCACCCTCTATCAGGACCTGCCCGCCCAGCGGCCCTCGGACTGTGACCACCACATGGCGGCCCCCTATGACCGGGAGGCCCACAGAGCGTCCCTCATCCGGGGAACGCCCCTGGCGGAGCTGCTGGGCAAGGAGGAGATGGGGATGAACAGCTGCCACCACCAGGCGGTGCGGGACCTGGCGCCCCGGCTGGCCCCCATGGCTCTGGCCCCCGACGGCGTGACGGAGGCCGTGTACATGCCGGAGAGGCGGTTCGTCTGGGGGGTCCAGTGGCACCCGGAGTTCTCCTGGCGGGTGGACGAGCGGAGCCGGAAAATCTTCGCCGCCTTTGTGGCGGGCTGCGCAGGAGAATAGGAGAGGACGCGGAGGGAACCCCTCCGCGTCCTCTTTACCGCGCTTCACTCATATTTTCTCCCCACCACGTATACCGGGAGGAACAGTCCCCCCAGGATGGCCGCCAGGCTGAGAAACAGGAGGACGAGCCCCGCGGCCATCTCCGGAAACCGCAGCCGCTCCATGCCCAGCCACAGCAGGGCGAACACCGGAACCCCGCCGGCCATGGCGGCGCAGCACCAGGTCCGGGCGGCCCGCAGGATGTGGGGCCAGTTGCGGTTGTTGAAGTGTACGCCCGCCACGTTCATACGCAGGATACCGTCGCTGTAGAAGTTGATCTTGTACTGGTCATAGAAGGAGGGCAGCTTCTCCTTGGCCAAAAAGATGAAGTAGACCCCAAAGCCCGCGCCAAACAGGGACGGAAACCACAGCATCACCGCGCTGTCCGCGAAGATGGGGATCACATTTCGCAGAAAAAACACCTCCAGGGCAAGGGCCAGGGCCGCCAGGACATACCGCCCGCCCCACATCTGGCGGTGCTTCCGCTGCCGGGCCTGCTCCTCCGCCGTCAGGTGCAGCGCGCCGCCCACCAGAGCCTCCACATCCCTCATGGGCAGGGACTGGTCCCGGGGGAGCCGCTGGCCGCTGAGGAGCTCCGTCACCGTCACGCCCAGCTCCCCCGCCAGGGGCTGCAGCAGGGCGATATCCGGCAGGCTGAGGCCCCGCTCCCACTTGCTCACCGCCTTGTCGCTGACGTACAGCCGCTCCGCCAGCTCCCTCTGGGTCAGCGCCTTCTCCCGCCGCAGCTGGAGGAGGAACTGGCCGAATTGTTCGTTGTCAATCTCGTGCATCTGAAAGCACCTCCTTGCCGCCATGGTAGCACAGCCCCCGCGCCTCTGGCAACCGACTGGCAGTAGAGTCCTGTATTTGCAAGGCTCTCCGGCCTCACTCCACCTCCAGGTAGGGCCGGGCCAGACCGATGGTCACCCGGGTGCCCCGGCCGGGCTCGGAGTCCACGGCGATGGTGTGGCCCAGCCGGCGGCAGATCTGGCGGCACAGATAGAGACCAATGCCCGTGGCCCGCTTGTCCATGCGGCCGTTGCAGCCGGTGAAGCCCCGATCGAAGATCCGGGGCAGGTCCTCCGGCGCGATGCCCACCCCGTTGTCCTCCACCATGAGCCAGTTCCCCTCGGTCCAGACCGTGACGCGGCCCCCGGGGGTGTACTTCACCGCATTGGAGAGCACCTGCTCCACCACCAGCTGGAGCCACTTCTCGTCCGTCAGCACCCGCAGCTCCGTCTCCCGCAGCTCCAGGGACACCTTCCCCCGGATGAAGAGGGGGGCGTACCGCCGGACCGCCTGACGGAGGATAGGGTCCAGGGGCTGCTCCCGGATGAGGTAGTCCGTGGCGCTGCCGCCCAGGCGGAGATAGCTGAGCACCAGCTCCACGTACCGCTCCACCCGGAACAGCTCCGCCTCCAGCTCCCGGCCCCGCTGGGAGGGGTCCTCCTGGAGCATGAGGCCCATGGCGGCAATGGGGGTCTTGATCTGGTGGACCCACATGGTGTAGTAGTCCGCCGCCTCCCGGGCCCGGGCGTCGGAGGCGGAGGCAATGGTCCGGCGGGTCTCGTCCAGCTCCAGCAGCAGCGCGTGGAAGGCCTCCTCCTTCATCCCCTTCGGCTCCGGCAGCTGGTCCATGGTCAGGGCGGCCCGGCCCCGCAGCGCCTCCAGGGCCCGGACCTTCCGGGACCAGCGGAGGAGGTCCGCCAGACCGAAGGCCAGCACCGCCGCCAGAGACAGCCCGCCGCCGTACCACGCCGCCTCCGCAGGCAGGTCATAGAGCCACAGCACGGCGGCGAACAGCCCCGTACACAGACCCAGCAGGACCAGAAGCCATATTTTCTCCTTCAAATATCCCCAGAAAAATCTCATAAGCGCCTCGTTTTTCCGCGTCTTCACGCCCTTGCTTTAAAAAAGGAAAGCCTTAACCGCGTCACTCGATCTGATAGCCCAGGCCCTTCCGGGTGCGGATGAACTCCGTCAGCCCCAGCCCCTCCAGCTTCCGCCGCAGCCGGGTCATATTCACGGTCAGGGTGTTCTCGTCCACAAAGCTGTCCGTCTCCCACAGCTTGCGCATGAGGGTGTCCCGGGACACGGTGCGCCCCTTCTGCTCCAGCAGCACCTGGAGGATGCGGTACTCGTTGCGGGTCAGCTCCAGCTTCTGCCCCTGGTAGGTCAGGGTGTTGTCCCCCGTGTCCAGCACCGCCCCCCGGCTCTCCAGCAGGGGCGATGCGCCGCCGAAATCGTAGGTCCGCCGCAGCAGGGCCTGGACCTTGGCGGAGAGCACCTCCAGGTCAAAGGGCTTGGGGATGAAGTCGTCCCCGCCCATGTTCATGGCCATGACAATGTTCATGTTGTCGGAGGCGGAGGAGAGGAAGATAATAGGGATGCGGCTGAGCTTGCGGATCTCCGCGCACCAGTGGTAGCCGTTGCGGTAGGGCAGGCCGATGTCCAACAGGACCAGATGGGGCGCGAAGGAGGTAAACTCCTCTATCACACGGGTCAGGTCCCCGGCCCGCCGCGCCTCCCAGCCCCAGGAGCTGATATGCTTGGCCACCGCGCCGGCAATGGCGTCGTCGTCCTCCACCAGGAAAATCTTGTACATGGCAGCGCCTCCGTTCGTTGGGTTGTGGGGTGCAAAAGAGCATCCTCCGCCGTTCGGCCGTGGGGGAGCGGGGCGGGCCGCCTTTGCGGCCGCCGGTCTCCGCCGTGATTTCTGCGCCTCTATCATACCTCTTTCAGCGGCGGATGGCAAGGGGCTTGCGGGCGGACGCGGGAATCTTACAGCATTGTAAGGTTCCCGCCTGTTTTGTAAGGTAAAACGATGGAACGGCGGCGGGCGATGGGGTATAATGGGACCTGCAAACAAGCCCAAGGAGGTAACAAGATATGCCAATCCTGCAAGTCAGCGACCTCAAGAAGGTCTACACCACCCGCTTCGGGGGCCAGCAGGTCCATGCCCTGGTCAATGTCAACTTCGCGGTGGAGGCCGGGGAATACGTGGCCATCATGGGCGAGTCCGGCTCCGGCAAGACCACCCTGCTCAACATCCTGGCCGCTCTGGACAAGCCCACCAGCGGGGAGGTGCTGCTGGACGGAAAGAATATAATCACCATCCGGGAGCGGGAGCTCGCCGCCTTCCGCCGGGACCATCTGGGGTTCGTGTTCCAGGACTTCAATCTCCTGGACACCTTCTCCATCCAGGACAACATCCTCCTGCCCCTGGTGCTGGCAGGGAAGCGGTTCCAGGAGATGGAGCGGCTGCTGCTGCCCCTGGCCCGCCGCCTGGGTCTCCAGGACCTGCTGAAAAAATACCCCTACGAGGTCTCCGGCGGCCAGAAGCAGCGCACGGCGGTGGCCCGGGCCCTCATCACCGAGCCCCGCATCGTCCTGGCCGACGAGCCCACCGGGGCCCTGGACAGCAAGGCCACGGACAGCCTCCTGGGCCTCTTTGACCAGGTGAACGCCGAGGGCCAGACCATCCTCATGGTCACCCACTCCACCAAGGCCGCCAGCCACGCCAAGCGGGTCCTGTTCATCCGGGACGGCGAGGTGTTCCACCAGATCTACAAGGGCGTCAGCTCCACGGAGGAGATGTATCAGAAGATCTCCGACACCCTGACGCTCCTGGCCGCGGGAGGGAACGACAATGGGTAATTCCTCTCTTTTCCCCAAGCTGGCCTTCCAGAGCATCCGCAACAACCGGAAGTTCTACCTCCCCTATATCCTGGCCCTCATCGGGAACGTGGCGGCGGTGTATATCATGACTGCCCTGGTGAGCGATCCGGGCGTGAAGGATATCGTCCCTGGCCGGCCCAACGCGTATATGTACGTGGAGGCCTTCATGTCCATCGGCATGGTCATCGCCTTCTTGTTCTCCTTCATCTTTGTGAACTACATCAACGGCTTTCTCATGAAGCAGCGGAAAAAGGAGCTGGGATTGTACAACATCCTGGGCATGGGCAAGCGCCATATCGCCCTGGTGCTGGTGTACGAGACCCTGTACGTGGGCGCGGCGGGCATCCTGGGCGGACTGGCCGCGGGGCTGGTCCTTCACAAGCTGGTGAACCTGTGCCTGCACAAGATGCTTTTCATGCCCGCGCCCTTTGGGTTCTATATCTCCTGGTCCGGCATGGCCCTCACAGCGGGCATGTTCTCCGGGATGCTGCTGCTGGTGCTGCTGGGCAACCTGAACAAGGTCCGCCTGTCCAAGCCCATCGAGCTGCTCCACAGCGCCAGCGCCGGGGAGCGGGAGCCCAAGACCCGGTGGCTCATGACCCTTCTGGGCGTCCTCGCCCTGGGGACCGGCTACTATATCGCCATCTCCACCCGCACCGGCGTGGACGCGCTCATGCTCTACTTTGTGGCGGTGTTTCTGGTGATCGTGGGCACCTACTGCCTGTTCACGGCGGTGAGCATCTTTGTGCTCAAGGCCCTGCGGCGCAGCAAGCGGTTTTACTATCAGACCAGCCACTTCATCGGCGTGTCCGGTATGCTCCACCGCATGAAGCAGAACGCCATGGGCCTGGCCAACATCTGCATCCTGTGCACCATGGTGATGGTCATGCTCTCCGGCACCCTGTCCCTGTACCTGGGCACGGAGGATATTGTCCGTGCCCAGTATCCCGGGGACGTCAATGTGGCCGTGCGCTACTTCCCCCGGCCCACGGCGGACAGCGGGGAGGACTGGACCCTCTTTGACCCGGAGGCCATGCTGTCCCTCCAGACGGGCTTTATTGAGAGCCAGGGCCTGGCCGTCACTAATGTGGACACGTACACCCGGTTCACCTTTGGCGCAGGGCTGCTGAAGGACGGAACCTACTCCACGGACAGATTCGCCCAGGACGCCGCGGGGGCCGTCGTCTCCATCACCTGCATCACCCAGGAGCAGTACAACAAAACCGCCGGGGATTCGCTCTCCCTTGAGGAGGGGGAGATTGCCGCCTACGGCGTGGAGGGCGGCGAGATAACCATCCGCTGGGTCATCCCCGGGGAGGGACGGGAGGTGGACCGCTCCACCCTGCCCATTGTCCGGAAGCTCCAGCGCAACCCCACCCAGGACCCGCAGATCGCCCAGATGGTGACCATCGTGGTGCGGGACGAGGCGGCGGTGGCCGCGCTGTGGGAGAAGCAGGCGGCGGCCTATGTGGACGACTGGTCCACCCTGCACTGGTGCGCCGCGATTGACGTGGACGGCAGCGAGGAGGCGCTCTACCAGATGCAGAGCCGGTACATGGAGGCCATCGAGGACGGCAGCTTCTACAGCGGCACGGGCAGCTGGCACGCCTGCGCCTGGAACCTGCGCTCCGACGGCGCGGCGGAGAGCCGCGCCATGGCGGGCGGATTCCTGTTCCTGGGCGTCTTCTTAGGGTTCATCTTCCTGATGGCCACGGTGCTGATTATCTACTACAAGCAAATCAGCGAGGGCTACGAGGACAAGGCGCGATTCGAGATCATGCAGAAGGTGGGCCTGAGCCGCAGCGAGGTCAAGAGGGCCATCCACAGCCAGATCCTCATGGTGTTCTTCCTGCCCATCGCCGTGGCGGCCATCCATATTGTCTTTGACTTCAACATGGTGGAGAAGCTGCTGACCCTGCTCTTCCTCAACAACACAGCCCTCACGGCCCTGTGTACCCTGGGCACGGTGCTGGTGTTCTTCCTGGTGTACGGCGTGGTGTACCTGCTGACGGCCCGGACCTACTACAAGATCGTGGAGAGGTGAGGGCATGAAAAAACGGACCGTGCTCCTCCTGGCGGCGGCCCTGCTGCTGGGGAGCTGGCTCAACCGGTTCCGGAGGGGCCGGCGGAGCGCCCGGAGGGCCTCCGTCCCGGCGCACCGGACAAATGACAGATAAAAAGGAGGGTTCAGAATGGACCGCGTGGATTTCCTGCTAGTCTTTGGAATGCTGTGCCTCATCGCCGGCACGCTGCTCCTGGGGTTCAGCCGTCCCCTGTGGTGGATGCTCCACCAGCGCCGGCCTGACGGCGGCCGGGACGCGCCCCGGTACCAGTGGGCCCTGCGGGCCCCGGGCCTGCTGCTGCTGGCCGCGGCCGCCGGCGTGATCGTCATGAGCGTGACCAACTCGTTCGTGTTTCAATAGCGCATAGCCCAGGGCCGCCGGGAGCGCTCCCGGCGGCCCTGGGCCGTCTGACGGATGGGGTTGACATTGCTTCAGCTGGTGATATACTTAAAAATAACCACAGGAAAGAGAGGCGCTTCCCATGACGCTGGAAAACTGCAAAATCCTCAACAGGGATCAGATCAAGCTGCTGGCCGTCGTCACCATGACCCTCAACCACTTCGCCCACGTGTTCCTGACGCCGGGGACCGTCCTGTGTGAGGTCCTCCAGGATATTGGCTACTTCACGGCCATGACCATGTGCTTCTTCCTGGTGGAGGGATACCGCTATACCCGCTCCAGGAGGGATTACGCCAGGCGGCTGCTGGCGTTCGCCATCCTCTCCCAGGTCCCCTACGTGCTGGCCCTGGGGATCTACCAGCTCAACGTGCTGTTCACCCTGCTGATCTGCTTTCTCATCCTGTGCCTCATGGACAGCGCCATGGCGCCCTGGAAGCGGAGACTGTCCATCTTCGGGCTGTTTCTCGTCTCCTGCGCCTGCGACTGGTCCTTCATGCTGCCCATGGGGGCCGTTCTGCTCAAGCGGGGGGAGGGACAGCCCCGCCGCCAGGTCCTGGCCTACGCCGCAGTGGCCGGGGTCTTCTGGCTGCTGAACATCCCGGGGTACATGGACGCCGGCGTGGGCAGCGCCCTTCTCCACAGCTTTTACGCCATACTGGGGATCGCCGCCTCCGCGGCGGCGGTGCTGGTCTTCTACAACGGCAGGCGCTCCCAGCGGCGGGGGCCCCTCAGCAAGTGGTTCTTTTACATCTATTACCCGGCCCATATCACGGCTCTGTGGCTTATCCGCATAGCGGTCCAGCGGGCGGCGTAACCAGAACAACCCCGGCGCGGAGGCCAGAAAGCCTGGCCTCCGCGCCGGGGTCTCTTTTTTTTGGGGGGGGGATTTACCGCAGGAGGATCCGGGCGCCCCCCTCGTAGGGCTGGATCTCACCGATGCGCTGGGCGCTGGGGACGTTCCCCGTCAGGTCACGGAGGAGCGCGTCCGCGTCGTCCCGGTCCACGGCGATGAGCAGGCCGCCGGCGGTCTGGGGGTCAAAGAGCACGTCCTGCTTGTACAGGGGGGTGTCCCCCATGTCCACGGAGGACTGGGCGAAGGTGCGGTTGCGGTACATGCCCTCGGGCAGCACACCCATCTTGGCCAGCTCCAGGGCCTCCGGGATCATGTCCACCTGGTCCACATGGACCACCGCCTGCATGTCGCTGCCCTGGGCCATCTCCAGCAGGTGGCCCATGAGGGCGAAGCCGGTGACGTCGGTGCAGGCGTGGACCCGGTACCTGACCATAATGTCCCGGGCGCTCTTGTTCAGGGTGGTCATCAGGCGGCAGGCCAGCTCGATGCCCTCCGGGGAGGCCAGCTCCCCCTTGTGGGCGGTGGACAGCACGCCGATGCCCAGGGGCTTGGTCAGCAGCAGCACGTCCCCGGCCTGGGCCCCGCTGTTGGTCAGCACCCGGTCCGGGTGGACAAATCCGGTCACCGCCAGCCCGTACTTGGGCTCGTCGTCAAAGATGCTGTGGCCGCCGGTGATGAGGCAGCCCGCCTCATACACCTTGTCGTACCCGCCCCGGAGCATCTGGTGGACCGCCTTGCCGGGCATGTCCTTGGGCACGCACATGAGATTCAGGGCCAGCTTGGGCTCGCCGCCCATGGCGTACACGTCGCTCAGGGCGTTGGTGGCCGCGATCTGTCCGAAGAGGTAGGGATCGTCGGCGATGGGGGGGAAGAAGTCCACGGTCTGCACCAGGGCCAGCTCGTCGCTGACTCTGTATACCGACGCGTCGTCGCTCTTGTCGAATCCCACCAGCAGGTTGGGATCGCTATGTACCTTGATGCCGTCCAGCAGCTGGGCCAGCACCCCGGCCCCCACCTTGGCCCCGCAGCCGGCGCACTTGGCCAGCTTGGTCAGCTTTACTTCGTTTTCCATAAATCCTCCGGTTTTTTCTCTGTTTTCTTCTTCTTTTTCTTGAAAGGAAAAGAAGCAAAAAGAACTTCAGACGTGGTCGACGGACTGCCGGCGCATAGGCAAGGCCGCGATGGAGCCGCCGGCAGCCTGTGGAAACGCCTCTAAAGTTTTTCTTTTGCTTCTTTTCTTTGTGTCGTATATAGATGCAGTATGGCCTCCAGCACCCCGCCGCCTACGGCCAGGGCCTTGTCAGAGGCACAGAAGCAGTGGTCCCGCGCACAGCGGGGGTCCACGTCGCCGCACTTCATTCCACGGTGGACCGCCACGCCGTCCGCCAGCAGGCCCCGCAGCACGCCGCCGATGGTACACGCCATGGGCGCGCCGCCCACGTATCCCACCACGTCCCCCGGCAGCACCGTGTCTCCGATCTCCCTCACGCCGCGAAACAGGCCGTCTCCCGGGGCCCGGAGCACCCGCTCCCCGGCAAAGCCGCCGATGAGGCCGGGCACGGCGGTGTTGGGCAGGGCGGAGCCTTCGTAAATAACCCGGCCCAGGTAGTGGCCCCGCATGGTCTCCACCACCGCGTGGCAGTCCGTCCCGGCGGTGAAGCCTGGCCCGGCGGCCACCACCGCCGGGGCCATGTCCATGGTGGTGCCCAGGTTTCGCTTGGCCAGCACCGCGTCCACTACCGCGTCCGGAGCCAGCGCCCGGATGCAGCTCCCCGCCGGGTCCGCCAGCACGGGGATCTCCCCCCGCTCCAGCAGCGCCGGGATTTCCTCCAGGTCCGCCCGGCGGGCCGTCACCCCCTCCACCTCCGCCGTCCCCAGCCGCATTGCCTCGGAGAAGGAGACCGTGCGGCGGATGGACGTGGGCGCGGGCAGCTCGCAGATGACCACCGCCATATGGCTGCGGTGCAGCCGCAGGGCTATGCCGGTGGCGATATCCCCGCCGCCCCGCATGACGACAAGCATGTCCATTTCCCCCTTTGCAGCGATCCGGCGCACACCGGCCAGGGCAGCAGCGCCGCCAGCTCTCCGGCCAGCGCCAGCGCCTCCGCCGTGTCCGCCTGGTTGACAAACACCCGGTCCCCCAGCCTCTCCGCCGCCAGCACCGCCGCCAGGTTCCGGGGCGTGGCCGTGTCGCCGGGGGACGCGCCCGACAGGGCGCAGTACCGCTCCGGCCGGTGGACCGCCTCCCGGATGGGCCGCCCGAACCCGGAGGCCCCGGCCAGCAGGACCGTCTGAGCAGCGCAGGCCGGGATCACCGGCTCGTGGGGCAGGTGGGCCTTCAGAGGCAGGCCCCTGGAGCCGTCGGCCTCCACCAGCACGTAGTCCGCCAGGCCGGGGAGCGCCGCCATGTCCAGCGCCGGCGGGCCCAGCTTGCCCTCCGGCGCTGGTGCGCCCAGGCAGACGCAGCCCGCCGCCGCCAGGGCCTGTCCCACCGCCGCCCGGCTGTCCCCGGACAGCACCGGCAGATGGGGCGGGGGCAGAATGCGGGTGCTGGTACAGCAGATCACCGTGCCCCGGCGGCAGAGCTCCCGGGCCAGCAGGTACATGGCCGTGGTCTTGCCCCCGCCGCCGATGAGGGCGGTGAGGCCCGGCCCTACGCCCAGCAGTCCGGCCAGCGTCATGCCCGCCGCCTCCTTTGGGCCCCCGTCCGCCTGGGCGGCCGGGAGCTTCTCTGTCCGCAGCAATGTCACGGGATCAGGGCGAGGCACGGCAGATCACGCCGCCGCCCGCCACCGCGTCGCCCTGGTAGCACACCAGGGACTGGCCCGCGGTCACAGCCCGCTGGGGCTGTTCAAACACTACCCGCACCGCGCCGTTCTCCTCCGGATAGAGGGTGGCGGCGGCCTCGGTCTGGCTGTAGCGGGTCTTGGCGGTCACGGCCAGGGGGCCGGTCTGGGGCGGCAGGGAGACCCAGTTGAAGTCCTCCGCCCACACGGTATCGCTGTAGAGCGCCGCCTCGTCCCCCAGCACCACGGTGTTGGACCCGGCGTCCTTGCGCAGTACATACAGGGGCCTGTCCGCGCTGACGCCCAGCCCCCGGCGCTGTCCGGTGGTGTAGCAGGGCAGTCCCCTGTGCCGCCCCAGCACCCGGCCCTGGGGATCCACAAAGTCCCCCTCCCGCAGCTCCACGCCGCCGTAGCGCCGGAGGAAGGCGGGGTAATCCCCGTCCGGGACAAAGCAGATGTCCTGGCTGTCCGGCTTGCGGGCGGCGCACAGCCCCCGGGCCTCCGCCAGGGCCCGGACCGCCGCCTTGTCCCAGGCCCCCACCGGCAGCAGCAGCCGGGAAAGAATCTCCTGGGACAGGGGGTAGAGCACATAGCTCTGGTCCTTGCGGCGGTCCCTGCCCCGGAGCAGCCGCCAGCGGCCCTCCGCCCAGTCCACCCGGGCATAGTGGCCGGTGGCGATATAGTCCAGCCCCAGCTCGTCCGCCCGGCGCAGCAGCGCGCTGAACTTCACCCGCCGGTTGCACTGGACGCAGGGGTTGGGGGTGCGCCCGGCCTGATATCCGGCTACGAACTCGTCCATCACCTGGCTGCGAAAGAGGGCGCTGAAGTTGAACACATGGAAATCCATCCCCAGCCGCCTTGCCGTGGACCGGGCGTCCTCCACGTCCTCCAGGGAGCAGCACCCCCCCTCCCGCTCCAGGCCCAGCTCCTCATTGCCGTACAGGCGCAGGGTGCAGCCCACCGGACGGTATCCCGCCTCCGCCAGCAGCGCCGCCGCGGCCGCGCTGTCCACGCCGCCGCTCATGCCCACCAAAACAGTCTTCTTCTCCATGCCGGCCTCAGTCCATATACTGGTGGGTGAAGGCCCGGCTGGGGAGGGCGTCCGACAGCTCCGCCAGGGTCCGGTTGTACCCCCCGCCCAGATCCACGAGGAAGGTGCTCATCTGCTGGAGCTTGGAGCGCTTGTTTGGCAGGGAGACGGTGACCGTGGTGCCCGTCCCCTCCTGGCTGGTCAGCAGCAGCACGCCGCCGTGCTCCTGGGCGATGCGCCGGCACACCGGCAGGCCCAGGCCCAGGCCGTGAGGGGGCGGGTCCAGGCGCTGGGTGTGGCGGTAGCGGTCAAACACCGTCTCCAGCAGCTCCTGACTGATGCCGCAGCCGGTGTCCGTCAGGATCAGCTCCACCCACTCCCGGCTCACCCGCACGTCCAGCGTCACCAGCTTCTCGTCCCTGCGGATGAACTTGAAGGCGTTGGAGAGCAGGTTGAGCATCATCCGCTCAATCCGGTCCTTGTCCATTGCGATGGTGTGGCGCTCCTTCTCGCACTGGAAGTCCAGCCGGATGCCCAGCAGCTCCGCCGGGTGCCGGGCCCTGTCCATAATGTCCCGGCACAGGCCAACGATGTCCCCGTTGCGCAGCTGGGCGGCGCTGGGGCCCTCCAGATGGGCCGCGTCGGAGAGATTGTTGGCCAGGCGCAGAATGCGGTAGTAGCTCTGACAGAGCACCGCCGCGTCCCGGTCAACAGCCCCGTTCCCCTCCCGCACCTCCATGGGCGCGATGCGGTTCAGGGCCTGATAAATATTGCCCAGGGAGCCGCGCAGCTGGTTGGACACCTGGCCCAGCACCCGCTCCAGCTCCTGGTTGTTCTCGAATTGCTTCTCTGACATGGGACACCTCCTGCCGGCAGGGAGCCGGGCACGCGCCCGCTCCCGGGCTGCCTCCGAATGGTTCCGCCGCTCCCTAGTCTATGCGCCGGCGCAAAAAAAAGATTGGTAAATTGACCCAGAGCGCCGCCCGGGGCGGACCCCGTCCGCCTTCCCGCCGGCGCAGCGGTACATATTCGCGTCAAACTCCCGATATTTACAACCGTATCATAACAAATTTTTGTCGAAATTACAAGAAATTCTTGAGTGTGTCAAAAATTCCACAAAAAACACTTTTCTTTTGAAAAAGCCCGGTGTATAATATGTCCGGCATCAAACAACGGCATTATTCCTAACGAATATCTAAATTTGAGAGGAGTTTTTATTATGAGCATCAAAGTTGGCATCAATGGGTTTGGACGCATCGGCCGCATGGTTTTCCGTGCTTCCGTCAACCATCCCGAGATTGAGGTTGTCGGCATCAACGATCTCTGCCCTGCCGACTACCTGGCCTATATGCTGAAGTACGACACCATGCACGGCCAGTTCCAGGGCACGGTGGAGTCCACGGAGAACTCCATTATTGTCAATGGCAGGGAGATCCCCATCTTTGCTGAGCGCAACCCCGCCGATCTGCCCTGGGGCAAGATCGGCGCGGAGTACGTGGTGGAGTCCACCGGCCTGTTCCTGACCAAGGAGAAGAGCCAGGCCCACCTGGACGCCGGCGCAAAGAAGGTCATCATGTCCGCCCCCTCCAAGGACGACACCCCCATGTTTGTGTGCGGCGTCAACCTGGACAAATACACCACCGACATGAACTTCGTCTCCAACGCCTCCTGCACCACCAACTGCCTGGCCCCCATCGCCAAGGTCCTCAACGACAAGTGGGGCATCACCGACGGTCTGATGACCACCGTTCACTCCACCACCGCCACCCAGAAGACCGTTGACGGTCCCTCCCTGAAGGATTGGC
>ERZ779637.602-NODE-602-length-21572-cov-11.339638_pt1 | contig 21572 bp, 18 predicted proteins | sample MGYA00514196_ERZ779637 | MGnify/ENA primary metagenome ERZ779637 (study PRJEB29562, sample SAMEA4376700) | mouse gut metagenome | isolation source: Cecum | study: EMG produced TPA metagenomics assembly of the A DSS colitis mouse model was used to assess the...
ATACCTTATTTCTGGGAGCCTTTTTCCGGCTGGGCATAGCGCTCGGTTCCTGCTCTGCGGGCATGGCCGTTCACTCGGTGGTGCAGATGGCGCTGATGGCGTGCGCCTTCGGATGGGCGCTCTCCTTTTTGCGCCAAAGGCGGGTTTCCGGCTGGGTGCGTGCGCTTCTGTTTCTCTTTTTTGCGTTCTTTCCCGCCAACTCCGTGCTGGCGATGAGCACCACAAAGGATGTGCTTTTTGCCGCGTTGGTTCTGCTTTATACGCTGTGGTTGTACCGTGTGGTGTGCGGAGGAAACGCGGGGAGCGGATGGAGCGCGGCGGATGCGATGTCCGTGCGGGGTAAGGCGGTGCGCGGAAGGCGGTCTGCGGACGGAAAAGAAATAGCGGCCTGTATGTTCTGGGCTGTTCTCATGCTGCTGTTCCGGAACAATGCGGTGTATGCCTTTGCGGTGAGCGTGCCCATCGTGTACATCGGGCTCGGCGGGAGAAAGCGGGGCGAAGAAAGAGGCGCGCGGGAGGTGGGACAGCAGTCCGGAGAGGAAGTGCGGAACAGAAAGGCGGAAGCCGGGAATAGAGACGAGGCGCAGGGCGTAGAACCGGTGGAGAGGAGCGCGGCCCGCGGCGGTTTGGCGCGAAAACGGTATCTGTATATGTCGCTGCTTACGCTTGTTCTGTACGGCATATGCGCGTCCTCTTTAAAAGCCGCGACCCATGCGCAGGACGGCAGTCCGCGGGAAATGTTGAGTGTGCCGTTGCAGCAGATGGCGCGCGTCAGAGTGAAAGCGGAGGAGAAGCTCGATCCGTCCGTGCGGCAGGAGGTGGAGAAGTACATTCCTTCCGCGTGGGTGTTTGCGGCGTACAATCCCCATCTGGCGGATCCGGTGAAAAACCGCGCCGTGATTCACGACGATCCCGCAGGATTGATTAAAACTTGGATCAGACTTGGGACGGAGCATCCGGCCATTTACATCGACGCCTTTCTCGATAATTCGCTGGGGCTCTGGTATCTGTGGGACACATCCCATGCGCAGGTGTACGGAATCGGCACGGAGAGCGGCTTTGGTTACCTCTCCACAGATAACCGCACCATGCCGGCCGGGTTTGAGGTGGAGGAGAACAGCCGGCTTCCCGGACTGCGTGCATTTATGGAAAGGATTGTGTCGGATAACGCGTACAGCAAAGCGCCTGTGGTGAGACTTCTGTTTGCGCCGGCTCTGTACTGGTGGCTGCTGTACCTTTACATTGTGGCGGCCTTTTACAAGAGAAGATATGGGGAGACACTGCCGACGGTATTTCTTGCGGCCTACTGTCTGACCCTTCTGCTTTCTCCGACGGTGCTGGTACGGTATATTTACCCATTGATGGTGACGATTCCCGTCATAATGCCATGCCTCATGACGGACGTCGCGCAGGCGGGAAGTGAAAATACACAATAAATTATTAAATTTTAAGAAAATTTTGTCCAAAATTTACATTTTTACCAGAGGCTGTGATATACTAATATTTAAGAAATACCTCTAAGACTCAGCAGCAGAGGCTGCATCGTAAAGTCAGTGCAGCTGACTTGGAGGTACGATGTCTCACATGAGAGAATGCCTAAAATGCAGGCATTTTCCGAGTGATAGCGAGTAAGAAGTAAGAAATAAAATTCGGGGGATTCTTGGAATGGAAGTAGTAGTTGATAGAGAGAAAGACGGCGATATAGACAGTTGGAAAGAGGTACAGCTGATTTATAACTCCGCCTTGAAGCAGATTTCCACGAAGCTGGAAATTTTGAACGATGAGTTTCAGCATGTGCACAGGTACAATCCGATCGAGCATATCAAGTGGCGTATTAAGACACCGGAGAGCATCGTGAAGAAGCTGAAAAAACATGGCTATGAGTCCACCATAGACAATATGGTGGATCATGTCAACGATATTGCGGGCATCCGTGTGATCTGCTCCTTCGCATCGGATATTTACCAGATCGCGGAGATGATCAGCAACCAAAGTGACATACGTGTCATATCTGTAAAGGATTATATTGTGAATCCGAAGGCCAGCGGCTATAAGAGCTATCACATGCTGGTGACGGTGCCGGTGTATCTTTCGGATCGGATTGCGGACACGAAGGTGGAGATTCAGATCCGCACGGTGGCGATGGATTTCTGGGCCAGCCTGGAGCACAAGATTCATTATAAATTCGAAGGAAATGCGCCGGAACACATCAGGGAACAGCTCGTGGAATGCGCGCAGATGGTTTCTGCGCTGGACGCGAGGATGATGTCACTGAATGAGGAAATCCTACATATCGGGCAGGAGGAAGAGGAGAAGAGGTAGGGAAAGGGCTGCAGAGGGGCTTTGCATCAAGTGCAAAGTCCCTTTCTTGTTGTGGCGCCCTGCCGCAGTACGGGGAGCGTTGTGTAGCTCTGTACCAGAAGGGAAGGGTTTTCCAGCTTGCGCAGCAGCATGACCGCGGCCTGTACGCCCAGATCGTAGACATCTATATCTATAATGGTAGGAGTCGGTTCAATCAGGGCGGAGTAGGGATAACTGTCGAAGGTGAGGAAGGCGACGTCGTCGGGAACCCGCAGATGCTTTTCCTGCAGCGCTTTGCAGAGGCTGAGGGCGAGCAGGTTATTTTCGCATACGATGGCACGGGGCGGCTCCGGCAGGGAAAGAAGCGCCATGGACTGCCGGTAGGCGTCCTCTCCGGAAGAATCCGTGTAACGAATATATTCTTCGGGAATGCGGTAGCCGTAATCGTACATACCGCCGAGAAAACCGTTTAAGCGCCGCGTGGAGATATCGTCCGTCCGGCGCTCTGCAAGAAAAGCCGCTTTTTCGTAACGGCATTCCAGCATGTGCTGCGCGGCGAACTGCCCGGCAAGCCCGTGGTTGGTGTCGATCCAACAGAGATTGCTTCTGCGGATCGGATGGCCTATGTATATATGAGGAAATTGTGTTTCCGACAAAATCCGGGACAGGTTGGGGATGCTGCAGGAACCGTGGATTAAAATGCCGTCCGCAATCCGGGAGGAAATCTGATCCGTCAGAAATTCTTCCGGGGAGGTATCCGGAGGAATATCCGTCAGCATCAGCGTATAGCCGTGGGCGGATAATTCCTTCTGTATGCCGCACAGGATGTCAAACATGTGCGGATTGTGGTAGGCTTCCTCTTTTTTCAAGCTGGAGAGGAACAGGATATTTTTTGTCGCTCCTCTGGCGAAACTGACGGCCCGCGCATTGGGCGTGTAGTGCAGCTTTTCGATGGCCGCGTGTACGCGCGCGCAGGTATCGGGTGAAATGGAAGACCAGTTATTTAAAACCTTGGAAACCGTGGAGGTGGAAACCCCGGCTTCTTTGGCCACATCTCTGATTGTTACGGACATCGTGCCTCTCCTTTTAAAAATCTCACAAATTTTATTATATAGTATAGCGGTTTCCTAACAAAGTCAATATAAGTGCATAAAAATTCTTGGAAAATAAGGGCGTTTAGTGATATAAAGGAAACAGATAAGACGTGCGCGACTATTATCTTGGTAGAAATTGGGAAAATGGTTTCACAAAATTGCAGAGGAAAAAGCCGGAGAAGAGAAGGCTTTGGAACGGAGGGAATATGAAAAAGAAAATAAGTCTGTTGTTGACGGGAATTTTGACGCTGGGGCTTTTGACCGGCTGTGGAGGAAGCGGTGCGGAGAGCGGCACGGCGGCTGCGGATGTCGGGACAGATGCGGCGCAGAGCACAGAGGCTGCGGATGCCGGGACGGATGCGGCGCAGGATGTACAGACGGAGGAGCCGTCCGCCGACGCGGTGGAGATTGTGGCGTGGCATGACAATGACGAGGCGATGATGAATGCGCTGGCGGATGTGGTGAACGAGAAGCTGAAGGCGGATAACATCACCCTTCGCTTTGAGAAGAAGAGCGATGTGAGCGGGCAGATCAGGCTGTACGGGACGGATGCGGCAAACGGGCCGGACATGTATCTCTTTGCGCATGACTCACTGGGCGGATTTGCGGAGATGGGGATTCTGGAGCCGGTAGGAAATCTGATTGCGGCGGATCAGGAGAAGGATCTTCTGCCGATGACGATTGAGGCGGCAAGTTATAAGGGAGAACAGTATCTGATGCCCGTCTATTATGAGACGCTGCTCTTTATGTACAATAAAGATTTGTGGGAGGGGGAGGTGCCTTCTGCCACAGAAGAGCTCTATCAGTATATGGAGGCGCACACGGACGAAAATGCGGGAACTTACGCGCTTGTCAACCAGCATTCCAACTCCTACAATGTGGCGCCGTTTATCAACGGCTTCGGCGGGTATATTATTGACGCGGAAGGAAATCCGGGACTGGACGCGCAGGCGACGATGGAGGCGATCCGCTACAACCAGAAGTTTGCGAAGCTGCAGGCGGACGGAGATTACAATACGGTGACGGCGCTGTTCAATGAGGGAAAAGCGGCTGCCATCATCGGCGGGCCGTGGCTTGTCTCCGGCATACAGGATGCTGGTATCAATCTGGGCATCAAGTCTCTCTGTGATTTTGAACTGCCAAACGGCGGCGTGATGGTGCCCTATTCGGGCGTGCAGTGTCTGGGCGTTTTAAAGTATGCGGCCGAGAGCAAGGGCGATGCGCTCACGAAAGTTTTGGAAGCGCTTGCGGAGCCGGAAGTCGGCGTGACTCTGGCCAAAGGATTCAACTGTGCGCCGGCAAACAGCAAGGCTTATGAGGACGCGGAGGTGGCCTCCAACGAAATGATTCTGGCCATGGAAAAGAGCGCGGAAAAAGCGGTTCCCATGCCGAATATTCCGGAGATGAGCGTGATGTGGGGGCCTGCGGAATCCCTGCTCGCGGCGGTCAATAAGTCCGGTGAGGATGTGGAGGCGGCAGCGGCCAAATATCAGGAGGAAGCGCTGCAGGCAATCAAAGATATGCAGTAAGAGCGCGGACCGGCGGCGCGTGACAGACGGCGCGCCGCATGACTGCAGGAGGAGAGCGGGATGAAAAAGATAAAAAGAGGGATGCAGCCTTGGCTGTACTGTTTTCCGGCCTATGTGCTGATCGGCGCCATTGTGCTGTTTCCGATCCTGTATACGGGATATATTTCCCTGACCAACATGAATCTCTATCACTGGCAGGATTATGGCTTCGTGGGACTTGATAATTATGTGCGGGCTCTGGGGAAAGTGGATTCCGGCTTCCTCGCGGCGCTGGGGACAACAATCCTGTGGACGGCGGCGAACATGCTGCTCGACGTGGCGGTTTCCTATGTGCTGGCGGTGGGGCTGAATGTGGAAGGACTGCGGGGAAAACGGGTTTATAAAACGCTGCTGATCTTTCCGTGGGCGATGCCCGCCTACGTCTCCATTCTGGTGTGGCGGGTTGGTATGTTCAATACGGAGTTCGGCCTTTTGAACAAGCTGCTGGTTGCCCTCGGGGGGACAAAGACGGATTTCCTTTCAAGAAATGTGTCCGCATTCCTTTCCTGCATGGTGTTAAACCTGTGGATGTCGCTGCCCTATATGATTACCATGTTTGACGGGGCGCTGCAGAGTATCGACAGGAGCATGTATGAGAGCGCGGAGCTGGAGGGGGCCAATGTCTGGCAGAAAAATTGGTATATTACCATTCCGTCCCTGAAAAAGATTATGGCGCCTGTGGTGGTGATGACGACTTTTACGACCTTTAAGCAGTTTGACATCGTGTATCTGCTGACGATGCAGAAAGGTTCGGTGTCAGGTTCCACGATGCAGACGATCATTACCTACGCGCACCAGAATGCGTTTGTTTCCAATAATTATGGCTTGTCCTCGGCGGTGTCCATCGTAATCTTTGTGATTATCATCGCATTTTCTGCCTGGACAAACAGGAAAACCACAGAGGCGTAAACACTTCGGAACGGAGAACTTATGGGAAAATCATTCAAAACGAAAATAAAATTGACTGCGCTGCATGTATTCTATATCTGCGTCTGTCTGCTGGGGCTTGTGCCGATTTTGTATATTCTGCTTTTGTCTGTCAGCGGCGGAAGCGGCGCGCTGACTACGGGGACATCCGTTCTGCCGGAGCGGTTCACCTTGGAGAACTATCGAAGGATTCTTGTGGAGGAGCCGTTTCTCAAGTGGTTGTTTAATTCGGTGGTGCTGAGTGTGGGAACTATGATAATCGCCATGGGCACGAGTGTGACGGCTTCTTATGCCTTTTCGAGATTCCGCTTTCGGGGAAGAAACGCCGCCATGCAGCTTTTGCTTTTGCTGAACGCTTTCCCGCAGATTCTTTCCATGTTTGCCATATTCCGGCTGTTCCGCCTGTTAAATCTGCTGGATTCCCACGGAGGGCTGATTTTCGTTTATGCGGGGAGCATGTGTATTTTCGGCATATGGAATATGAAGGGATATTTTGATTCCATTCCCATAGAGATCGAGGAGGCGTCGAAGATAGACGGCGCGGGAAATCTGCAGTTGATTGTGAAGATTATCCTGCCGCTGGCGCGCCCGGCTATCATCGTGACGGCAGTGATGATACTGATTTTTGTATGGAATGAGTATCTGTTTGCCACCACATTTATGATGCGGGAGGAGAGCTACACGCTGGCTGGCGGGCTGTATCAACTGCAGGCCAACGATTACAGCCGGAGCTGGCCGTTGTTTTCGGCCGCCGCGATGCTGGTTTCCGTGCCGATTCTGATCGTGTTCTTCTGCGTGCAGAAGCATATGGTGTCGGGGCTGACAGCGGGCGGCGTCAAGCAGTAGGGTTTGGAGAGTAACCGAAATGGAGGCAAAAATGAACAGGAGTGCGGTTTTACATATACCCATGTCTCAGTATGCCTTCGCAGCGGCGGAAGACGCGTTTGTCATCCGCCTGCGGACGGCGAAGGGGGATGTGGACAAGTGTACGCTTTTTTACGGAGACAGGGCGTGTACCGCTTCGCCGGTACAGTTTACGGAAAGAGGCATGGAGAGAAAGTATGAGGACGAGCTTTTCGATTTCTATGAGGCGGCGCTTATGCCCTGCCCTGCGCGGATCTGCTACTATTTTGAACTGGTAAAAGGGGAGGAAAAGATATACTACTATGCGGATGCTTTTCACGAAGAGCTGCCGGATATCGTTATGCCGGACGGTTTTGTAGTAGAAGGCCGGAGCGAATATTATCAGTATCCGTATATTTTGCGTTCGGAGGTACAGCGCCTGCCGGAGTGGTTTCAGGAGGCGGTGGTTTACAATATTTTCCCCGACAGCTTTGCGGACGGCGCGGGCAGTCTGTCCGGCAGGGCCGCAGAGGTGAGAGAGGCCGACGGCAGCGTCAGCAAAAGCCGTCTGGGAGGCACAATCCGCGGCATTCTGGAGAACCTTGACTATATCCGCGGCCTTGGGTTCAACTGTCTGTATCTGAATCCGATTTTTCGTGCGGGAGAGTATCATAAGTATGATATTATGGATTATTTTCATGTCGATCCCTGCATGGGAAGCGACGAAGATTTTCGACTGCTGGTGGATTCGGTTCACGCGCGCGGGATGCACATTATCATCGATGGCGTCTTTAACCATTGCAGCTGGTATTTCCAACAGTTTGAGGATGTGGTGGAAAAGGGAGAGGCTTCCATTTATAAGGAATGGTTTTATGATTTGGAGTTTCCCGTGCGGCGGCCGGATACGGAGGCGGAGAAGCCGGGATATGCCTGTTTCGCCTATGAACGAAAGATGCCGAAGCTGAATACTTCTAATATTCATGTGCAGGATTATTTTGCCAGAGTGGGGCGCTACTGGGTGGAGGAGTTTCAGGTGGACGGCTGGCGGCTGGACGTGGCCAACGAGGTGGATAAAAATTTTTGGCGCAAATTCAGGGCGGCCGTGCGGTCGGCCAACCCGGAGGCGGTTCTGATCGGGGAGGTGTGGGAAAACGCGGAAGTCTGGTTAAAAGGTGATATGTTTGACTCTGTGATGAACTATGATTTCAGAAAACACTGCCGTGATTTCTTTGCCATGCGCAATACGAGGGCAGACGGATTTGCATGGGGGATGACGGACATGCTTCTGCGGTATCCGGAGCAGGTGAGCCGGGGACAGTTGAATCTCCTGGACAGTCATGATGTGCCGCGTTTTTACAGCCTGTGCGGAGAGGATTATGAACGGTGGCAGGCGGCCTTTTTGTACCTGTGTATGGCACCGGGCGTGCCCAGCGTATTTTACGGGGATGAGTGCAGGGTTGGCGGCATACGCGAGGACGAGTACAGGAGGGCTATGCCGTGGAAGCAGGATCATGCGGAAACGCGACAGTTTGTGAAGACGGCCATCGGCATACGGAAAAAGTGGATCAAACCTTCTGACGAGTGGCGTGTGATGGCAGCGGACGCGGCGGAAAATCTTCTGGTTTTTGAGAGAGTGGGAAAAAGCCGGGTGCGGGTCGCGATCCATCAGGGGGAAAATCGCGTGGAGGCGGCATCTTATCTTGCGGGTGGGGAAATTTTACTTCGGGAGAGAATGGAGGGAAAATGCCTTGGCAGGAATGGATTTGCGGTGTGTCTGATGAGGGAGTAGGGATTTTGCGTGTAGGCAGAAATTTGAAATACGCCCCCTATGATGAGGAGTGCCCAGGCACCTTTCGGCACCCGGGCTATTATGAAAAAATTTATCTATGTGTGTAGTAATGTACGACATCCCGTGTCGTCTTTGTATAAATTGAGTATACTTCTGAAATATGAACAAAGTGTGAATAAAGTGTAAAGTTATAGTTAATATTTATAATAATGTAAAAAATGATGATGAAAAATTATGCAAATTGCACAATAAAATCTTTGCGCGGGGAGGACGGAAACGGACTCCCCTTTTTCGCTGTTGTCATAAATGCGGAAAGATGATAAAATGCAGACATGGTTTTTGGATTTTGTGGCAAACATAAAGATAAAGGAAACGGGGATTGTTATGGACACTTTTATAGATAAGCTGGCACAGAAGAAAAATGCGCAGGAGATGATTCGCGCGAACTCCGCCGCGGAAGCCGTAAAGATGGATCAGATGCAGAAGCAGATGAAGGCGTACGATGAGCTGATGCAAGAGATCCGCCGGGTAAATATCAAGACGGCGGAAAATGTGGACAATGTGCGCGATCTGCTGGCACAGTGTATGGAGAAGCTGGAGTCTCTGGAGAAGGAGAGCGGCCAGGCGGAGGATGTGGAAAAACAGCTTGCCGGGATCAAGAGTCTTCTGGAGGAGAGACTTACGCAGTCCGAGGAGTTTATGCACAGGGAGAATGTGAAGGTATACCGCAATGTGCAGGCGGCTTTTACCGAGGAGTTTGAGAAGCAGAGGCAGCAGGAGCAGCCGCCCAGGGGGAGGGGGCTGTCCGTAGGTTTGTCTGTGGCCATTTTAATCGGCGTGGCGGTGGACATTGTGATCAATTTGATTCCGATCATTAACAGTGCTTTTAATTTGAAGCTGTTTTAAAAAAATTCATTATGAAAATATTGAGCAGACATTATAAAAAGATGAAAATTGCATATATTAAGGTTGCGGCGCTTGCGTGCGTTGCCGCCGCCTTTTTCCTGCCAAGCTTTCAGACGCTTGAAAGTGATGGGGACAACCTCTTCACGCTGTATTTAAACGGGATACAGGTAGGCGTGATGGGGAGTGTAGACGAAGCGGATGAGTGCCTGATTGCGGCCAGAAAGACGCTTGCGGCAAGCAGTGATGAGATGGTGCTGGCGGAGAGTGACTTGAGCTGGGAAGGGGAAGAAGTGCTCTGGGGCACTGTAGATGACAAAAGTGTCATAATTTCGAATATGCTCAATGCCCTGCAGGGCAGCGTCAAGGAGACCCTGAACCGCTCCTATACCGTGAAGATCAACGAGTACACGGTGAATCTGGCAAGTACGCAGGAGGTGCTTGCGCTGTTGCAGGCTTCCATCAATAAATATGACAGCGGCAATAACTATTATGCGGATCTCGTGATGGATTCCGACAGAGAGCTCAACGTGCTGACGACGCAGATTTATTCCGCAAAGGAACAGAAGGAGGAGGCACAGGAGGCAGAGGAGACGATGACCAGCTCGGGTATTAACGCGGTGCTGGACGATATTTTCGCGGATATTGAGCCGGCTTCGGAGAAAGAGTTTTCCGATTATGAGCTGGGGCTTCTGGAGCTGGATTTCGGCGATACGGTGGAGGTGGTGGAGTCCTATCTGCTGGATGAGGAACTGACACCGCTTGAGCAGGCTATCGACGAGGTGACCAAGGATCAGGAAAAGGAACAGATTTATGAGGTGGTAGCGGGTGACACGCTCTCTCAGATTGCAGAGAAGAACGAGATACCGCTTGATGAGCTGATCGCCATGAATGGGACCATTGAGGATGAAAATTCCATGATCCGTGTGGGCGACGAGCTGATCGTGACCGTGCCCGAGCCGGAGCTTTCCGTGGAGCGCACGGAGCAGATGTATTATGAAGAGGATTACGAGGCGGACATTATCTATGTAGATAACGACGACTGGTATACGAACCAGACGCAGACTCTGCAGGAGCCCTCTGCGGGTCACCGCAAGGTGGTGGCGGATGTGTCCTATCGCAATAAGGAAGAGGTCTCCAGAGAAATATTGAAGGAGGAAATCACGTATGCGGCTGTGCCCAAGATTGTAGAGCGCGGCACAAAGATTCCGCCTACTTATCTGAAGCCGATTTCGGGCGGAAGGCTTTCTTCCCGGTTTGGCAGACGAAAAGCGCCTACCAGAAGGGCCAGCACTTATCACAAGGGTGTGGACTGGGCGACTCCTGTAGGTACGGCGGTCATGGCATCCTGCGCGGGAACGGTTTCCAAAGCAGGATGGGGAAGCGGCTACGGCTATGTGGTCTACATCAACCATGCGGATGGCAGACAGACCCGTTACGGCCATCTGAGCAAGGTGCTTGTAAAACAGGGGCAGACGGTGAGCCAGGGGCAGAAGATCGCCTTGAGCGGCAATACGGGCGTAAGTACGGGGCCGCATATTCACTTTGAAATCCTGATCAACGGGACGCAGGTGGATCCGTTCCAATACCTGAATTAACAGTTCAGTGATACTTTGCGAATGGCGCGTGCCGGGCAGTGGGGTTTACAAACCGCCAAAATCTGGTATACTGTATTTTAATGTTTGAGTTTTTTCTTGAAAGAAAGGCAAGTAAACATAGATGGAACAATATGCGATTAAAGGCGGGAATCCGTTAGTCGGCGAAGTGGAGATCGGCGGTGCGAAAAATGCGGCGCTGGCCATTCTTGCAGCCGCCATTATGACGGACGAGACCGTATTGATAGAGAATGTGCCTGACGTCAGGGACACCAATGTCATGATGCAGGCGATGGAAAGTATCGGCGTAGTGATTAATCGGATAGACAGGCATACGGTGAAAATTAACGCCTCACAGGTTCACGATCTGGTGATCGAGGACGATTATATCAAAAAAATCAGAGCTTCCTACTATCTGTTGGGAGCGCTTCTTGGTAAATACAGCAAAGCGGAGGTGGCTCTTCCGGGCGGCTGTAATATCGGGCTTCGTCCCATTGACCAGCATATCAAAGGCTTTCGTGCGCTCGGTGCGAGTGTAAGAATCGAGCACGGCCTGATTATCACGGAGGCGGTGAAGCTTAAGGGGAACCATATCTATATGGATGTGGTGACTGTGGGTGCGACCATGAACGTGATGATGGCGGCAGTGATGGCGGAGGGTACCACCGTGATTGAGAATGCGGCGAAGGAGCCGCATGTCGTTGATCTGGCGAACTTTTTGAACAGCATGGGCGCGAATATCAAGGGCGCGGGTACGGATGTGATCCGTATCAAGGGCGTGTCGAAGCTGCACGGGACGGAGTATGGCATTATTCCTGACCAGATCGAGGCGGGCACCTTTATGTTTGCGGCGGCGGTAACGAAGGGCGACGTGACGGTAAAAAACGTAATTCCGAAGCATTTGGAGTCCATCAGTGCAAAGCTTTTGGAGATTGGCTGTGAGATCGAGGAGTCTGACGATGCCGTGCGCGTGGTGGCGGCGAAACCTCTGGGGCACACGCATGTGAAAACCCTGCCCTATCCCGGATTTCCCACGGACATGCAGCCGCAGATCACGGTGGCGCTGGGACTCTCCACGGGCACCAGCATTGTGACGGAGAGTATTTTCGAGAACCGGTTTAAATATGTGGACGAGCTGACCTGCATGGGTGCGAATATCAAGGTGGAGAGTAACACCGCGATCATAGACGGCGTGCCGAAATACACAGGAGCCAGCATTACCGCACCGGATTTAAGGGCGGGCGCGGCGCTTGTCATCGCGGCGCTGGCGGCGGACGGGATCAGCACGGTGGACGATATCAAGTATATTCAGCGCGGTTATGAGGATTTTCATATCAAACTGCAGGGTCTTGGCGCACAGATTGAACTGGTGACCACGGACAGGGAGCTGCAGAAGTTTAAATTGAAGGTGAGCTGATCGGAGGATCGGCGCATACCTTTTGTAACAGGGAAGTCAAAGGCGGAACTGTTACAATATTTTTGGGCAGATACAAAAAAATGGGTATTCGGGGCTTGACAGAAGAGCCGTGCGGGTGTATTTTAGTTTTAGAAAATTTTATAGCGTGATATCTTTCTCTTATTCAGAGTGGTGGAGATACATAGGATCGATGAAGCCACGGCAACCCCTGACAAGGAAGGTGCCAACCTGAGCGAAGCTGTTACGGCAGCATGATCGAACAATAAGAGGATTTGGTGTATGTATGTCGAGTCCCCTTATTTCGAGAGAAATAGGAGGGCTTCTTTTATGCGCAGCTCCATGCAGAAGAAGCATGCCGCTAAAGCGGCGCATAGGGCGCGCGGCGAGTAGGGAGAAATCTTTCCTGCTCGATAAAAAAACAACAAAGGAGAGGAAACATGGAGAAAAGATTATTTACATCCGAATCTGTAACTGAGGGACATCCCGACAAAGTCTGCGACGCGATTTCTGACGCGATCCTGGACGCCTGCATGGAAAAGGATCCCATGAGCCGCGTGGCCTGCGAGACGGCGGTCTGCACAGGCTTTGTGCTGGTGACCGGTGAGATCACCACCAACGCATATGTAGATATGCAGAAGGTTGTGCGCGAAACCGTCAAGGAGATCGGCTATACCAAGTCGGAGTACGGTTTTGACGCGAATACCTGCGCGGTGTTTGTGGCGATCGACGAGCAGTCGGCGGATATCGCGATGGGCGTGGACAAGGCGCTTGAGGCGAAGAAGGGCGAGCAGAATGACGATCTGGACACGGGTGCGGGCGATCAGGGTATGATGTTCGGTTACGCGACCAACGAGACGGAGGAGTACATGCCTTATCCGATTTCGCTGGCTCACAAGCTGGCAAAGAAGCTTACGGAAGTCCGCAAGGACGGCACCCTCAAATATCTGCGGCCCGACGGCAAGAGCCAGGTTTCCGTGGAGTATGACGAGGACGGCAGGCCGGTTCGTCTGGAGGCGGTTGTATTGTCCACCCAGCATGATGATGACGTGACGCAGGAGCAGATTCATGAGGACATCAAAAAGTATGTGTTTGATCCCGTTCTGCCGAAGGAGCTCATCGACGATAAGACAAAGTTCTATATCAATCCTACAGGCCGGTTTGTGATCGGCGGCCCGCACGGCGACGCGGGATTGACGGGACGTAAAATTATTGTTGATACTTACGGCGGCTATGCACGTCACGGCGGCGGCGCATTTTCCGGTAAGGACTGCACGAAGGTAGATCGCTCCGCAGCTTACGCGGCGCGCTATGTGGCGAAGAACGTTGTGGCGGCAGGCATTGCGGACAAATGCGAGATTCAGCTTTCCTACGCCATCGGTGTGGCGCAGCCCACTTCCGTTATGGTGGACACTTTTGGCACGGGTAAGATTGCCGATGACAAGCTGGTGGAGATCGTGCGCGAGAACTTTGATTTGAGGCCCGCAGGCATCATCAAGATGCTTGATCTGCGCCGTCCGATCTACAAGCAGACCGCGGCTTACGGACACTTTGGACGCAACGATCTGGATCTGCCTTGGGAGAAGCTTGACAAGGTGGATGCATTGAAAAAATATCTGTAATATGCATATATGCACCCCGGAGGAGAAATCTTCCGGGGTTTCTTGTGAAATGATTGACCAAATTATGGAATACATGTAAAATATTATGGTAGAAATGGCGATAAATATTTTGTAAGTATGTGTATGTATCGTAAGAGTCGTATAAGTTTTAGGTGTGAGAGCTGGAGGCGGTGAATATGTGCAGGAATTGGAAGAGGATTGCGGCGCTGGGACTGACGGTAATACTCGGATGTATGGCGCCCATGAGTACGATGCTGGCGGCGGAAGACGGCACGGAGACGGAAGCGGTTGCGCCTTCCGACAGCGAAGCGGATCGGGAGGATGTGGATATTTCGCAGGGCGGGAACACGTCAGAGGAAGAGAGCGCTCCGGACGATGAGAGTGTGCCGGGAGAAGAAAATACGTCGGATGACGAGAACGCGTCGGAGGAAGAGAGCACCCCGGACGATGAGAATGCGCCGGGGGAAGAAAATGCGCCGGATGACGAGAATGTGCCGGAGGAAGACACGACGGACGATGACGGCATGACCGGGGACGACGGCGAGGAAACACCGGGTGCGGAGGAAGAAGGGGAGGCCGGGGCGATACAGGGTGCAGGTATCCTGAGCGCGTCGGAGACCGAGCCGGCCGCGGAGACGGAAGCGGCAGGGGATCCTGAGAGTGTAAAAACGCCTGAGATCGTCATTACAAGAGACGGAAAGAACAGCACCTGCAGTCTGGGCGGTAAGATTACCTTTGAATATGTCAATAATTGGGGGCCGCAGATTGATGTGTCTGCTGGGCAGAGCGATCAGAATGTTTCTGTTTTCTGGTTCAAGGATAATGTGACGGACATGGAAGCGGAAGCGAAGACGGAAGAGCAGATGGATTCATTGAATTGGCAAAAAAAAGAATCCGCGTCTGAAACCGTCCTTCTCGCGCAGGATGGAAATTATGTCATATATGTAAAAGTGGAGATTGGGAGTCAAAAATATTATGCCCGCTCCGGCGGTATCGTAGTGGACACCAAGTCTCCCGTCATAAAGGGCGTGGAGGCAGGAAAGGCCTATCAGGAGGGAACGCTGTTTCAGGTGGAGGATGCCAATCTGGATTATGTGCTGGTAAATGAGCAGCCGGTAACGCCCGAAAATGGGAATTATAAGGTGATTGCGAACGGCACGTCCTGCGTGATCCGGGCAAAGGACAAGGCCGGTAACGAGGAGACCTGCAGTATTACCGTATTCGGAACCGAGGCGCCAGAGCCGTCAGAACCGGAAACGCCGGAAGACAGTAATGTCATTTCCAAGAGCGGCGAGTATGCGCTGAAAGCGGGTGTGAAATATCATCTGGCAGAAGGGAAATGGAAATTGGACGGAGATAAGTCGGTTTATCCGGGCGGCAGAGATTTTTATGTAACGGCGGACGGCAGTTATAAATTTACAAAATAGTCTTACGGAAAATAACAGTGAGCCGAAAGAGGGGCGTGTCAGATGATGCAGAAAATGATAGCAAATAAGAAGATCGTAATTTGTGCCTGCGCCGCGGCGGCGGTGGCCATTGTGACTGTAATTGCCTTGTTGGCGAATAGAGAGGAGACCTTCCGTTCCATCATGGTCTATGACGTGGAGGGAAGCGCCGTGATCGAGCGGGAGAGCGTGGGAGCCATGGATGCGGCGGAGAATTTGTATCTGGAATCCGGCGATCGTGTGAGCGTAGCGGCAGATTCCAGTATGCGCATGAAGCTGGATGACGATAAGTATGTGATGGCGGAGGCGGACACGGTCTTTGCCGTGGAGGCAGCGGGGACGGATGCGGATTCCGAAACGAAGATATCGTTGGAACAGGGCGCGATTACCAATGAGATTCAGCATCTTTTGAGCGAGGGCTCCCGGTATGAGACTTCCACACCCAATTCCGTGATGGCGGTTCGCGGAACGATTTATCGTGTGGAATTATATGTGGATGAAAATGGAGATCAGAATACAAAGCTGTGCTGTTTTCAGGGGAAGGTCGGAGCGACGCCCATTTTTCCGGACGGCGCTTACGGGGAAGAAGTTATGGTTCCCGCAGGCAGCGAGCTGATCATATACCAGGATGGAACGACAGGCGACGTCAAAGACATTGCCTATGATGAGCTCCCTGTGCTGGCAGTTGAGAACCTGCTCGGTATGATGGAAAACGGTCAGGATGTGACAGGCATCTCTGAGGACGCGTTGTCGAAGCTGGTTTCGAAGACGGAAAGTGCAGACGAGGCGACAGCGAATGAGGCGGAACAGTCGGCGCAGAGTGTGACAGAGCAGACTTTGACAGCGGAAGCGGATGCGGAGAGCGAAGCGGATCAGGAGACTGACGCGCAGATACATACGGATTCGAAAACGGCGAAGAACGCGCCGGCGAAAGGAGCGGGAGAAAAGCCGAAGGCTCCTGCGCTTCAACCCAAGCCGGAACAGCCTGTGCCCAAGCCGAAAGCTCCGGAGATAAAGCCGCCTAAGGCAGCAGAGCCGTCGAACGGTGGTGATACGGGTAATGCAGAAGAGGGCTCTCAGGACGAAAATGAAGGAAATAACGCCGACGAAGATAAATCGGATGACGATAAGAAGGACAAGAAGAAACCCTCAAAACCCAAGACTTACACGGTGACCTTTATGTATCAGGGCGAGGTATTCGCGACACAGACCGTAAAGAGTGGGGAGAAGGCGGCGGCGCCCGTGCTTGTTCCGGCGCAGAGCGGCGCGTGGGATTTTGATTTTGCGACTAAGATCAAGGCGAACACGACGATATCCTGGAAATGACGGGAAGACAATCGAGAGGAACAATAGATAAAGAGCGATGAAATATTTGAAAAAAATGAAAACGGCGGCGGTTACTGCCGCCGTTGTTCTGACTTCTCTGGCGTTTTTGTATTTTGGTACGGCGGGCTTTTGGGATATCGGGATATCCGACAGGCTGAACCAGCGGGAGAGCGTGACCAACAAGAAAATTTATATCATAGGGATCGACGATAAGACGCTGGAACAGTACGGCCCCGTTAACACATGGAGCAGGGAGATTCCGGCGAAGCTGGTGTCCCTGCTAAACGGCGCGGACGACGCGCGCCCGGCGGTGATCGGATTCGATGTAATCTACAGCGAGAAGGCAGACAGGGAGGCGGACGATTTGTTTGCTGCCGTCTGCGGGGAGGCGGGGAACGTGGTCGCCGCCATGAGTTTTTCCTTTAAGGAACAGCCCGAACAGGGGGCGGACGGCCGGATTGTCTACAATCCTTATCATGTGGATTATGTGATCGAGCCGTATGACAGTTTGAAGAACGGGGTTGCCCGTGGGTTCGCCAACACTTTTGTGGATGCGGACGGCTATGTGCGGCAGGCTATGGCCTATCTGGATTATGAGGGGGTAAGGGAGTACAGCCTCTCCTCTCAGGTTTACAGGATCTATCAGGAGAGCCGGGGAGAAGAAGCGGTTTTTCCGTCCGTTCATGGAAGAAATAACCGTTTCTATTTCACTTATTCAGGCAGACCGGGCGGTTACAGCATAGTCTCTATGGCGGATGTGCTGGACGGCACGGTGAATCCTGCAATTTTTCAGGATGCGGTGGTGCTGGTGGGCGCTTACGCCGTGGGAATGCAGGACGCCTATATGCCGGCTATTGCCCACAACAGCCAGATGTACGGGGTGGAAATTCATGCCAACATCATAGAGGCCATGTTGGAGGGGAAAACGCAGCTTCCGATACCGCCCCTTGTCTATGCGTTGGCGGCGGCGCTTCTGTGCGGTGTATTTTATCTGTGCAGTGAAAAAATGAGGATGCGGTATTCCACGGTTCTGCTTGCGGCGCTGGTCGCGCTTGATATCATTTTTGCAAAAGTAATGTACGGGAATGGCCGTATTGTTCCGGTGATTCTTCTGCCTGTCTGCCTGCTGGTCATTTATCTGGCGCAGATGGCGCGCGGGTATCTGGCGGAAATCATGAGAAGGCGACGCGTAGTCAATGTGTTCAAACAGTATGTGGCGCCCCAGGTAGTGGACAAGATCAGCAAGGATAAGGATTTTGAACTGGTGATCGGCGGGGAGAATCGCCATATTGCGGTGCTGTTTGTGGATATCCGGGGATTCACCACCATGTCGGAAAGTTTAAAGCCGGAGGAAGTGGTGGAAATTTTAAATGAATATCTGGGGCTCACCACGCAGGCAATTTTTGACAACGGCGGGACGTTAGATAAGTTCGTGGGGGACGCGACCATGGCGGTCTTCAACGCGCCGTTTGATCTGGATGACTATATTTTCCGGGCGGTGGCTACCGCGTGGGACATGCAGGCGGGAGCGGAGGCGATTGCCGAAAAGTTCCGCGAAAGATACGGGAAGAGCGTGTCTTTTGGAATCGGCATCAATTGTGGCAATGCCGTCGTGGGAAATATCGGTTGTGACTTCCGGATGGACTATACGGCCATCGGGGATACTGTCAATACGGCGGCAAGACTGGAGAGCAACGCGCGGCCCGGGCAGATACTGATCAGCAGCGAGGTCTATGAGGCGGTGAAGGACAGGGTGGAGGTGACGCCCATCGGGGAGATTCCCTTGAAGGGAAAGAGCAAGGGTGTTTTTGTGTACCAAATAGATAGTGTTATGGTGGAGGATGGAAGATAAAATGAGCAGGCTGTATTTGGTTCCTGACAGGAAGGATATGAAGAGGATGTGTGCTCTGGCGGCGGAGTATGGCTGCTCGTTTGAGTATAACGAGTTCTATATGCCGAAGGTTATGGATGATCCGAAAAGTCAGGAAGAGATTATCGCGGACTATCAAAAGTACAAAGGCGAATATATCGGGAAGGAGTCTGTGGCAAAGGGATTCCACGGGGACACCATGCACGGGGCGTTTCTGGATGTGACGATTCACAGCGACGATCCCATGATCCGGGATGCCTCCATGCTGCGGGTGCGCCAGTCCATGGAGATTGCAAAGCGCATGGGTTTGAAGGGCGTTGTGTTCCACACGGGACGTCTGGCCGGGTTCCGGGCAGAGGGCTATCTGCGAAACTGGCGCGACAGAAACGAGGCGTTTTTCAGGGAGATTGCCGAACAATATCCCGCGCAGCAGATTTATATGGAGAACATGTTCGACGAGGCGCCGGATATTCTGGCGGGGCTTGCGGAGAGAATGCGGGACGTGAAAAATTTCGGCGTATGTCTGGACTATGCTCACGCCATGCTCTCACGCTGTCCGGGGCAGGAATGGATTGAGACGCTGGCGCCTTATATCCGCCATATCCACATCAACGACAACGATTTACAGAACGACCTGCATCTGGCGGTGGGAGCGGGGAAGTTGGACTGGCAGGAGTTTGACGGGCTGATCAGACAGTGCCGGATAGAAGCGCCGGCGCTGGTGGAAGTAAACGGTTACGAAGCGCAGAGGGAATCGTTGCAATACATGAAGAGTCATGGGATTTATCCGATGGAAAGGGAGAAGGAAGTTCGCGTTCCTAAACATGGAACGCTTCGGAATGGAGGGAAAAATGCATCTGCAATACGAAGATTTTGAAAAGATAATGGATATCGGCGTGCGCCTTTCCACGGAGAGGGACAGGAATCGGCTGCTTATGACCATTTTGGATAAAGGGATGGAGATTACAAACTGTGACGCGAGCACTCTGTATCTGTATGAGAAGGACGAACTGCATTTTAAGTTTATGAAGACGCTCTCCCAGGGAATCAGCAGGGGATTGGCGGGAGAAGTCATCGATCTGCCGCCTGTGCCGATGAAGGAGGAAAATGTGTGTTCCTATGCGGCGATCCACCGGGAGGTAGTGAATATTCCGGATGTGTATGCAAGCAGCCGTTTTGATTTCTCAGGACCCAGGCAGTATGACAGCCTGACCGGATACTGCACGCAGTCGCAGCTTGTGGTGCCTTTGGCAAACAATGAGAATGAGCTGATCGGCGTATTACAGTTGATCAATGCCATGGATGAGGACGGCAGTGTGACCGCCTTCAATGAGGAGTATGAGATTATCATCCGTGCGCTGGGAGCCATCGCCGCCATCGAGCTGACGAATCTTTCCTATGTGGAAGCGTTAAAGACGCAGATTTATTCCTTTGTGGAGGCGCTCACAACGGCGCTGGAGGAGAGGACGCCATACAACGCTCTGCACACGAGGAATGTGGAAAAATACGCGAGTCTGTTGGCGGATTATATGACGGAGTTACATAGGGAGGGGAAGTGCGGGAAGTCCTTCGATCCGGCGAGAAAGGAACAGCTTATGCTGGCGGCGCTCATTCACGATATCGGCAAGATGGTGGTGCCCTTAAGCATTATGAATAAGGCCACCAGACTGGATACGCGGCTTGAAAAGGTGGACGACCGCTTTGCACTGCTTAAGGCGCTGTATGAGATTGATATGCTGCGGGGCCGGATCACCGAAGAAGAGTACGAGGCGGCGGCAGAAGATTTGGCGTCGGAGCTTGCCTTTATCCATAAAATGGATGTGATCGATTATGTGAGCGACGAGAACTGCGAGCATATCAGAAGACTTGCCGGAAAACAGCATGTCAGCGAAGACGGCCGGACGCTTTCGTATCTGACGGACAAGGAGGCGGAAAGCCTGAGCATTCGAAGCGGTACGCTGACGGTACGGGAGCGAAAGGAGATGGAGAACCATGTGGTAATGACCTCAAAGATTCTGGAAAAGGTGCAGTTTTATAAAGGATTTTCCATGGTTCCCAAGTGGGTGGGCGCTCATCACGAGTATCTGGATGGCAGCGGCTACCCGAACGGATTGAAGGGGGACGAGCTTGATCTGGAGACAAGGCTGCTGACGGTGGTGGATATCTATGACGCGCTTGTGGCCACGGACAGGCCGTACAAGCAGCCGATCTCGCAGGGAAAGGCGATTCAGATACTGAAAGATATGGCAGAGAAGGGCAAGGTGGACTTGCAGCTTGTGGAGTGGCTGGATGAAGCGCTTAAGAAGGAAGCGGAGAAAATAGAGGAAAGAGGATGAATTTATATAAAATTCTTCTGCTGGAGGACGACGCTGAGATCAGCGACATGCTAAAAATTATCTGGAGACCCGGCAGTCAACGAAGAGAAAGGGATAGAACTTTTTTAGCGGACGGTTCTGCCATTCGCCTGCTGTTATTATTACCCGGTCTGTGATATTGGAGATCGTTTCATGGGATATTTCAAAACCATAGATATCCTCGATCGTATCGGCAATGTCCCTCTGGCTCATCCCCTTTGCATACATGGATAAAACTTTATCCTCAATGCCGCTCCCATCTTTAGAACGCTTGGGAATGAGCTGTGGGTCAAATGCTCCATCCCTGTCACGGGGCGAGTCAATTTCTACTTCCCCCATGGAGTTTTTGATGCTTTTATGGGTATAGCCGTTTCTGCGGGTGGAAGTCTCTTTGTAACCGTGGTCATTTGTATCATAGCCAAGATGGCTGTTCATTTCCCCCTGAAGCATTGCTTCAAACATGGGCATTTCCCTCTGTCCGGCAAAGGTGCATACCTCCAATCAAACAGATAACAGTCTGC
>ERZ779637.604-NODE-604-length-21478-cov-14.718013_pt1 | contig 21478 bp, 20 predicted proteins | sample MGYA00514196_ERZ779637 | MGnify/ENA primary metagenome ERZ779637 (study PRJEB29562, sample SAMEA4376700) | mouse gut metagenome | isolation source: Cecum | study: EMG produced TPA metagenomics assembly of the A DSS colitis mouse model was used to assess the...
TGGGCACCCGGGCCACGGGCAGGTAGCTCACCGCCCCGGCGCTGGTCTTGGCCACCACGGCGGTGAGGCCCGCGCTGCGCCGCTTGGGGATGATGACCCCGTGGGCTCCGGCGCACTCGGCGGTGCGGATGATGGCCCCCAGGTTGTGGGGATCGGAGATCTCGTCGCACACCACCAGCAGCGGGGGCTCCCCCCGGTCCGCCGCGATTTGCAGAATATCCTCCACCGGCGCGTAGGGCGCGGCGGCGGCCACGGCGACGGCCCCCTGGTGGCTGTGGGTGGCGCTCATGGCGTCCAGCTTCCGCCGGTCCGCCTCCACCACCACTACGCCGGCCCGCCGCGCCTCGGCGGCGATGCGGGCCAGGGTGCGGTCCGTGTCCCCCTTGGCAATATACAGCTTGTCGAGGGCGGTCCCGGCCCGCAGGGCCTCCGTCACCGCGTTGCGGCCCTCGATCAGTCCCTCGCCGGGGCACTCATGTTCTCTCATGCTGTTCCTCTCTCTCCGGGGGCGGCGCGCCCCCTGCATGTGGGAAATCGTGTGTATCAATGCCAGTATACCACAAAGTGCAGGGGTTTCGAAAGGGGGATTCACAGAAATTTCACAGAAAATCCACAGTCAGTCCTTGTGGCCGGTCAGATTTTGTGGTACTATGCACAATGGCTGATGAAATGTGTGTCAGGGTCGGCCTGCTGAATATAGAAGGAGAAAGTGATGAACGACAACCATAATAAAAATTCCAACCATAATAAGAACAAAAAAAATCTCAACGGACTGCTGATCATGGTGGCCTGGGCCCTGGTGCTGACGGTGGCGTTCAACTACCTGTCCGCCTACAGCCGGCAGGCCAGCACGGCGGCCACCACCCACGAGATCAAGTACAGCCAGTTCCTCTCCATGGTGGAGGAGGACAAGGTTGCGGCTGTGGAATTCGTGGAGGGCAAGCTGGAGATCACCCCGGCGGAGGGCTACGTATTCACCGACGAGCTGGGCAACACCTTTGACAAGGACTTCACCCTCTTCACCATGCAGCTGGGCAGCCTGGACCGGGACCTGATCCCCCTGCTGACGGAGCACGGCGTGGAATTCACCAAACCCCACGTGCCCCAGATGAGCCCGGTGCTGGAGTTCATGATCGCCTACATCCTGCCCACGGCCCTGCTCATCGGCGGGTTCGTGCTCCTGATGAATCTCATGGCCCGGAAGGGTGGCGGCCTGGGCGGCATCGGCAGCGTGGGCAAGTCCAACGCCAAGGTGTACATGGAGAAATCCACCGGCGTCACCTTCAATGACGTGGCCGGCCAGGACGAGGCCAAGGAGTCCCTGGTGGAGATCATCGACTTTCTCCACAACCCGGGCAAGTACACCGCCATCGGCGCAAAGCTGCCCCGGGGCGCGCTGCTGGTGGGCTCCCCGGGCACCGGCAAGACCCTGCTGGCCAAGGCCGTGGCCGGGGAGGCGGGGGTGCCCTTCTTCTCCATCTCCGGCTCCGGCTTTGTGGAGATGTTCGTGGGCGTGGGCGCCAGCCGTGTCCGGGACCTCTTCCAGGAGGCGGCCAAGGTGGCCCCCTGTATCATCTTTATCGACGAGATCGACGCCATCGGCAAGACGAGAGACTCCCGTTACGGCGGCGGCAACGACGAGCGGGAGCAGACCCTCAACCAGCTCCTGGCGGAGATGGACGGCTTTGACCCCAGCAAGGGCATCATCGTCCTGGCCGCCACCAACCGGCCCGAGGTGCTGGACAAGGCCCTGCTGCGCCCCGGCCGGTTTGACCGGCGCATCACCGTGGACCGGCCCAATCTGGCGGGCCGTCTGGCCACCCTCCAGGTCCACACCCGGAAGATCCGCATGGCGGAGGACGTGGATCTGAACAAGATCGCCCAGGCCACCGCCGGGTGCGTGGGCGCGGATCTGGCCAACACGGTGAACGAGGCAGCGCTCCGGGCGGTCCGCCAGGGCCGCCACGCGGTGAACCAGGAGGACCTGCTGGCCTCCTTTGAGGTGGTCATTGCCGGCGCGGAGAAGAAGGGCACCGTCATCACCGAGCAGGAGAAAAAGATCATCGCCTACCACGAGGTGGGCCACGCCCTGACGGCGGCCCGGCAGAAGAAGTCCCAGCCGGTAACCAAGATCACCATTGTGCCCCACACCGAGGGAACCCTGGGCTACACCCTCCATCTGCCGGAGGAGGAGAAGTTCCTCATGAGCCGGGAGGACATCCTCACGGAGATCCGCACCCTGCTGGCGGGCCGGTGCGCGGAGGAGCTGGTGTTTGACACCCAGACCTCCGGCGCGGCCAACGACATTGAGCGGGCCACGGAGCTGGCCCGGAATCTGGTGGCCCGGTTCGGCATGAGCGAGAAGTTCGGCATGATGGCCCTGGGCACGGTCCAGAGCCAGTATCTGGACGGCGGCTACAGCATGAACTGCGCCCAGGAGACCTTCGCCCTGGCGGACCAGGAGGTGGCGGCCCTGCTGCGGCGCTGCCACGACGAGGCCATGGAGCTGCTGCGGCAGAACCGGGAGAAGCTGGACGAGATCGCCTCCTACCTCTTCAAGAAGGAGACCATCACCGGCGCGCAGATGATGGCCATTCTGGACGGCCGGGACCCGGACCAGGAGGAGTACTACGGCGTACCCGCCCCGGGCAATGACAGCGGCATCGAGGCCCCTGCCAGGCATATCAGCATGGTCAGCGAGGCCATCCCCATGCCCACGGCGGCCATGGACCGCCCGGAGGACGGCGGCGCGGAGGAGGACGGTCCCCAGCAGGAGGCTCCGGAGGAGCGGACAGAGCAGTAACCGGGAGGGCGAGCCCTCTCCGGAGAAGATAGGGAGGAAGAATGATATGGAATATGTGATTTTGGGCAGGACCGGCCTGCGGGTGTCCCGCATGGGCTTCGGGGGCATCCCCATCCAGCGGCTGAACCCCGGCGAGGCCAGGGCGCTGCTGGACGCGGTGGAGGCCGCGGGGGTCAACTTCATCGACACCGCCCGGGGCTACACGGTCAGCGAGGAGCTGATCGGTCAGGCCATCGAGGGCCGGCGGGACCGGTTCGTGCTGGCCACCAAGTCCATGTCCAGGGACCGGGAGGGCATGGCAAGGGACATCGAGGTGAGCCTGGGCAACCTCCGCACGGACTTTATTGACCTCTACCAGATCCACAACGCCAATCTCCAGCAGCTGGAGCAGGTGTGCGCCCCCGGCGGAGCCCTGGAGGCCCTGCTGGAGGCCAAGGCGGCGGGGAAGATCGGCCATCTGGGCTTTACCACCCACTCCGTGGACGCCTTCGCAAGGGCGCTGGAGCTGGACTGGGTAGAGACGGTCATGTTCCCCTACAACATTGTGGAGAGCCAGGGCGCGGAGCTGATGGAGCGGGCCCGCGCCAAGGGGGTTGGGTTCATCAACATGAAGAGCCTGGCCGGCGGGGCCATTGAGGACGCGGCCCTGGCGCTGCGCTTCGCCTCCTCCAACCCCAACGTGACCGTGGTGCTGCCGGGCATGTACGCCCCCGAGGAGGTGGCGGAGAACGCCGCCGCGGTGAGCGGCGCGTCCCCCCTGACGGCCCGGGAGCTGGAGCGGGCGGAGGAGATCCGGCGGGAGCTGGGGAACAACTTCTGCCGCCGGTGCAACTACTGCGCCCCCTGCACCGCAGGCATCAGCATCCCCAACGTCTTTCTCTTCCAGGGATATCTGCGCCGGTACGGGCTGGAGGACTGGGCCCGGGGCCGCTACGGCGCTCTGGCCGCCAAGGCCGGGGACTGCGTGGAGTGCGGAGCCTGCGAGGAGCGGTGTCCCTACCAGCTGCCCATCCGTGAGATGCTCAAGGGTGCGGCAAAGGATTTCGGCGGCTGACGGACCGCCGCTGTATTACATCATGGACGAGGACCTGCCGGGCAAGCTTACCGGCAGGTCCTCGTTTTGATGGGCTACTTGTCCGCCGGGGCCGCCCGCCAGGGGCAGCGCAGCTCCGTGCGGGAGCATACGCGGCGGATCTCCCGCTGGAGGGACTTCAGATCCTCAAAGGTCTCCGGCCGGCGGCTGGGGTCCCGCAGCAGGGCGGAGGGGTGGTAGACGGCCATCATCCGCATACCGTCCACGTCGTACCATTTGCCGTGATCCCTGGTGATGCGAAAGTCCCCGTCAATGAGCCGCATGGCGGCGATCCGCCCCAGGCTGACCAATATCTTGGGCCGGAGCAGCCCGATCTGGCGGCGCAGATACCCGATGCACATGTCCTGCTCCACGTTCAGCGGGTCCCGGTTCTCCGGCGGACGGCACTTGACGATGTTGGTGATATAGACCTTGGTGCGGTCCAGGCCGATGATGGAGAGCATGTCGTCCAGCAGCTGGCCGGCCCGGCCCACAAAGGGCACGCCCTGCTGGTCCTCGTTTGCCCCCGGCCCCTCGCCCACCAGCATGATCTCCGCCGTGGGGCTGCCTGTGCCGAAGACCACGTTCCTCCGGGTCTGCCCCAGGGCGCACTCATGGCAGCGGCTGCACTCGCACAGCAGGGTCTCCCATGTGTCCTGCACCGTGTCCACCTCCCGTATGTTTTTTCGCGGAGTGGGAATGCTACCTATCAAACGATCGGAAAAGGAGCGTCCCATGTCCCAGTGGTTTTTGTATTTCCTGTTCTACAGCCTGGCCGGCTGCGGCCTGGAGAAGCTGTACGCCCGGGCCATCCGGTCCCCCCGGCGGCAGCGCAAATGCTTTCTGCTGCTGCCACTGTGCCCGGTGTACGGGCTGGCCATGACCGCCGTGCTGGCCCTGGTCCCGGCGGAGGCCGGCCTTGTGACCCTCTCTGTGCTGGGCGGCCTCATCTGCACGGGGGTGGAGTATCTGGTCCACCTCTTTTACGACAGGGTTCTCCATGTCCAGTTCTGGGACTACAGCCTGCTGCGGGGCCACGTCCAGGGCCGGATCTGCCCCCGGTTCGCGGTGATCTGGGGGGCGCTGTCCGCCCTGGCGGTCCGCTGGGTGCAGCCGGCAGCGGCCCGGCTGGCCGGGAGCGTTCCGCCGGAGGCGGTGTTCGCCCTGTGGCTGCTGCTGGCGGCGGACTGCGTGCTCACCGCCGCCCTGCTGGCCCGGCACCACGACACAGCGCTGCTGGGTCTGGGGACCCTGGCCGCTCAGGCCCGGGCCTCCAGCCAGTCCAGCACATCCCTGTAGACATACTGGCGGCTGGCCTCGTTGAGGATCTCGTGGCGCAGGCCGTGATAGAGCTTGATGCTCAGGTCCCGGATGCCCGCCTTTTTGAAGCAGTCGTGGGCCTTCCGCACCCCCTTGCCCATGTCGCCCACCGGGTCCTGGTCCCCGGCGATGAAGAACACCGGCAGGTCCGCGTCCATCTTGTCCATGTTGGACTGCCTGGTGATATAGGAGAGCCCGTCCAGCATGTCCCGGAACAGGCCCAGGGTGGTGTCTCCGCCGCAGAGGGGGTCGGCGATATAGGCGTCCACGTTCTCCTCGCTGGCGGAGACCCAGTCGAACCGGGTGCGGGTGGGGGCGAAGGCCTTGTTGTAGGCCCCGAAGGCCAGATCGTCGGCCCGGGCGCTGAAGGCCTTTTTGCCCAGGCGGCGGATCTCCCGGTCCGCGATGAGCTTGCCCCCGGCGATGAGGGCCGGGGACTGGTGGCCGGTGCCGCAGAGGATGCAGCCGTCCAGCCTGCCGGGGTAGCGGATCAGGTGGGTGCGGGAGAGGAAGGAGCCCATGGAGTGGCCGAACAGGAAGTAGGGCCTGTCCGGGAAGACCTTGGCGACGCGGCTGCGGAGGCACTCCATGTCGTCCACCACGTTCCACCAGCCGTCCTTCTCCCCCAGGTAGACCATGGGGCCCCCGGGGATGAGGGACTGGCCGTGGCCCAGGTGGTCGTTGGCCACCACCACGAAGCCGTGGCCGCACAAAAACCGGGCAAAGGGGGCGTACCGCGCACCGTACTCCGCCACGCCGTGGGCAATCTGGACCACGCCCAGGATCCTGCGCTCCGACGGGGTCCACTGGTTGACATGGATCAGGGTCTTTCCGTCGCTGGATGGAAAGAAAAATTCAGATGTGATGGCCATAAAAGCCTCCTCCAACCTCTTTAGTGTTCACATTGTTTCCAGTATACCACAGCCGCCGGGAAAAGCATAGGGTCAATTTGGGGGAATTTCCGGCGGGGCGGGTTACGTATTCATCATCTGGGGCAGGCGCTTGCGCCAGCTGCCCCGGCGGAAGGCGATGTAGGAGAGCACCGCGCCCATGACCCAGGGCACCAGCAGCGACACGCTCAGCGCCTCCGGCCGGCCGTTGGGCCACGCCTCGCAGCGGGTCAGGTACGCCAGGGCGTAGGCCACGGGGACCCGCATAAAGATGGTGGTGAACAGGGAGATCCACATGGGGGTCACCGTGTCCCCGGCGCCCCGCATCACGCCGCCCAGCACCTGGGAGACGGCAATGGCGATGTATCCGGCGGCCATGATGCGCATCATCCGGCCGGCCAGCACGATGAGCTCCTCCGTGTCGGTGAACAGGGCAAAGAGGTGGCGGCCGAAGAGGAGCAGGCAGGCGGTGATGGCGCAGGCCAGCCCCACCGCCATAGCCGTGCCCTGCTTCCGGCCCTGGACCACCCGGTCCAGCTTCCCGGCCCCCACGTTCTGGCCGGTGTACACGCTCATGGCCTGACCGAAGGTCATGTTGGGCATCATGGCGAAGCCGTCCACCCGCATGATGATGACGTTGCAGGCGATTACCGTCTCCCCCATGCTGTTGGTCAGGGACTGGACCACCAGCATAGCCAGGCTCATGATGGCCTGGGTGACGCCGGAGGGCACCCCGATGTGGACAATGCGGGCCGCGCAGTCCCGCCGCAGGCGGAGGGTGGCGGGGGTGAAGTCGAACACGTCCTGCATCCGCAGCAGCTTCACCATGCACAGGGCCGCGGAGATCCCCTGGGCCAGCACCGTGGCCAGGGCCACCCCGGCCACGCCCATGCCGAACCCGGCCACGAACCACACGTCCAGGCCGATGTTCAGCACCGTGGCCAGCAGCAGGAAGGCCAGGGCGGAGAAGGAGTCCCCCATGCCCCGGAGGATGCCGGAGAGGATGTTGTAGAAGGCGCACCCGGCCACGCCCCAGAAGATGATGTGGAGATAGTCGCCGCTCCAGTCGATGATGGAGACGGGGGTGTCCAGCAGGCGCAGCATGGGCGTGGTGACAGCGACGCCGATGAGCATGGTGATGGCGGAGGCAATGGCGGCCAGGGTGATGCAGTTGCCCACGGAGTTGCTCAGCCGCTCCCGGTCCCCGGCGCCGTAGTTCTGGGAGATGACGATGCCCGCTCCCGTGGACACGCCCACGAACAGGGCCAGCAGCAGATTGAGGATGGGCGAGGCGCTCCCCACCGCCGCCAGGGCGTTGTCCCCCACATAGTGGCCCACCACGATGGAGTCCGCCGTGTTGTAGAGCTGCTGGGCCAGATTGCCCACCAGCATGGGCACGGCAAACTCCATGATCCGCTGCCAGGGCGGCCCTGCGGTCATGTCGTGGGCGCTGAAAAGTTCCTTTAGCTTCAAAAAAACGTCTCCCTTCAAATGGTCTTCATCGGATGAATTTTCTATTTTATCAGCGAACGCGTCTCTCAGGGCGCCGCCGCAATCTCCGTCACGCCGGTGATGAGGCCGTCCTCTTGGACCTCCCCGGCGAAGGTCACCCGCACCCTGTCGCCGGGGGCCAGGGCCGGCAGCGTCTCCAGCCCCTCCAGGGACACCTCCACCGTCTCCGTGTCCCACGGGTCATCGGGCCGCACCAGGAGCGTACTCTCCCGGATCTCCGCCACCTGGGCGGTAAAGGAGGCGATGGGAACGCCGTCCATCTCTCCGCCGTCCTCGGAGGGGGCTCCGGGGAGCTGGGGGGCGTCCTCCGGGATGGCCGGGGGCGGGGCGCTGTTGTCCGCGGGCGCGGAATCGGTGGAGATCATATCGCTGCCGCCGCCCATGCCGCCGGAGAGGAGCGCGAACCAACCCACACAGACCGCCAGGGCCAGACAGGCGCACAGGGCCGCGTACCGCCGCCAGACCGGCCGGCGGCGGATGGGGGCGTCCAGGGCCCGCTCCACCAGCTCCGGGCGGATGCTGGTGACCGCGTCAAACAGGATCTCCGCTTTCTCGTTCACAGGGCCACCCCCTCCTTCTCCAGTGTCCGCCGCAGGCTCTCCCGCAGGCGCAGCAAGCGCTTGGTGACCGCGTTTGGCCGGGCGCCCGCCTCCCTGGCCAGATCCTTCACCGCCTCTCCGCTCCAGTAGCGGCGGATAAAGAGGGCCCGGTCCTCCGGGGCCAGCCCCTCCAGCCATTGGCTGATGCGCTCGCCCAGCTCGGCGGCCTCCAGGGTGCGCTGGACGTTCTCCGGCGCGGGGACGCACTCAGAGAGCTCGCTGAGCAGCACCTCCGCGCCCCCGTACCGCTTCTGGGCGCGGCCGGCCCGGTAGCGGCTGATGGAGAGGTTGCGGATGATGACCCCCAGATAGGCCCGCAGGCTGGCCGGCCGTTGGGGCGGCATGGTGTCCCAGCAGCGGCCGTAGGCGTCGTTGACGCACTCCTCGCTGTCCTGGAAGCTGTGCAGGATGTTCATAGACAGCCGGCGGCAGAACCCGCCGTACTTCTGCTCCGTGGCCCGGATGGCGTCCTCATCCCGCCGCCAGTACAGATTGACGATCTGGCCGTCCTCCATGGTCCGCCCCCTCTCCCCGTTCCCCATGACACAAAAAACGGATAATCTCCCACCATTGTACCATAAACTGTGGGGATTGTCGATTGCCATTTTCCCGCCGGATATGGTATACTGGGTGAAAATCATAGGGAGGGCGTGAAAACTGTGAGAATCGTTGTCAAGCTGGGCACCTCCACCCTGACCCACGCCACGGGGAAGCTGAACATCCGGCGGGTGGAGCTGCTGTGCAAGGTGATGAGCGATCTGAAGAACGCCGGCCACGAGCTGGTGCTGGTGTCCTCGGGGGCCATCGCCATGGGGGTTGGGAAGATGAACATGGTCCGCAGGCCGGAGGACATCCCCACCAAGCAGGCCCTGGCGGCAGTGGGCCAGTGTGAGCTGATGTACGTATACGACAAGCTCTTCGGGGAGTACCGCCACACGGTGGCCCAGGTGCTGCTGACAGGGGCGGACGTGGAGGACAGCCAGCGGCGGGAAAATTTCCAGAACACCCTCTTCCGCCTTTTGGAGCTGGGGGTCCTGCCGGTCATCAACGAGAACGACACCGTGGCCACGGCGGAGATCGCCCTGGGGGACAACGACACCCTGGGGGCGGTGGCGGCGGTGAACGCCCGGGCGGACCTGCTGGTGCTCATGAGCGACATCGAGGGGCTCTACACCGCGGACCCCCGGCGTGACCCCTCCGCCCGGCTCATCCCGGAGGTGCGGGAGCTGACGCCGGAGCTGCTGGCCCTGGCCGGGGACGCGGGCAGCGAGATGGGCACCGGCGGCATGGTGACCAAGCTGCGGGCCGCCGGCATGTGCATGGAGGCGGGGTGCGACATGATTATCACCAACGGCCAGCGGCCCCAGGACCTCTACCGCATCGCCGCCGGGGAGAGCGTGGGCACCCGGTTTTACGGAAAGAGGAGGTAGCATCTTGGAGGACAGAATCATTCAGTGGGCCTCAGAGCTCCAGAGCATGGCCCAGGCGGGGCTCTACTACAGCGAGAACCCCTTTGACCGGGAGCGGTACCAGCGGATACGGGAGATTGCCGCCGAGATGCTGGCGGAGCGGACGGGGCTTCCATTGGAGAAGGTGACGGACCTCTTCTGCGGCGGCGTGGGCTACCAGACCCCCAAGGTGGACACCCGGGGGGCGGTGTTTCAGGACGGGCGGATCCTCCTGGTCCGGGAGCGGGACGGGCGGTGGGCCATCCCCGGGGGCTGGTGCGAGTACAACCTGTCCCCGGCGGACAACGCGGTGAAGGAGCTGAAGGAGGAGGCGGGGGTGGACGCGGCGGTCCGGTCCCTCATCGCGGTCCAGGACCGGGATAAGCACAACCAGCCCCCCTACCCCTACGGGGTGGTGAAGATCTTCTTCCTCTGCGAGGCCATGGGCGGGGACTTTGTACCCAATGCGGAGACCACGGAGCGGGGCTGCTTTCCGGAGGACGCCCTGCCGCCCCTGGCCGGCGAGAAGTGTACGGAGGAGCAGGTGCGGATGTGCTTTCAGGCGTACCGGGACCCGGCCTGGTCCGTGAGGTTTGATTGACGGCGCGAAAGCGCAGGAAAGGAGACCCATGCTATGACGACAATGGACATTCTGCGGGCGGCCCGCGGGGCCCGGTCCGCGCTGCGCGGCGCGGAGGGGGAGAGAAGGAACGCCGCCCTGCTGGCCATGGCGGACAGCCTCTGGGCCCAACGGGCCGCCATTCTCTCCGCCAACGCCCTGGACCTGGAGGCGGCCCGGGGACAGATCAGCGAGGTGATGCTGGACCGTCTGGCCCTGACGGAGGAGCGGATTGCCGCCATGGCGGAGGGGGTGCGGCAGGTGGCCGCCCTGCCCGATCCGGTGGGGCGGGTGCTGCGCACGGTGGAGCGGCCCAGCGGCATCACCATCCGGAAGACTGCCGTGCCCATGGGGGTGGTGGCTATCATCTATGAGAGCCGGCCCAACGTCACCAGCGACGCGGCGGCCCTGGCGGTGAAGAGCGGAAACGTGTGCGTCCTCCGGGGCGGCAAGGAGGCCTTCCGGTCCGCAGGGGCCATTGTGGAGGCGTTGCGGGAGGGCCTGGAGGGCGCTGGTCTGCCCCGGGAGGCGGTAAGTCTCATCCAGGACACCACCCGTCAGAGCGCCCGGGAGCTGATGGAGGCGGTGGGGCTGGTGGACCTGCTCATCCCCCGGGGGGGAGCGGGGCTCATCCGGGCCTGCGTGGAGAACGCCCGGGTCCCCTGCATCCAGACCGGCACCGGCGTCTGCCACGTGTACGTGGACCGGGACGCGGATCTGGACATGGCCCTGAACATCATCGACAACGCCAAGACCAGCCGCCCCAGCGTGTGCAACGCGGAGGAGGTGTGTCTGGTCCACCGGGACATAGCGGAGGCGTTCCTGCCCATGCTGCGGGCGCGGCTGGTGACGGACCGGGCCGCAGCCGGGCTCCAGAGCGTGGAGCTGCGCCTGGACAGCCGGGCCGGGGCCGTCATCGAGGGCGTGCCCGCCGGGGAGGCGGACTTTGACACGGAGTTTCTGGACTACATCCTGGCCGTGGGGGTGGTGGACAGCGCCCAGGCGGCGGCGGACCACATTGCCGCCCACTCCACCGGCCACAGCGACTGCATCGTTACTGCCGACGCCGAAACGGCCCGGCGGTTCATCGCCGCCGTGGACAGCGCGGCGGTGTACTGGAACGTGTCCACCCGGTTCACCGACGGCGGGGAGTTCGGCCTGGGCTGCGAGATGGGCATCTCCACCCAGAAGCTCCACGCCCGGGGGCCCATGGGCCTGGAGGAGCTGTGTACCTATCAATATGTCATCACCGGGGACGGACAGGTCCGCTGACCCGTCTGTATCCCGCAGCTGTGCTCGGTCCCGGAGGCTCCGGGACCGAGCAGGTTTTTCTTGACATATATCGAGCATCTATATATAATGCTATATAGATACTCGATATATAAAGGAGGACGATATATGGCAGCGGACAAAAACCTGTGGCCGGGCAGCGCGGCCGTCCTTGTGCTGAAGCTGCTGGAGGAGCGGGACATGTACGGCTACGAGATGATCGAGACCCTCGCCCGACGGTCCGATCACACCTTTGATCTGAAGGCCGGCACCCTCTATCCCATTCTCCACGGCCTGGAGCGGGAGGGCGCTCTGACGTCCTGTGAGCGGCGGGCGGACACGGACCGGACCCGCAAGTATTACCACCTGACCGAGAAGGGGAAAAGGCTGCTGGAGGAGAAGCAGCGGGAGTGGACCGTCTACGCCGAGGCGGTCAACAGGATTTTGAGAGGAGGGGTCAGCTATGGGGCCGTCTGAGCGGCTGCGGGACTACTGCCGGGAGGTGAGCGGTTACATACGATGGAAGAGGATCCGGCCGGCGGTGGAGGCGGAGATTGAGGACCATCTCCAGGACCAGCGGGACGCGTACATGGCGGCCGGGGACGACGAGGAGACCGCCGCCGGAAGGGCTATTGCCCAGATGGGGGACCCGGCCCTGGTGGGCCGGGCCCTGGATCAGACCCACCGGCCCAGGCCCCAGTGGTTCCTGGCCGGACTGACAGGGCTTCTCATGCTGCTGGGGCTGGCGATGAACTGCTTTGTCCTGCGCCCCGCCCCGGGTCTGCTGGTGGTGCCCTATTTTCTCCCCTACGCCCTGGCTTTTGGGGTGTTTTTGTGCTTCTATTTCATGGATTTCTCCCAGCTGGGCAGGCACGGGTGGACGCTGTACGGCCTGGTTCTGGCCTTTGCCGCCCTGGGAATCCTGCTGGGGGAGTGGGGACCGGGGAGTCTGGTCCTGGCTGTAGGGAGGCTGCGCATGCGGCTGTCCTATCTGGCGCTGGTTTTCCCGGCTGCCTACGCGCTGGCAGTGTACCGCATGAGAAGCATGGGCCTGCCGGGGATCCTCCTGGGCGGGATCGGCTATCTGCCGCCGGCCGTCATCCTGGTGTGTATCCCCTGCCTGTCAGGCCTGATCCTGTATTCCATCGCGGCCCTGGGGACGCTGTGTCTGGCCATTGGCCGGGGGTGGTTCGGCCCGAATAGACGGCGGCAGGTCCTGGTGATTTCGGCGCTGCTGGCCGGGGCGCTTCTCTGCCTCGCGGTCCTGGGACGGCGGTATCTCTCCGGCAGGCTGGGTATCCTCCTGCATCCGGAGCAGGACCGGCTGGGGGCGGGGTATGTGTACTGCATGATCCGGGATATCCTGTCGGAGTCTGTCTGGTGGGGGACCGGCGGCGTGCCGGAGTGGGTGGGGAGCGTGGAGCTGCTGCCCAATCTCCGGACGGACTTCGCCCTGGTCTACCTGGCCCACCGGTTCGGCTTCGCGGCGTGGCTGGGCATGGCGGCGCTGATGGCGGTCTTCTCCGCTGTGGGCGTCCGGAAGGCTCTGGGGGAGGGGAGTATGCTGGGGTCCCTGCTGGCCCTGGCCGCGGCGCTGACCCTGGCGGTCCAGGCCGGGTCCTATCTGATTTGCAGCCTGGGTTATGGATTGTTCAGCCCTCTCTCTCTGCCCTTTATCTCCGACGGGCTGGGCGCGCTTCTCCTCAACGCCGCGCTGACCGGCCTGATGCTCTCCGTGTTCCGGACCGGGGAGGCGTACCGGGACCGCCCCCTCCCCAACGGGGAGGTCTGCGGCAGGCGTAGCGCATGGGAACCTCCCTGTATATAATGGAGTATCCCCAAGCGGCAAGGAGGCGACAAGGAGATGAGAAACTGCCGTTGGCTGGGCGTGTGCGCCACAGCTCTGGGCCTGGGTATCCTGATTACCGCCATCTTTCCCACCGGATGCCTCCTGTTTCTTGTGGCAATTCTGCTCATTGGCTGCGGCTGCGGCTGTATGCGCAAGTAGGGAGGAGGCACCCATGAAGATCGTTGTCGTCAAGTCCCCCAGATTTCTGAACGGTATCCTGAGAAGGATCTTCGGGATCAAGGAATAGTTCCCCCCGTCCTCTCATAGACTGGAGACAACCAGTCGTTTGAACACCATGCCAAGGGAGGACGCCAAACCATGGAACTGCAATTCAAAAAAGCCGGCCATGACTACTATGAGCCGCTCCGCTTTACCCCCTTCTCCTGCGAGACCATGCGGGAGAACATTGTGCCGGACAGCTGTGCGGACATCGCCCGGATCGTGGACACCACGGGCCTGGTGTGTCTGACCAACCGGGAGCTGACGGCGGACGGGCGTTTCTGCGCCAGCGGCTCGGTGGAGGTGTCGGTGCTGTACATACCAGAGAAGGAGGAGGGTCCCCGCTCCCTCCACTTCCAGATCCCTTTCCAGTGCTACGGGGAGGGACAGGGGGGCGCGGAGTGCGAATTTCTGGACATCCGGGGGGAGCTCCGGGGCATCGACACCCGCGTCCTCAACCCCCGGAAGGTGCTGACCCGGGCCAACCTGCTCCTCTGCCCTATCGGCTGCCGCCACGTGTCCCTGTCCGTGTGTACGGCCATGGAGGAGGGGGAGGGGGTGCAGCTGCTCCAGGAGCGGAGGCAGACCCGGGTAGCCGCCGGCGTGCGGGAGAAGGAGTTCACCTTCACGGAGGAGCTGCCCCTGTCCCCGGGCCGGGGCGGCGCGGAGGAGATCCTGTCCACCCGGATCGACATCCGCGGCACGGACAGCAAGCTCATCGGCAGCAAGCTGGTGGTAAAGGGCCTGATCTCCGCCTCCGTCCTGTACCGGGAGGGGGGCGGCCGTCTGAGCCTTTTGCAGCAGGAGCTGCCCTTCTCCCAGATCATTGAGGGAGGCGGCTTTGACGAGGACTGTGAGAGCGAGGCGGCCTACCGCCTGCTCAGCGTGGACTGCCGGATAGGCGGCGAGAGCAGCCCGGAGGACGCCTATGTGCTCACGCTGGAGCTGATGATGCGCACCCGCGTGACCGTGTGGCGGGGGGAGGACGTGGGGTTCATCGCGGACCTCTACAGCACCGCCGCCCCGGTGGTCTGCCAGACCGCCCAGCTGGAGCTCAGCGAGGACTGCCAGCGGGGAACCCGCCGTCAAAATGTCCGGGAGCTGCTGGAGACCGGCGTGGCCGTGCGCAGCGTGGTGGACACGGAGATCGGCTGCGGCGGGGCCCAGCTGTCCGGCGGCGAGCTGAAGGTGCCGGTCTGGGCCAGATGCCTGTACCTGGATGAAAACGACGTGCTGGGGGCGGTCCACCGGGAGTTCACCGTCTCCCTGCCCACGGACCTGCCCCAGGAGGGGGAGGAGCCGGAGTGCCAGGCCGAGGCGGCCTGCCACGGCGACGTGATCGCCAACATCATGCCCGAGGGCGTGGAGCTCCGCTTCCCCCTGGAGTGCGCCCTGACCACCTCCTTCCGCCGCCGCTACCTGTGCATCAGCGGCGCGGAGACCGCGGAGGAGGAGGGGGAACGGGCCGCCGCGCCCTCCCTGATCCTGCGCAAGCTGGGGACAGAGGAGAGCCTGTGGTCCATTGCCAAGCAGTACCGGGCCACCCGGGAGGGGATCCTGGCGGTGAACGAGCTGTCCGACGAGAGCCAGATTACCCCGGACCGGCTGCTGCTGATCCCCAAGGCGCGGTAGCAGTCTTTTCCAGATATAAGATGTTTAAGATCTCTCCGCGCCCGTCTTGGCGGCGTATTTTACGCCGTGACTGCGTTATAGAATATGCACGGCCCCACCGAGGGGCCGTGCACATTCGTTTCCTGCCATCCGTCGGGATTGCTGCGGCTTTTTGCCGTGCAGGACAAAAAATCCGCTCACCAATCCGCACACATTGAGGTTTTAAACAGTCTCTAAGCCTGGTTTTCTGGTAGTTCATCTAATTTAAGCAGTATTTGTGCGTGTCTGATCCGATATCCTTGGACCGGTCTCTTTTCTGCCGGCGCACGCAGTTCCTGTCGTTCTTCTTCCGTTGATGTCACGATATATGTATGTTTCACTGTTCATCACCCGCTGATACTTTACCACATCCTCTGCGCTTACGCTGCTTCTATTTCCTAACTTGATAAGATACTAGTACTTGATAATTTCCCATAGGGATGATACAATAATAATCCATGATGGGGGCGTACGGATTTCAGCTGTCCACAGAAACCAAAGGAGCAGGAAGGGGATGGGTCATGTCAATCTTTGATCGTTTTATCTCCAGGGACGCCGCCGAACCGGAGAGAGAGCCCTTTCACCCCATTCCCTACAAGAAGCGGTTCGCGGAGCTGGACAAGAGCGGCCAGGAGGCCATGGAGCGGTATCCGGAGGACCGCAAGACCGTGGAGGACTTCCTCTGGGCCCTCAAGGCCTCCAGCAGGGAGCGGCACACGAAATCTCTGGAGGGCGAGCTGCTGCCCATAAAGGCGGCGGCCCGGTTCTTCCTGTCCAGGGACCGGCTGCTGGCCTACGCCTGTCTGCTGCCCCCTGAGAACGACGGGGATGGGATCACCCTGGAGGAGTTTCTGGGGGATATGCACTTTGAGGGCATTCGTTACGGGGTTTTACAGCAGGACATCCCGGCGGAGTTCGCCCGGGGATATCTCCACGTGTTTCCGGTGGCCCGGGGGAGGCCGTTCCAGGAGGGCGAGGACGGCAGCGTGACCGAGCTGTTCCCGCGGCGCAGGAGCATGCGCCTGGAGGTACAGAACGGGAGCGAGGTGGCGTTTGGGCAGGACGTTCAGCTCCAGCCCATCCGGAAGGGGACGGTCATCTGTCAGATTCATCCCCCCAGGCCGGGGACGGACGGCATGGATGTAACGGGTCAGGTCCTTCCCAGCCCCCGGCCCGTCAGCGCCCAGGTGTCCCAGGGGGAGAACACCGCCCTCAGCAGGGACGGACAGGCACTGGTGGCGTGCGCGGACGGGATCCTGTACATGGAGAACGACGCGTTCTCCATTCACGCCCAGAAGATCATTGACGGCGACCTGGACCAGTTTCAGGGCACGCTCCAGATTTCCGGCAACCTCTACATAGGGGGCAATGTGGACGGCGGGGCTGCCGTGGAGGCCACCGGCGAGATCGTCATCAACGGACGGGTGGGGCGGGCCAGGGTCACCTCCAGCGGCGGGACCATCCGGGTGCAGCAGGGCGTCTATGGAACAAAGGACCAGACCCTCCTGACCGCCGCCGGCCAGATCCAGACCCCGGTGGTGGAGATGGCGGAGATCGACGCCGGAACCAGCCTGATCGCGGAGACCATCTCCAACAGCTCCGTCCGCTGCGGCGGCACGGTCTATGTGATGAGCGGCCGGGGGCTGATTACGAACAGCGTGATCCTGGCGGGTGACAGCATCCTCTGCCAGCGGGTTGGCAATCTGGCCGGAGGCCGCAGCCGGTTTTCTGTTGGGTATCCCCCCCATATCCTGGAGTCGCGGGAGCGGATCAGGGAGGAGATGGCCAAGATACAGCCGACGATTGACATGCTCTGGGACACGGTCACCAACCTGCGGAGAAAGAGCTCCCGCCTTTCGGAGGGGGAGAAGCTGCTGCTGGCGCAGCTGGTGGAGCAGCGGAAGCTCTATACGGAAAAGCAGGAGGCCCTGACTCTTGAGCTGAGAGCCCTCCACAAGGAGCTGGAGAAAAAGACCAAGGGGCGGATACGGTGCGAGAAGGTGTATCCCTCCCTGGAGATCCAGATCGGCAGACTGAAGGAAGAGATTTCCCTGGAGGAGGAAAACTGCAATATCCACTGTGAGCAGAGCATAATATTGATGCGATAAGGTCCTGTATTCCGTGGGAATACAGGACCTTATCCGATTCATATCCTCCTACCCCAGCAGCACGCCCATGCCGTCCAGCAGATCCTCCAGATCGTCCCCGTCCAGGGAGTGGGTGATCCGGAGGGTGCGGTCAGGGATGTTCACCGCGGCCTCGGAGATTCCATCCCGCCGCAGAAGGGCGGCGGCCAGATCCGCACCGCAGGTCTCGCAGTGATTTTTCGCCGTGCAGAAGCCGCAGCTGAGGCAGGTCACCGTCAGCGTCTGGGTCATGGGTCCACATGGACGCTGGGGAACAGGCCGCTGTCAGTGTGGGGCAGGAAGCAGGCGGCCACAAACTCGTCCATGTATCCCGGCTCGTTGCTCAGCTCCAGATACGTCATGGACCGGCCCAGCTCAAAGACCTTCTCCCGTGCCTGGCTGCTCAGGAGCATGGCGTAGGCGCCGGTCTGGGAGGAGTTGCCGATGTAGTGGAAGTTCTCCAGGGGGATGTCCGGGAACATGCCGATGGTGACGGCGTTTTTCATGTTGATGCCGCTGCCGATGCCCCCGGCCACGTATACCCGCTCAATCACCGACGCGTCGAAGCCCAGGGAGGCCAGCATGGTCTGGGTGGCGGAGAAGATGGCCCCCTTGGCCCGGATGAAGTTATCAATGTCCACCTCGTTGATGACCACGTCCTTCACCCCGCCGGTGTCCTTCTTCCAGGCCAGAACATAGGAGCCCATGCCGTGCTCGTCATGGAGGATCCGGGCTCCCTCCCGGATGAACTTACCCTTGCCGTTGATGATGCCGCAGCGGAAGAGCTCGGCGATCACGTCGATGATGCCGCTGCCGCAGATGCCCGCCGGGGCCGCGCCCCCCACCACGGTCATGGAGGGCTCCATGGTCTCCCTGTCGATGGTGCAGGCCTCCACCGCGCCGTCGGTAGCCCGCATGCCGCAGGAGATGTCGCCGCCCTCAAAGGCGGGGCCGGCGGAGCAGGCGCAGCTCATGAGAAACTCGCTGTTGCCGAACACCAGCTCCCCGTTGGTGCCCAGATCAATGAACAGGCTCATCTCCGGCCGGTTCCAGATCATGGACACCAGGGCGCCGGCGGTGATGTCCCCGCCCACGTAGCTGCCGATGTTGGGGGCCACAATAAGCTCCGCCAGGGGGTTCATCTTCAGATTGATGTCCCGCACATACAGGTAGTCGGTACGGAAGAAGCTGGGGACAAAGGGCTCCATGCGGATGGGGTCCGCGTGGAGGCCCAGCAGCAGGTGGTTCATGGTGGTGTTGCCCGCCAGAACCATGCGGTAGATGCGGCGGGGGTTGATGCCGGCGGAGCGGTACATGGAGGCCAGCATGGGGATGATGGACTCCTTGATAACCGCGTCCTGGAGCCGCTTCCGGCCTCCCAGCTTGTCGGATTCGATGATGCGGTTGATAACGTCCGCGCCGTAGCGGATCTGGCCGTTGCCGCCGCTGGCCTTGGCCAGGATGCGGCCGGTCTCCAGGTCCACCAGCACGCCGGCCAGGGAGGTGGTGCCCAGGTCCAGGGCAAAGCCCACCAGGGGATCGGTGTTGCTCTGGGGCAGCACGTCCCGCACCAGAATGCGCTCCCCGTCCCGGCTGATGACGCACTTGACCTGGAACTCACTCTCCCGCAGCACCCAGCTCAGATCCTTGAGCACGGAGTAGGGCAGCATGATGGCGCTCGCGTCCACGCCCGTGGCCGCCTCGATGGCCCGCAGCAGCCGCTCATTGTCCGGCATGGTGTCCTCCAGGGTTGGCTCGGTCAGCTCCAGGCGCAGGAAGCTGATGTCGCTGCCAAAGGCGAGGCCCGCCTCCTCCAGCCGGCGGCGCAGGTCCTCAAAGATGGCGATCTCCTCCGGGGAGGAGAGGTCCGCCATCTTCATGCGGCTGCGGTAGGCAGAGGCGATATCGGGCACCTCAATCTCCGCGTCGCCGCTGATCTGGGCCAGGCAGGCCAGCCGCCAGCCGGCGGCGTACTCCTCGCTGGTGATATGGCGGTTGATGGGGGCGTCCAGGTAGCCGGAGACCAGCCGGACCCGGCACTTGCCGCACACGCCGTTGCCGGAGCAGGGGGCGTCGATGGCCACGTTGGCCTTCCGGGCCACGTCCAGGAGCTTCTCTCCCGCGTTGGCGGAGATGACGACAGGCTCACCGCTCTCAAAGCGGAACGTAATGGTAAACATAGCGTTTTCCTTCCTTATATATACAGGATTTCGGCGCTGGATGGTATATAATTGTATTATATCCGGGCTCCGCCACTTTGTCAAGAAATAAACAATCCCGGAGGACCGCTCACAGGGACTGCCTGTCCATCCCCAGCCCCGCTGCCTCCGCCAGGCGGCGGACGCCCTCCGAGGCGATGGTGACGACGCTCTCCACGTGGATGAAATCCGTGGCGCTGCGGTCAAAGAGGAGGTTGGCCTGGGCCTCAAACTCCTCGTCCCCCTCCCAGAAGTTCAGCCGCATGGGGATGCAGGCGAAGGCGGGGAGCTGGAACCCGCTGTCGGAGATCCGCACCCCCCGCAGCCGCTCCACCGCCGCCGGCAGCAGGTCCCCGCGGCCGGAGAAGGTCCTGGCCAGGGGCAGGACGATCCCCCGCTGGAAGGCGGCGGCAAAGGGGGAGGCGTGGCGCAGGTCCCGGAAGGGCAGCCACTCCCCGGTGAGCCGGGCGCCGGGGACGCAGTAGTGGAACAGGGTGTAGATGTTCATCTGCTCGTTGTAGGACACAGGCCCGTCATCGCTGAGGCAGCGGATGGCCCCGTCCTCCCTGCTCACGGCGAACTGGCGGCCAAAGTGCCACAGCCGCAGCTGGTCCGCCGTCTCCTCCAGCTCCGGGAGCTTTTGGCGCAGCGCGGCATGGTCCATGTCCAGAAACCGCCGCTGCCACTGCCGGCGCTGTACCTCGTAGTTCGATACCTTTTCCATGGCGATCGTCTCCTTTATTTTTTGCTTAAAGTATGAATCAATAGACGAAGAAAATAGAGAGAACTGATACAATAGTGATAAGAATGACTTTGTGGAAGAAAAACTCATCGAAAATATACTGCACCATTTGCCAACATAATGATAGCAGATTTCTAGAAGGCAAGCAAGCGGTCTTTGGTTTTGTTGTACGCTGTATTTGCCACGCACCTCCAGTGTGGGGAGTATTCCAGGCCGCCGTTGGCTCCGGCTGTCATAGCTCCACAGCACCGCCGCCCCCGTGGAGAAGGCTGGCGTGTGCCGCAGGGCTCCCCCGCAAGTCCGTGGGAGGGCGTGAGCAAGTTTCATTATCCCCCGCGCTGTCGTCGCGCCCGGCCTGCCACAGCCGGGTCAAAGGTTCGCGTTGATCGCTCGGTCCGCTCCCTGTTCACCTCCTTGGAGCTCCCATCCTGGCGGCGCGCCTTTTGTCGCTATTCACACGGGTTTTGTGCCTGGAATACTGTGTATTCAGTTGTCGGCGGGAGGCTTGTCCCTCCTCACCTATCAGGCGGGTTTTGGGCGTTTTCGGGTACACTTTAGCAAAAATAATTCAAATATTTTTTCAGCCCTGCCAATCCCTTTTGGATAGACTTTCGGACGTTGCTCTCGTCTGCCTTTTCCGCCCTGGCAATCTGGCCCACGCTCCGCCCCAGGATGAAACGGGCATAGACGCGCCGGGCCTGGACAGGCGGGAGGCGGTCAAGGGTGGCATTGGGAATCACAATGTCGTCATTAGATTTAGGGCTTCTCTGCCGTATGACCGTTGGAGGAAGGAGCAGTGTGTTTTGTTCCATATGTCAAAAGGATGGTAAATAGCGGAATATTGTAAAACCAAATGTAATGGTTGGAGGTGGGATGTTGGGGAAAATTATGGTTTTAACCTTATCAGATACGGAGGATTATACCGTAGAAACATCTTTAAGACACGTCTACTGCTAAACGCTGTTATTCCAACGGTTTGAGAAGCAGTAAGAAGTGGGTAAAAGCAAAGAACTACACTGGACAAGGCATAAAGATGTAATAGCTTGACGGTATGCCTGCCGTCAGATTTTCCACTCAATTTGCAGCTTCTCGCTGGTGGCGCGAATGACGGTAATCATCAAATCCACCACCTGCTGCTTGTCCTCAAAGCTGACATTCTCCC
>ERZ779637.605-NODE-605-length-21459-cov-4.689124_pt1 | contig 21459 bp, 19 predicted proteins | sample MGYA00514196_ERZ779637 | MGnify/ENA primary metagenome ERZ779637 (study PRJEB29562, sample SAMEA4376700) | mouse gut metagenome | isolation source: Cecum | study: EMG produced TPA metagenomics assembly of the A DSS colitis mouse model was used to assess the...
CCTTCCCCTGACTAAGAGCTCCTGGAGCGCGCCCCTGTGATTGACAAACAATTTCAATGCCATAAACAATACCAACGTACTCTTTACAATATTGATCAGATCAAGCGGTACACCCAATCCAGTCTGTGCCGCCAACGCGCCATACCGCAGCGCACCGAACACAACCGCATACAGAAGAACACCAACTGGTTCACTGCCAGCGAGAATACAAGCAAAGAATCCATCCCAACCGATTCCCGGATTGGCGGAAAACGTATTTACAAAATTATAATTGACTCCCATAATCTCTGTTGCGCCTGCAATTCCTCCAAAGGAACCACCAATCACAAAAATCCAGATAATCTTTCTGCTCACGCGCATTCCTACGGCATCCGAAAACTCCATCTGTTTCCCAATACAGTTAATGTCATACCCGAACTTTGTTCTTTTCATGAGAAAGAACACAAATGCCCAAATTACAAGTGCGATAAAGATCGCTGTCGTACAGCGGTATTTGCTGTCCAACTTCACAAGCCTGGCCGTCTGCAGAATATTCTCTGTATGGGCATAAGCATCTCCTGTACCCAGATAGCTCTGCGTCAGAAATCCTGTCACAATCGTCGCTATGCTGTTTAACATGATCGTAGTCACAACTTCGTTGACATTCAGCTTCGCCTTCAAAATTCCTGGGATGAAAGCATAAAGTGCGCCTGCTGCTGCCGCAATGACCAGACACAAAGTTACATGCAGCAGTGTAGGAAGTCCAGTGATCATATATCCTGCAAGCGCGGCTACAAAAGCGCCAACAAACACCTGTCCTTCCACTCCCATATTAAATACCTTTGCTTTCAGGGAAAGGGAAGTTGCCATACCAGTAATAATGATCGGCGTTGCATACCCAAGTGTATTCAGGAAACCGCCCATCGAAAAGAAAGCCTTCTTCACGATATAGCCATATAAAGTAAAAGGATTGCATCCACAGATCAGGGAAAAGATGGCTCCTACTCCAAACGCAAGAAGCAACGGTATTAAAATGTCACAAAACTTTATTCCGATCGCTACAGCTTTATTGCGGAAATCATTCTCTTTCATTCGCTGCCGCCTCCTTTTCTCTTGCGTATTTCTCCGGAAGCATTTCTTCCGCCGACATATGTTTGACTCCGGACATATAAAGCCCCAATTCGCTGAAATTCACTTCATCCGCCCGAAAACAACCCGTGATCTCGCCATGGTACATGACAATGATTCTGTCAGATAAACCCACTACCTCCGACAGATCTGAGGAAATAACCATAACTGCCGCACCTCTGTCACGCATTGCCAAAATCTGGTTATGGATAAATTCAATCGCCCCAATATCTACTCCTCTGGTTGGCTGACTGACTAACAGTACCCTCGGATCTCTGCAAAACTCTCTTGCTATGATAACTTTCTGCGCGTTACCCCCGGACAGACATCCAACGGTGGGATCCGCGTCTGCACTGAGCCGGACATCATACTCTTTCACCAGCTTTTTGCTGTTTTCACGGATCACCCGGTAATTCATAATTCCTTTCTTGCAGTACGGGGGTAGTTCATGATAACCGGCAATGATATTATTGGAGATCTTTTCTTCTAAGCATAGTCCCTGCTGGTACCTGTCTTCCGGAATAAAACCGATTCCTTTCTTCCGCAGTTCATCCGGCCATAATCCGCAAATCTCCTCACCTTCCATCGTTACACTGCCTTCTTTGACATCCATTAACCCGCTGAGCGCCAGCATTAATTCCGTCTGTCCGTTTCCTTCTACCCCGGCTACTCCTACTACTTCATTCTCATGAATCTCAAAGGAAATATTATTTAAGATCTTCTTATTCTCGCTGTCTACCGCTGTCAGATTTCTGACGGCAAACCGTACTTTTTCCCCAGCGCTCTTACCACTCTTATTGACCCGCAGAAGCACCTGTCTTCCCACCATCATCTCCGCCAGGCTTTCATTGGTGGTACTGCTGTCATTGGGAACCGTCCCGATCAGCTGCCCAGCACGGATGACAGAAATATTATCTGCACACATTTTGACTTCATTGAGCTTATGCGTGATAATGATGATCGTCTTACCGCTCTTCTTTAACGCGATCAGCCGTTCGATCAGATCATCCACTTCCTGCGGGATCAGAACTGCCGTGGGTTCGTCCAGGATCAACAGATCCACATCCCGGTAAAGCATTTTCAAAATCTCTACTCTCTGCTTCGCTCCCACAGAAATATCCGCTACTTTATCTGTAATATTCAGATTAAAATCAAACCGATCAATCAGCTCCTGAATTTCTTCCTTCTCTTTCCTGCTGTCGATTAACAGCCCAGGGATTTTCCTGCCCAACACGGCATGCGTGCGCACCGTCTCTGCACCTAGCACGATGTTCTCATAGACAGTCAAAGAGGGAGAAAGCTTAAAATGTTGATGAACCATACCAATGCCAAGCGCAATGGCGTCCTTGGGAGATTTCAAAGAAACCTCCCTGCCCCGATACAGAAGCTGCCCCGACGTAGGCTGTAAAATCCCATAGAGCATATTCATAAGCGTAGACTTACCAGCTCCGTTTTCTCCTATAATCGCACGGATCTCTCCTTCTTTGATCGCAAGGCTGATACGGTCATTTGCAGTAAAATCCCCAAATTTCCTGGTCAGACTCCTTGTTTCAATTATGGTATTCCTATCGCCCACCCGCATTAACCTCCATTCATCTACTGTGCAAATATCCAAATCCAGCGCATGACTTAGCCCTTTTTAGCAAAAAGTCTACTGGCATGAGCTTTAGAAATCTTTCTCGCGCTATTCTAATTCCCCAAGCGTTACAAACTTCCCGGAAGTTTCCATCCACTCATCCAGACGTTCCCCGTCGTTCTCCACGCTGGCTCTTCTGGCATCAAACACTTCGATGGTTCCATCCGCAATCCAGCCCCGGCACTTTTCGAGCAGTTCCTGCAGTTCTTTTAACTTGTCCTGATCTGTAACATACTGGCTGATCACGCTCATATCCGTAATATCCACTCCGCCGTTGGTGAGATTGAATACATCCGGCTCTTCCTGGGAAAGATTGCCTTCCACATATTTGCTGACATAAAACTCCATCAAAGTACTGTTATCACGAATCGCCGATGTGAGGATAAACCCAGGCTGTACCTCGTCCTGATCAGAATCAACGCCGATCCCAAAAGCATTCGACATCTTACAAGCCTGCAGTCCGCCGAGTCCTGCCGTTCCACAACATGTCCAGATAACGTCACACCCCATATTATTGATCATATTTTCAGCGATCGTCTGTGCATTAGCCGTATCAGAGAAGCCGACCGTATAATCTATATAACCGTTGGCATCTGGATTGTAAAACAATGCTCCCTGTCTGAATCCATCCCCATACTGATAGAAGCCTACAGATTCCGCCCCAAAAAGAATACCAATATTACATCCCTCTTTCTGCCCTACACCATCGATCAGCGTATTGCCGTCTGTTGCTGCAAAAGCTGCTGCAACCCCTGCAAGGAAAGAGTGTTCGTTCAACGTGACATAGGATTCCAATACATTATCCGGGGTCTTTTCAAATCCCTCCACCGGATTGTACTGCAGCTGGCGCCCTACTGCCACGAAATAAATCTCCGGGTAATCCTGGGAAACCGCATACATATTAGAGCTGATTCCCGCTTCCAAATTAATAATCATACCATAGCCGCCTTCGCACAATTCCCGGATCAACGTATCGCCCTGTGTTGTATCCGTACATTCTACAGCGTTAAACTCAATATTATATTTTTCCTTACAAGCTGTCAGACCTGCATGGGCTGTGTCGTTAAACCCCTGGTCACCGAGACCGCCCTGCTGCATGATCAAGGCAATCTTAGCCGGTTCTTCTTCCGAAACAGCCGCCGGTTCGCTGCTTTCTTCCTTTACAGCAGGCTCCGTCTCGTTTCCCTTTTCATCCGCACTTATATCCGCTTTTTTCTCTTCTTGCTGATTCCCGCATGCCGCGAGAGAAAAAGTGAGGACAACAGCCATTGTGACCGCTCCCGCTTTCTTGAATAGATTGCAAATCCTGTCTTTACGCATAATCCTTTTCTCCTTTCGAATCTTTTGTGCTTTTATTCCTATCCCTATTCATATGCCAGTCTGTAAATTTCCAGAGCCGATGCTTCGTCCAGCACACAAAACGCCTTGTCAAAATAGTCTTTACCAATCACTGCAGCTTCATGTGCCATGACTGGCAGAAGGCTCTCTTCCACACCGATCTCCTTAAGTGTCAATGGCAAATCCAGTGACCTGAAATATTCCTTTGTTTTCTCTATCGCAAGCCTGGCCGCTTCCATCTCATTCATTCCAACCGGATCAATGCCAAAGGACGACTTGAGATAACCAAGATAACGGTATGCATTCTCCTCCCGCAGCATCCATGTCAGCCAGGCGGGCATGATGATCGCAAGACCGACACCATGTGTCACATCATAGTAAGCCGACAGTTCATGTTCCAGCTTGTGCATAGACCATCCCACAGGATTACCCTTTACCGTCAGGCCATTAATGGCCCAGCAGCACGCCCACATGATATTAGATCTTGCCTCATAGTTCTCTGGCTCCTCATAGGCGATTTTTCCATAGTGGAATAAAGTATCAAAAAGCGCCTCGCCGAATTTCGTCTGCAGATATGCCTCCGGCACATTGGAAAAATAAGATTCCATCACATGACTGATTGCATCCGCTACGCCGGCAGCAGTCTGTTTCTTCGGCATAGTATAAGTAAATTCCGGGTTTAAGAAAGAGGCCCGCGGCCGCATATCAGGGCTGGAATATCCGGCTTTCACATTAATATCCATACGGCTGATCACGGAACTGGTAGACATCTCAGATCCTGCCGCTGCCAGTGTAGGCACTGCGATCACTGGAAGTACCTTACCCACTGGTACCTTCTTACTGATAATATCCCATGGCTCTCCATCATAATTCACCGTCGAAGCGATAGATTTTGCACAGTCAATTGCGCTTGCACCGCCAATCGGCAGCAGAATGTCACACTTTTCCTTCCGACATATTTCATTCCCCTTCAAAACGGATTCGTATCTGGGATTCGGTTCCACACCTCCCAGTTCGGCAAACGCAATCCCTGCTTCTGTCAGACGATCCGCCACTGCATTGTACGCTCCATTCTTCTTGATCGATCCACCTCCGTATACCAGCAGCGGTTTCGATCCCCACTGGCGTACCGTCTCAACCAGATATTGAAAACAAGAGGGCCCAAAATTAATACGTGTTGGAACATAATACCAAAAATCTTTCATCTCACTCATCCTTTCCTTGTCTGGTGCAGTATTTTCTGATCACCAGTCTGTTTTTGTGCAGCAAACTATTCTTGTACTGCAACACACTAGTCCTGTACTGCTTCTTTATATTCTTGTATGAGCTTTACCAGTTCCTCTGGTTTCTCATACAGCTTGATAATAGAACTTCCTACGAAGAAACCGTTGCCGCCTGCCGCTTTTACCTTCGCCGCATCTTCCGGACACTTAATTCCTGCACCACAGTAGATCGGCTCTGACACTTTGCGCTCCCGTAAATACTGTATACATGTTTCAAGTTCGTCAAATCCCGGTTTTACATACTGTCCTTCGCTGGGAAAAGCTTGCATATAGGTAAACCCATCCGCCTGAATACACCGCATAATATCTGCTTCTTCCATCTTATAATTCACGGAGCGCGCCAGTTTCACCCCACATCTGTGTAATGTCTGTATCGCCTCCTCATCATGCAGATCCCCCGATATGATATTCGTGATATGATGGTCCTTGCAGAAACGTCCAAGCTTTTCAGCCCCGATCGCCATGATTACCTCATGATACAACACAAAGAAAAACGCCGTTCCCGGATGTTTATCTGTCATCCTGGCAATGCCTTCCAAATATTCTTCATAGTCAGAACAGTGATCCATCGCCTTATGAAATAACTCCTGCAGATACGCGCTGTCACGATAAGGATTCTTCGGCGGAATACTTACCTCAATCGCATCACATCCCCCTTCAATATAATGTTCCGCCATTTCCATGCTCTCTTCAATCGTCGGGTAACCGAAAGAAAGATAGCAGATCACTTTTACACTCATTTTCTCCTCCATTCCGAAGTGCCGTATACCTTAGCACTTCCACTTCTTTGTTTTCATCCTGCCGCTCAGTCTCCTATCAGATTCCTGTTTCTTACCAGAATGCTAACTGCCTGCCGCCGCCTCAAGATCAAGCAGCAAATTCTCCATTTGCGGCTCATCCTCCCATAATTTCATCAGACAGTTCCCCACAAAAGCGCCATCTGCTCCCGCCTTCTTGGCCTCGATCAGATCAGCTCCACAGGTGATTCCCGCGGTCGCGTAAATCGGCGCTTGAATACCATTTTCCCGCAGAAAAGAAATCCGTTCTTTCCAGCTGCGCATTCCTTCTCTTGGTTCCATCCCCTCCCGGATATTCCGCAGCATTACTCTGCGGCCCGTCTGCCTCGCAAAATCAATATCCTTCTGTTTCATGTCGTAATCAATAAACGTCAACGTATCAATTCCCGCTCTGTTGAAATCTTCCCTTGCCAGCTCAATCACACCCTCACCAGAGATACGACAGGTTTTCACCGCATTCTTCCGGAAAAAATCTATATAAGCCGTAGTCCCGATGGTCATTACTACATCCTCATAGGAGACCATCTGCATTTCAAAATCAGGGTAACGGCTCCGAAAGGAAGTCAACGCCTCCAGAAAACAAGAATAGCTTTCATATTTTGCATACGCATATGCCATTTTCTCCTGGATCAACGGCGTTTCCCTGTAAGGATTCCGCGATGGAAGATCAAATTGCAGCGCTCGTACCCCCATGGATAAATATTTTTCTGCCTTTTCCAGAGAATATGCAATATCCGGCGCACCCATATTAATGTAATAAATCAGGTGAAACTTTCCCATATCAAATCCTCCTACATTTGTACTATATATCATATTGTCATGTTGTCAATACAACTTGTGTTTTAAATTTATCACACATCAATTAGATAATCAATGGTGATTTTTAACAAAAATTGTCGATACAATTTATGCTATTTTAAATTAAACGGCATGCAACTCATGCAACTTCATGGCTTCGGCCTTCTCTCAGAAGGCCGCTGGGTCATCCATGCTACACCGTCCATAATACCAGCCTGCAATCCCGTTGATTTTTCCGTAACAGCCGTAGGCATTACGATACACAACAGAAATCCGATCGCCAGGTTTTACTGTAAGCTGCGCATCGCTGTAATTATCTACACGCCAGATCCCATCCTCTCCTCTGTAGAGAAAATAGTCAGGCACCCACAACTTTCTTCCACTGCTTATCTGACGGCAAAGCACCATATCTTCCTGCTTCTCCATCCATTCTACTTCGCTGTCGAGATATTGGATATACAGAGAAAACGGTTTTCCGTCCTGTTGGTCTAACGCAGTCAGAACTGGAAGACCGTCTTGGAAATCCACTCTGATCTCTTCCATAGAAACGTCTTTATCTGCAAAAACAAGCGCATTAAGCTGTCCAGCTGCCTGTAAACCGCAGCCGCCGTCCATACAGATAATCCTGCGGTCATAGTCAAAAATAGGTTTCATGTTTGATTCCTCATGACGATACAGGCTGACAGGCCAGTGCCCTGTCACTACACATTTGGAAAAACGATATCCCTTTTCCAGAAAACAATCATTTTTCAGCCAGTTATGCCTGTCTGTCCCCACCAGCTTCTCCAGATCGTCAGTTGGAATTCCACCGTGTACGAAAAGATAAGAATCCATCTCCAAAATCGTAGGCAGCTTCTGCAGAAAATGAATCTCCGGCGCATAGTACTCCCACAACCGTTTCCTGCAGGCATCCACATTGTCTACGGTTAACTGATCGGCACAAATCCCCAGTTCCGCCAACAATTCCAAAAGCAGCCCACAGCCCCACTGCGCCTGCTGCCAGTCGATAAAACCAAGGAAACGTTCTGCACTTCCCTCTGTCGTATCGCAAAGAACCTCCAGCCGGTGGCCATCCACATTTCCCTCTGAGACATACACCTGCGCCCCCAGCGACAACTGCATGATATAACGAAGCGTCCGCAGGCTGTCGGGGCCCTTATCTACCAGGTCTCCCACCAGAACAAGTATATCCTCTCCGCCATACCCCAGCCTTTCAAGCAGCCGTACCATATTGTCCAGATGACCATGTATGTCACTCATGGCTATGATACGCTGTCCCGGTCCTGCTTCTATCTTTTGTATAATTGTCTTCATCTTTACTTCGCCGCCTCCGCATCGTCGTATCCTTTCGTCTGCCTGACAGACGTTTAGAGCCCTGTTCTCTCGCTTTCGTCTTTGCACTTCTTGTCCATATGGCCAATATGAGTTATTGTATCATATGCTTTTTATTGCACGCAACCAGCCGTTGACACACGTAGTCGTTCTTATCCCCAGCGCAAAATATTCTGGTGCCATCCACATATTTCTTTGACTAAAGTTTTTGAAAACATTTCCTCCTCTTCTCCTTCTTTTATGCTATACTTACAAAAATAACTTGTTTTTCTACAGAAAGGCTGGCTTTTCCCATGAACAATTTGTTTGCCCGTATCAAAGAAAATGTTTCCAAAGTGATCATTGGCAAGGAACACATAACCGAGCTGCTTCTCACTGCGCTGGCTGCAGGAGGACATGTTCTTCTGGAGGATCTGCCCGGAACCGGGAAGACTGTGCTGGCGAAATCGCTGGCCCGCTCCATGGACTTTTCTTTCACCAGAATCCAGTTTACGCCAGACTTGCTGCCTAGCGACGTGACAGGTCTTTCCTATTACAATCAGGAAAAAGGAACATTTGTCTTCAAGGAAGGTCCTGTATTCACAAATATTCTACTGGCCGACGAGATTAACCGGGCCACCCCCAGAACCCAATCCAGCCTTCTGGAATGCATGGGAGAAGGCCAGGTGACTGTAGACGGCACCACCCGTTCTCTTGGCGTTCCTTTCTTCGTGATTGCTACACAGAATCCAGTGGAGACTTTGGGCTGTTATCCCCTTCCGGAAGCACAGATGGACCGTTTTCTGATGCAGATCAGCATGGGCAGTCTAAGCGAAGAAGAAGAGCGGCAGATAGTAGACCGTTATATCAACGACCAGCCTCTTAAGAACATCCAGCCTGTCTGCACTATCCAGGAAGCAGCCGCCTTGCAGCAGGAATGCCGTAAGATCCATGTGCACGAGGATTTAAGAAAGTATATTGTAAGTCTTGTACAGGGAACAAGAAAGTATGGTTCTTCTTCCGGAGAATCGACGATGCGCAGTATCACAGAGGGCGTCAGCCCACGCGGCACTCTCGCGCTGCTCCGTGCCTCCCAGGGATATGCCATGGTACAAGGCCGCAATTTTGTTGTGCCGGAAGATATCAAGACACTTGCCGTTCCAGTCCTGGCGCACAGAATGATCTCTGAGACCGCTTACGCACAGCAGAAGGAAGCAATTATCCACAGACTATTGAATAGCGTTCCGCTGCCTACGGAAGATTGGACACGGCCATGATCAGTTTATTTTTCTTGAGTTTCCTACTGCTAACGTTTCTCTGGAATCTGTATTATGCAGCACACTGGAATAAGCGCCTGGCCGTCACCTTGGACTTTCTGCAGGATTTCGTCTATGCGGGCGAGCAGGCAGAAATGACGGAGCAAATCGAAAACCGCAAGAAATTGGTTCTTCCTATTCTGGAGGTCGCCTTTCATGTGGACAAAAGACTTTCTTTCCATGACTGCGAGAATACCAGCGTCAGCGATTTCACTTACAAAAGAGATATTTTCGCCCTTCTAGGTTATCAGCGCATTACCCGGAAATTAACGCTTAACTGCCCCCGCAGGGGATGCTACCGGATTGGCCAATCCTACCTGACCGCTTTTTCCCTGCTCTACCACCGGCGTTTCTCTATAGAGATTCCAGCAGACACGCAGTTGTATGTCTATGCCGCACGGACAAATGTCACAGATATCCTAATGACCTGCCAGCGCCTTACGGGTAGTATACAGTGCGCAAAACGTCTCTATGAAGATCCTTTTGCCTACTCCTCGATCCGTGAATATACTGTCACCGATCCTATGAAGACAATCAACTGGAAAGCCAGCGCCCGGACAGGGGAATTGATGGTCAATACTTTCGAATCCACTCATATGGAAAAGGTGCTGCTCTTCTTAGATGTGGAAGACAACGGCATCCTAAAATACGAATACCTGACAGAAGACGCCATCTCCGTTGCCGCCTCGCTGGCCCAGAAAATGATCACACAGGGAATGGAGGTTGGATTGTGTACAAATATCACGAGGACGCGCGATGCAGATCAAATCATGCATACTTATCTGTCTCCGGCAAGCGGCCAAAAACAGCTTGCCGCTATAGAACGTCTGCTGGCAGAGCACAGATCTGATGTCAAAGTGCTTCCTCTTCCGGCATTACTGCACAGCCTGGACCAGCAGGCGGATCTACCCCAGGACATGATCAAGATCTTCATTTCCAAAAATGCCATACAGAATCATTCCGCGATTGAGGCATTTACCGGCCGGGAGCAGCAGGCAGTCTGGGTAGTTCCGTGCCCGCGCAAGGAACCCTGTCCCGTCCAGACCTCAGGCAATATCCGTCTGATACTAAGAGAAGTAACTGATATATAAATGGAGGTTCCCTTGAGAAAACTGATCAAAACATCTGCCGGATGGATCCATACGACTCTTATTCTATCCATCCTCATACCGTTGCTCTACGCTCTCTGCATCCAGGATCAGACCGCTGCAGGTCCTTACCTGTACCTGAAATGTCTTGTCATCCTGTTCCCAGTCGTGGCCACTGATCTTGCCGCGGACAAGTGCAGAAATCTTTTTACTTATCTGCTGCTTTGTACACTGATCTTAACCACCACTGGCCTATTGGCCTGGATGCTGGCCGGTTCCCTGCGCGGCTGCCTGTTGTTTTGGGGATACTTTTTGCTGCTTCTTTGCGAGTCATTATTTGTAATCACGGCCCGGCTCACTGCGCGGCTGCAAAAGAAAAAAGACCGGGAAGCAGCATTCGAAGCCGATCCTTCCTTCCAGCCCTTTTCTGATATTCTTAAGGAACCCGCTTTTCCGGTTTTGTTCTATTTCGCCGGAGTCTATGCCATCGCGATCAATGTCAATAATCCACCTGTATGCAATGTGGCGCTGTTCAGCGCCGTCCTGTATACAGTAGTCACTTTTTTGTATCAATATGTTACAAAGAGCGAACGCTATCTATCCCTCAACAAAAGAACCTGCAATCTACCCTCGAAAAGAATTTACGGCATCGGAAGCGGCATGCTGGCCATTTATCTGCTCCTGCTTATGATCCTGGCGCTGCCCTCTCTGTTTACGATTCCCCATCGGCAATATCGTGACCTTCGGGAACTGACTTCCGATCTTGAAATTCCATATACCGAGTTCATGCCGGAGAACAACACAGAGGACCGCAGCGAAGATTTCATAGCTGCCCTGATCGCAGAATACGGTGATGCGGCGCCAGCGCCATGGTGGCTGGATTACATCTTCTACATTACTTCAGCCATTATGCTGATGCTTCTCTCCCTGGTCCTCTTGAAGAAAATTTATATTGTTTTTCAGGACTTCCGAACAGCCAAAGATGAAAATGGAGATACTGTAGAGGAATTGCAAGATACCATAGAGAACCCCCAGAAGATTGTCAGAACCTTAAGACAACGCCCTGCATCAGAAAAAGAAAAGATCAGAAGAGAATACCGCAGAGTGATCCGACGCCACCGCAAGGACCGGCCGGCTGTTTACGAATCGCCGGCTGAAATTGAGGCTAACGCCAAAATCCCTCCTACGAAAGAGGCTCTGGAGCTCCACAGGCAGTATGAATCGGCCCGGTATGGGCAGGATTGATCTTTCGCTGCCTGGAATTTTATTTTCTCCACCAGGCGACTGCCCGTACAAACCTTTCTGCTGTCTCATGAAAATGACCGCCTTCATTCCATTCCAGACAGACTTCCCCCACTCTGCGCCGGCCGGATTTCTCCAGCCCACATGTGCTGCCCAACTGTCTCTCCAGGATATTCTTTGCCCTTTCTGTACATTCTGCCACCTTGCCCATGCGCGGATTTCTACTTGACTTCTCCTTCTTTCCAAGGGAAAGATATAGATTTCCATCCAGACGCATCGGTTTCTCCTGTTCCATGAATTCGCAAAACCCATCATACCAGAGCGACCCCGACAAACTACCGATCCATCCAAACTGATCCGTCAGGTAAATCGCATAAAGCGCCGTCAGGCCGCCTAGGGAATATCCGAACAACGCCGTATGTTCCGCCTCCGGTTTCGTACGGTACCTGGCGTCCATATAAGGCTTGATCTCCCTCACCAGCCGGAAAATATATGTCTGCGCCCTGCCCCGCGGCGCCTCCTCTCCTCTGCGGAAAGGGGGTGCACTCCACGGCGTGAAGTCATCATTCCAGTTCTCCGGTCTGATGGAGAGCAGAATAAAATCCGCCGGAATGCCTGCCTTATGCATTTGCGTCAGAATTTCTATAATGGGAATCTCCCCATTGACATAGAGAACAGGATAAGGTCTTGTCGTGCAACAATAGTCATTCGGAAGAAACAAACTGCAGGACAGACCCGCAATCTGCAGTTCCTGCACCAACGGTGTTTTCATTTTCTTTTCCATGTGTTCACCTGTTTACCATCTGGCATCACTGTTACTGTCAAATTTCCTGGACCGCATCTCTAAGTCCGTCATTAGGATCCCTATCTAACACGATACTTCTTCTCTATCACCGTCACGTATAGAATCATTGCAGCAACCACCTCCGCCATACAGCCCAGAATAGAGATAATAAAATAGGGGGAATTCTGTCCACCCAGAAGAGGAAGTCCCAACAACACAAATACAACGCCAAAAGCACACCACAACTTTCCCACCGCCCGGTTGTAAGCTCTCACATTGTTGACTTTAAACATTTCCGCATTCGCCCAGAAGTTGAAAGGCACAGCTCTTTTAGACCGAAGTGCACAGATTCCATAAACTACCATAATACCGCCCAAAAATACCCAAATCATAAATGCCGCCATCATCGCATATACAGCCCTCCCAGCCTCAGATCCTTATCAAAAGAAATCGTATAGACTACACTTACATTTTCATAGATCGCATCCACCTGTGTCACGATGATCAGTTTCCCTTTCTGCCTCATGCCCTGTATATAGATCTTTCCAATGGAACATAGTTCACCCCAATCGTCTGCAATATTCTGCCGTGCCCGGTCAATCGTCTCCTGTGTCAATACCGGCTGCATCTTCTCCAGAGAAATATCCTGCAATGCCTCAAAATCGTTCCTGTCAAGCAAACTAATCACATTCTCTGTGCTGGCGCTGATCTCCTCCTGTGAAGGAGAATCCCCAATGTCTGCCTGTTTGGGAATGATCCACCACGCCCCGGCCATTAAGAATATTAAGAGTAGCACCGCGCTGCCTGCCATCAACCCGATTCTGCTTCTACGATACGCTTTCCTATCTGCATCGGAAAGATTCTGGTGAAAAGCCTCCGCGATTTCCTGCGGCGAACCCATGCTTTCCATGATCTCTTCTAAGGTTTCTCCCTGCTCCTCACGGGCCGCAAGATCCGACAGTAATTGACTCCTGATCTCTTTCTTCTTTGCTCCCGTGCATTTCAGCTTGCTGACAATTTCCTTGACATATTTCTCTGTACTCATCTCTGTCTTTCCTTTCTATCATGACCGGTCATCTTCATTTTGTCTTTTTTCATTATCCCATGAGCCGTTCTACGCCATCCGCAATCTGTCTCCAACTTTGGCGCATTTCCTGCAATGTCTGCCTGCCCTTATCTGTCATAAGATAATACTTCCGTGGAATTTGCTTATGCGCCGCCTCGGACCATCTGCTTTCCACGAGTCCTTCATCTTCCAGACGGTAAAGAATCGGATAGAGCGTCCCTTCTTTCAGACAAAAAATATCCCTGCTCTTCTCCCGCAGCTCCATAATAAGCTGATATCCATACTTCTTCTCCATAAGAAGCTGCAAGACAAGCATATCCAAAACACCTTTCTTCATCTGCCGTTCGTACTTCTCCTGCATTCCTTCCCTGTCTCCTTACCCATAACTATTTTGTTTTAATAATACTTTGTATTACTAGGTATACTTCTTGTCTGAGATTATACTCCGCTCCTATTCACTTGTCAACAGACAAAGCACTGAGAGCTGTCCAGCCAGAAATTCTTCTTTGCCAGACAGCTCTCTTTTATTTTCATTATATCCCTGACACGATACCTATCATCATTTTAATCCACTGCTTAAAAAGATACCAGCTGTCAGCCACATTCTCGTCAATCGCCTGCAATACATCCTGCGGGTCAAAACCACCCTGCTTACCTGTAATCTGTTGGAAAACAGCGCCCGATGCCTCGCTGAATCCCAAAGCAATATTGCCATGCGCCACATCACCCACCGCTACTTGCTGTCCGATCGCCATTGCACCGACGCTGAACTGGCCCACCGCCAGCGCGCCCATAGAGAATACCCCCACACAGATTGCTCCCATTGCTACAATGCCAAAGGCGAAATTGCCCACCGCGACACTGCCGACCGCCACCATGCCTATGGATAAGAGCAGGCCGATTCCAACCGGAGCCAGTGTAATCACGCCCAATCCTGCTAAGCCAATCGCAACGATTCCTTTCGCGGCAAGCCCTATGGCGATTACTCCCTTGGCAGATTTTCCAAATCCGATATTGACATGTATAAGTGGAAGGCCTTTCCACGTTTTCCGGCTTTTATACTCAAAGGAAAAACCTTGTCTCACTACAACACGTGGCTGTCCCTCCTCGGTCTTCTGTTCCACGCGCAAGGTTCTGTCCCACATCCCTGTTTCTTCTGTTGGCTCTTTTAACAAAGAATCCGTACTAACGCCAAATAGTTCGCTGATCATCACGATCTTATCCAACTCTGGAACAGACTGATCTGTTTCCCATTTCGAGACAGATTGCCTGGATACCCCCAACTTCTCTCCGAAACCTTCCTGGGATAGTCCGCTCTTGATTCTAAGGGTATTTATTTTTTCTCCTAGTGTCATTGCATGCTCCCTTGTGCGCATCGCTTTTCCATTTCTATGCGCAGTCTTTATCCTTTCCTGTCATTCTACATCAAATTTTCTTCCTTGATATCACTTTGCGACATCCTGAATCCGTGCACGTCTCTTCTCTTTTATACTGCAAAATATATATAAAAGCTATATATAGCACCTGGAAATTTGTCAACTGACAGTTGCTGCGCCAAAAAATACGGCTGCTTATGCATATTTTCCTGAATAAAGAGTTTTTATTCCACGCCAGCCCTTCTTAAATTAATGGCAGCCGCCGCAACGCTTGCAATTCCCGCCACACTGCAGCGACTTACCCGCCTTCTTGTCCTTAACCATACTGCGGACCGCTAACGCCACTGCCCCCGCTACGATTGCCAATACAATTACTGTTCCCATATGATCCACTCCTTACAACATTAATTCCGTAACATCCCAAGAGAGACTAATTTATATGGCCGAAATAACAGGTAAAGGAACCCTGCTGCCAGCAGGAATGCAGCAGCCGTACCAAATGTAAAGCTGCCCCCTGCAGACAAGCTGCCAATCTGATAGATGCACATCGCCGCTGCATAAGCCAGCGCTGTCTGATAACCAATGGCAAACCAGAACCACCTGCGGTTATTCATCTCTCTCCTGATCGCACCCATGGCCGCAAAGCATGGTGCACACAGAAGATTAAATACCAGAAATCCAAACGCTGCTGCAGGTGTCATGACTGCCTCCAGGCTGCCCCATATTTCAACGCCATCCTCAGCCACTTTTGCAAAACCAAACAACATACCGAAAGTTGCCACCACGTTTTCCTTGGCAATCAAGCCAGTGACTGCTGCCACCGCCATCTTCCAGCCCTCCCCTGCCTGTGTCCAGCCCAGAGGCGTGAAGATCCATGTGATCATGCTGCCAATTTTCGCCAGAATACTTGCATCAAGCTGATCTGCCTCCAACATGCCAAAACTCTCTTCTGCCCATCCAAAGCTCATCAGGAACCAGAGAATCATAGTAGACAAAAGAATAACGGTCCCAGCCTTTTTGATAAAAGACCAGCCACGCTCCCACATGCTGTGCAGAACTGCGCTGACAGTGGGCATATGGTATGCAGGAAGTTCCATAACAAATGGGGCCGGATCACCTGCAAACATTCTTGTCTTCTTTAAAATAATACCGGAACAGACGATCGCTGAAATCCCAACCAGCCATGCAGCCCACGCGACAACCCCTGAGTGATCAAAGAAAGCACCTGCAATTAACGCAATGATTGGCAGCTTTGCACCGCATGGAATAAACGTTGTCGTCATGATCGTCATCTTCCGGTCCCTGTCATTCTCGATCGTGCGGGAAGCCATGATACCTGGAACTCCGCAGCCTGTACCGATCATGATTGGGATAAAAGATTTACCAGACAGTCCAAACTTGCGGAATATACGATCCATGATAAAAGCAACTCTCGCCATATATCCACAGGATTCTAAGAACGCCAGCATAATAAACAACACAAACATCTGCGGTACAAAGCCGAGAACCGCACCTACACCAGCCAGAATGCCGTCTAAGACCAATCCCTGCAGCCAGTCAGTACATCCCACACTCGCAAGAAGATTCCCAACCGCAGTTGGAATGATCTCACCAAACAATATATCATTAGTCCAATCTGTCAGAAAACCTCCCACTGTCGTCACTGACAGATAATATACCATAAACATAGCCAGCGCAAAGACGGGAAGTGCAAGCCACCTGTTTGTGACGATTTTATCAATTTTGTCAGAGACCGTCAACGTGTTGTGTCTGTTCTTAACGACACATTTTTCAATGACAGAAGCGATATACTCATAACGCGCATTGGTAAGAATACTCTCCGTATCATCATCAAAGGTTTCCTCCAGAAGCTTGATCTCTATATCTACGTCCGGCACTTCCCGCAGCTGCTCCACAATTTTCAGATCCTTTTCCAGTAATTTAATAGCAAAAAATCTCTTCTGTTCCTCATCCACCCCCTTCAGCAGCCTGGACACATTACGAATAGCCCCTTCTATTTTTTCGTCAAATCTATGTACTACTACCTGCGTCTTTCTATTTGCACTCCTGACCGCTCTGTCCGCCGCCTCTTGCACCCCTGTTCCTTTCAAAGCCGAAATTTCGACAACTTCACACCCAAAACTCCTGCTCAGCTTCTCTAGATAGATCTTGTCGCCATTCTTATTGACAAGATCTATCATATTAACTGCCATCACAACGGGAATCCCCAGTTCCATTAATTGTGTGGATAAATACAGGTTTCTCTCAATATTCGTGCCATCCACGATATTCAGAATGACGTCCGGTTTCTCACCGATCAAGTAGTTTCTCGCCACTACCTCTTCCAGTGTATAGGGCGACAAGGAATATATTCCTGGCAAATCCGTGACAGTCACTTCCCTGTTCCCTTTTAATCTGCCTTCTTTCTTTTCTACTGTCACGCCCGGCCAGTTTCCTACAAACTGATTCGACCCGGTCAGTGCATTAAACAGTGTTGTTTTACCGCAGTTTGGATTCCCTGCGAGCGCAATCTTAATTGACATACTTTCCATCCTCCCGACTTTGCTGCTTCTATGAACTTGGATAAAATGCTTTCCGCTTTCTCTACTCTACCTCTATCATTCCCGCATCCGCTTTCCGCAAGGATAATTCATACCCACGCACTGTAATCTCCACGGGATCCCCCAGCGGCGCAACCTTACGGACGAAAATACTAACGCCCTTCGTAATTCCCATATCCATGATCCGCCTCTTGACCGGCCCCTCCCCAGTCAGCCTCTTTACTGTCGCGGTTTCCCCGCAGGACACTTCCCTCAATGTCTTCATCTTCTTCTCCTTTTTCTTGTCTCCTGTATTTACAGTTAGTCACGACTTACTTTGGCGCCTAAAAAAAGACTATCCTGCCAATTCTCCTTAAACCATGATCCTGCTTGCCATATCCTTTCCGATTGCAATCCTGGAATCCTTGATATTCACAATCAGACTACCTCCAGCCGCAGAAACCACAGTCACGGCTGCCCCTGTCACAAATCCCAGGTTTTCCAAAAACTTCTTTGTCTCTTCCTTTCCTCCCACTTTTTTAATAGATGCAGGTTCTCCTGCCTTCATAAATGTCAACGGCACTTCGTTTCTCTCCTCTCTATACTTTCTTTTATTTCATCTCACATAGTTAGTTATACCTAACTACTTTTCAAATAATAAGTTAGCATAAGCTAACTCAAATGTCAACAGCTTTTTTGAAACAAAAAAAGGGAAGGGGAACCCTTCCCTCGTTCTTGTCACGAATACTGTCAAAGTATCTCCTGCTGCAGTTAACGTATCATACATAACAGCTTTTCGCCGTATGGCATCCGATTCAAACTCCACTAGAAACAGTATATCTATGGACTCTTTCGTCTGTGATCACACCATCAAAATTCATACCATAACCAAAATCATACGTATGACCTTCTTCGTCCCGATAGCACTCCATATCAAACGCCACATCTTCCTTCTGGTTCTCTACCGTCTCCATGTTGGCCGGCATCTGTACAGGAAGCAGGCCTTCTGGTGTAAATCTTCCGGTAATGACATCCAGAACTGCCTGCGGACTGACGCCATACTCTACAATAAGCGCATCTGAACAGGGCTCCAGCTCAGTCATAACTGTCGGATTTTTCAATGCTACGATGGTGATAACAGGCTTATCACCCATCCGCTTTCTCATTTCTTCTACCAGATCCAGATCCGCCTCATTGGCAGCCCTGTTCCATTTGCCGCAGTAGCTGCGGTCCGTGAATTGTTCCAAAGGATCTCCCCCTGCAAGACTTGGCTGTCTTGATTTGACTGCCTGATAGGGACGGTACTGCAATGTAACCGGCACATAACCGCTTCCGCCCGCCTTTCGGTCCTCAGGGTCATAGCCTGCAGAAATAGGCGACTCTATGAAACACAGCGCTGCGTCAGCCTCCTCTGGTGTATCTACCACAGTAAAATATTCCGCCGCTGCCTGTTTTCCTGCGGGAACCACCGTCTGATCCCCTGTCGGTGTACTCATAAAACTCAGATGAAATTTGATAAATCTGTCTGGTATGTAAACTTTGATTCCTTCCTTCAAAGGAAGTACTCTGTCTTTGTTTTTCAAAAGAGTCACCGATTTTAACTGGGACTCGTATCCTTTCTTTATATATGCCGGACATCCTACTGTCTGTAAAGATTCTTCCAGATTCAGATAAGGATTTTCAAACAGTCCCGTCCGAAAGATATTCAAAAGCAGCCTGCAGGCAGACCGTTTAAACCGTGCCTCTGCCGCTTCTGCACCATATTTCTCACAGAGCATCCGGTAGGCTTCCATCACAGGCGCAGCGTCATTATTCCCGCCAAACTGATCCACACCCGCCTCCAATGCCTTACAATGTCTCTGCGCCTCTGTCAGATGCTCAACACCCCAGCATTTTCCGGCAAACGTCTCTTCGGCTTCCCCGATTTCATGCGTAATGCCCCAATCTGTACAGACCACGCCTTCATATCCTAATTCCTCCCGAAGCAGATCTTGAATCAAATATTTACTATAAGAGTTCCCTACGTTCTCACCATATTTCTGGTCTAAACCATAAGAAATCGTATAGTAAGGCATCACTGCACTGCTCTTCCCTGTTCTACCCTCAAGCGCAAACGCACCCTCCGTAAACGGCCTTATATGCTCTTTGGCTTTTCCGCCCGGATAAACCGCATACTTTCCATAAGCGTAATGTGCATCTCTTCCGCCTTCGCACGTACCTCCGCCTGGAAAATGCTTTACCATTGTATTCACACTGTCCTTACCCCATCCGGTTTCACTGTCCTCTGTCGTCTGGAAACCATCACAGTAAGCTTTGGTCATATCGATGGTCATCTGTGTGTGTTCTCCAAAAGTATCCGCAAACCGCATCCAGCGCGGCTCCGTCGCCAGATCAATCTGTGGAGAAAGCGCGGTTGTGATTCCCAGCGCGCGATACTCTGCGGAAGCAATCTCTCCAAATTCCCTGACCAGCGAGGGATCAAACGAAGCCGACAAACCGATGCCATTCGCCCACTTCGAAATTGCCTCTCCAGTCACTCCCATATATTCTGCTGTCGAACCTGCTCCATGCCTAGGATCCGAACTGTTATTCGCCGGAATGCCGAATCCGGAGTTTTCTGCCAATGCCTGCAGCTGATTGTTCCAGCGCACTGCTGTTTCTGTGCTCTCCAGTCCCATGATCAGAACGTGCCGTACTTTGTCCTTCACGATAAATTCCTTCTGCTGGTCTGTCAGCGCCCAAGGTTCTACCCCGCTCTCCTCGAAACTTTTTCCTCCGTATGTTCCTCCGAATACAGCAGCTGACGGACCTTTTGCCGGAATCAGCTGATGTGCACTGTACAGCATCAGGCCGGCAATATCCTCTATCGGCAGCCTCTCTGCCAAATCTCTGGCACGTTCTTCATAAGACAGGCGCCAATCCTCATAGGGCACCAGCTCGCCGGTACCCAGAAAATCTTTGAATGCATAGCCGTCCACCGTCAGGATTTTGACTTTGCTGTCCGCAGCAAGCCCCAATGCCTGGCCATCCCCATTGTTGATCAGAATATAACCATCCTGCTCTGTTTGGGTCCATTTTTGATCCATTTACTCTCACACTCCTTTGCCCTTTATTTCTAGCGTCTCTTATATTCGAGATGATCCTGTCATTGCTATTATCAATACGAGTATTCAAAATAGCAGACAACGCATATCATCGATCCGCCGTCTGCTATTTCTTCATCATATGATCTTCTTCTATAACTACAGCTTATTGCCGTAGATGTTTCCCATTTCTACAGTCTCTTCAATAATTCTTCTCTCTGTGCCTCATATCCAGGTTTGCCAAGCAGTGCAAACATATTCTTCTTATAACTCTCCACGCCTGGCTGGTTGAACGGATTCACACCCAAGAGATATCCGCTGACACCGCACGCAAACTCAAAGAAATAGAACAATTCACCCAGATAAAACTCATTCACCTCAGGTACATTCACCATGAAATTAGGAACCTGTCCATCTGTATGTGCCAAAATCGTTCCATTCATCGCACTTTTGTTGACGAAATCCACATTTTTTCCTGCCAGGTAATTCAATCCATCCAGATCTACCGGTTCTTCACCAATGATGATCTCCTCCCTGCTTGTCTCAATGTTTAACACCGTCTCAAACATGGTTCTGGAGCCATCCTGGATAAATTGTCCCATAGAATGAAGGTCTGTAGTCAAGTCAACTCTTGCCGGGAAGATACCCTTCTGATCTTTACCCTCAGAGTCGCCATACAGCTGTTTCCACCACT
>ERZ779637.606-NODE-606-length-21454-cov-13.142764_pt1 | contig 21454 bp, 21 predicted proteins | sample MGYA00514196_ERZ779637 | MGnify/ENA primary metagenome ERZ779637 (study PRJEB29562, sample SAMEA4376700) | mouse gut metagenome | isolation source: Cecum | study: EMG produced TPA metagenomics assembly of the A DSS colitis mouse model was used to assess the...
ATTTGTGACAGCGGATAAGATTGAATCTGTGACAGCTCATGAAGTTATTAACAGTTGTGGAAGAGGCCAGGAAGAAGGCAGATACAGATATACAGGAGAGTGCTGAAACAGCAGTTTGTGACGGAGAGCAGGGGCAGGAAGAAGCCACGGCAGAAACCGTAGCGGAGATTCAAAATGGACAGGCGGAGCCAGGAAATACAGAAGAGCCGGGAAATGCAGAGGAGACAGTCCGGAATGCACCAAAGAGATTCTGCCCAAACTGCGGGACGGAAAACCAGATGGAGGATGGATTCTGTAAGGAGTGCGGCATGCCGCTGGGCAGCATGAACAGCGGCCCGGCAGGCGGCGGTTTGGCAGTACAGATGCCCCCATCTGATGCGCAGAGATCAAAGAAAACGAAGAAGACGGTGTTTGTGATCGGCGCAGTGGCGGCAGTGCTTCTCGTAGTTGTGATTTTTGTGACGACGATCGGTAGTCTTTTACAGGGACCGCGGGGCAAAGTTCTCAAAGCAACGGCGGCTACAATAAAAGATGCGCCTAAACTGGTGACAGACCTGGCAGCGATTTCCGAGATGCTTTCCGGGGAACACTATACGGCCGGGCTTGAGTTGGAAGGTGAGGATGCTGCAGTCAGAACGGAGTTTAGAAATGCCGGGAATGAGAAGCAGCTTTACATCAATACCGATATCGATGACTATGGAGCGCTTGAGATCCTATGCGGCATACATTCAGGGAAATTGAAACTGGCACTGTCGGAATTGGACTATGTCTTTTTCTATGATCCGAAAGGGGAGAACGACGGAATCCTTTGTGAACAGGTCAGAAAGAAAACATTGGAAGAATTCAACCAGTTCTTGGAGGGAACGGCTTCCGGAAAGGTAAGTGCGAAAACGCTCAGGAAAGATCTTGCGGCGGCATGGGTGAAGGAACTGAAAGAACTGGAATTTAAGGAAGTTAAGGCCCATGAATTTGAGGTGGACAAGAAGGACAGAGAGTGCAAGGGATACAGGATCAGGATTACGGAAGACAATATAGTCAATATCCTGGAATACGTCGGGGAGAAGACAGAAGAATATCAGGATGTGCTGGATGAATTGTGTGATGAGATCAAGGATGAAGATTTCAATCTGGATATTACCTTCTATATTTATAAAGGAAAACTTGCGGCTGTTGTGTTTGACGTGGATGACGAGAAAATTTTTGTTGAATTCCAGGGCGGAGATTACAGAATGCAGAATATTTTGCTCAGGAATGAATACAGGGGCAGAGAGTCCGGAGAAATTACGGTGAGTACTACAGTTAAGGGCGGTAAGGAGACCATTGAAATTGAAGGGGACGGAAGAGAAGAGATGACCATCGTATATGACACGAAATCCGGTGAGCTGACATGGGAGTATGATGATGGTCGGGAGGATTTTGTGCTGTCAGGTATTTACAAGCACTCGAATTCGGAAGTGTCTTTTGTATTGGAGGAACTGGAAGCAGATGGCGACTCCCTGTTGGATGATATCGGTCTTACGATGTATGTCAGGAAAAAGGCGGATATCGAACAGTACGAAGGAAAAGAATTTGATCTTGGCAGCGCTGAGGAAGAAGACTTTGATGATCTGGAAGACGATATGAGAGAGTATATCGATCTGCTTGACGAGTACTCCAGGATTGGCAGAAGAATAGGATTATAATGATGTGATTACAGGAAAGGAGAGAGCATATGTTTTGTCCAAAATGTGGGAAACAGATTCCCGATGGAGCTAAATTCTGCCCCGGATGCGGGAATAAGGTACAGATACCGGGCGGGAATGTGCAACAGGCAAAGAAGCCGGACGGGAATGTGCAACAGATGAAGATACCGGACGGGAATGTGCAGCAGACAAAGAAGCCGGACGGAGATGTGAAGCAGATAATGACACCGGAGACAGGATATCAGCAGCCGCAGAATGCTCGGAAGGCGGGAAACAAGAATCGTGCGATCACGATCATTCTAAGCATTGTTCTGGCCATTCTGATTCTGACAGCGGCAGGATTGGGAATCTACTATATTAAGGCGCTGGGAGAAGGGCCGAGGTTATCCGCTTCAGAAGAGACCGATCGGGAAGATGAGGATGTGGAGACAGAAGAACAGGAAGAGGAAGAAGCGTCGGAGGAAAAGGGCGAGGCAGCTGACGAGGAGGGAGACGATGGACCGGCATCAGAAGCGCCTGCAGAGGAAGCGGAAGAGGAACAGGGCGTCGTATCAGACACCAATGAAGTTGTAGCGGAAACGATCCTATATAACATACCGAAATCGGCTTATTCCTATCAGTTTGATGAAGATCTTGGTAATGCAAAGGCTGTTGTGAGAACGGTGGGCGACAGTATGCCTGAGATCGCGGAGAATCTGGAAGTAAAGTATGTGCCGGGTATGGATGGAAAAGCGGTTTATCTGGATGGAACATACGGGATCCTGCTGAATGATGTGGGAAGGATCGGAACTTCTTATACGGTCGCATTTTGGATGAAGGCAGATGACTTGCAGGATTGGTCGCCCTTTATTCATATCGGGCATGACCTGCTTGATTCCGAGAACAGGGCCAGATTATGGCTGGGGCAGAAGACGGACAGTGCTTCCGTGGCGCCGATCATAAGTTCAGAAAGCAGGAAGACAGCGGATTCTTTCGAGATAAGGCCGGGAAATTCCGCGCCCAATTCCATCGACCCGGGAGTGTGGTATCACATTGCGTTTACGGTGGATGGTTCCAGACAGGGAAGCCGCAAAGGCAGCGTGTTGGGAACGCTGTATGTAGCAGGCAGATATATCTGTGAAGGCGATATCGTTCCCGATATGATGAATACGGATAATTTTGAGGTGTATCTTGGGATCAACTGTTGGGATGCATTGTATCCGGTCGCATTCGATGATGTTAAGATCTGGGATCAGGTATTGGACGGCAATCAGATACAGGAACTGTATAGCGCTTATGAGTAATCGCATATAGATTTTGCCAGAGAAAAACCAAAAGAGCATTTACATGTTGTGCGTAAATGCTCTTTTGGTTTTTAGTTTATTGTCCCAAAGTGTTATAACTAAAGCATAGACAAAAATGAGAAGGAGAGTGCGTATCATGAAGAAAAAATGTGATAAGCTTAATAAAATATGGTGTTAGTTTGAAAGTGTGTTGGTGGATATAATTTGTAATCTGGGTATCTTGAATTTATGCGGTCTGAAAATGGGCAAAATTAAGTACCAACACATTTACGGACTAACACCTAAAATATTATACGGAAAAGAATGATGCGGGCTTTCGGAATGAAGCTTATGAAATTGCGAAAGGATTTGATGCCTCTGGAGATTATCAGCTTTCAGAGTATATTATGTCCTTATTGTCCAATGTGAATACTTTAGATGGAAACCATTTGAACTAAGGAGTATGAAAGGGTATACTTTATATATAATTTCCAAGATTGCTATGTCGTTTGCTTTAACTGCATCAGAATATATAAGACGATCACGGATACAGGGAAATGAGCCGGCAAACCGCGCATGTGGCATATACACGGGCGCAATGGCGGGAATACGGCAGAAATACAGGAGGAATTCAAGCGTATGAGAGAAGCGATTTATTTGTGGGAAAAGGGAGAGTATCCATATCCGTTTGCAGGAGAGTTCCGGCCGAATATCAGAGCTTATCTGCATGAGGATGGAGCAGACAGACCGGCCATGCTGGTGGTGCCCGGCGGCGGTTACGCGCTCGTAAGCCCGACGGAGGGTGAGATCGTGGCGAAACGTTTCTATGAGGCCGGGTATCAGGCTTTTGTTTTGACATATACTACGAATATGTTCCGGAATGCGCCGGTGCGCCGGCAGGCGCTGGAGGATATCTCCAGAGCGGTATGCTGTATCCGCAGTCATGCGCAGGAATGGCATGTGGTAAGTGACAAGGTCGCCTGTTGCGGTTTTTCGGCAGGCGGTCATCTGGTGGCCAGCCTGGCGGTGCATTATCAGGAGCAGAAGGCCGAGACAGGGCTATATGCCGGAATCTCCAATCGGCCGGATGCGGTGGTGTTATGCTATCCGGTGATCACCAGCGGTGAGAAGGCGCATCGTGACAGCTTCCATCTGCTGTTGGGAGAGGATGCCGGGGAGGAGGAACTTGCCTGGGCGAGTCTGGAGGATCATGTTACGGCGGATACGCCGCCGGCGTTTCTGTGGCATACGATTACGGACGACCTGGTTCCGGTGGAGAACAGCATTTATTTTGCGCAGGCGTGTCGTCAGGCAGCAGTTCCCTGTGAGCTGCATTTGTTTATGGAAGGGCCGCATGGTATGAGCCTTGCGACGCCACAGTGGGCAGAAGGTGATTTCGGAGCGGACAGCATCTACACGATGGAACAGCAGTGGCGGACGTTACAGGTATTTACCGGGCAGCAGCCGGAGAGTATACCGGAAGAGTTTAAGGCGGCGGCCAAGGCAGAGAGTCTTCCGGAATTTGTCGCTGCGTGGAATAGGGCCGTGGACGAAGAGGAGGTTCAGAACAGCAGGAAGGCTGACGCATCGGCGGCACAGTGGCCGGCACTTGCGCTTGCGTGGTTGGAGCGGACCTTTGCATCTTAGTTTCATTATCATGATGCTGGGGTCAAAAGGTTTTTTGCCCCTGATGCCTACGGATTGCTCCGCATTTCATGCTCCCGCAATCCTAAAAACATTCAAAATCCGCCCTATCGGGCTGCTTTTTCATGTTTTTTCGGGTCCTAAAGTCATGTATTGACATGCAAGCATGTCATACATGACCTTTTGACCCTGGCATCATTATCATACAAGTAATTCATTTATAGAAGTAACTCGATTACAGAAGTAACCCAGGCGGATATCAGGAGGAAATCGATGTCATTTATCAGTGTGTTTGATGTGATCGGTCCGAATATGGTGGGACCGTCCAGTTCCCATACGGCGGGCGCCTGTGCGATCGCGCATCTGGCCCAGAAAATGTTGAACGGAATCTTGAAAGAAGTGGAATTTACACTGTACGGATCCTTTGCTAAAACTTACGGCGGGCATGGTACGGATCGGGCGCTTCTGGGTGGGATCATGGGGTTTGATACGGACGATGTGCGGATCCGGGATTCTTTTGAGATTGCCAGGGAGCGGGGGATTGCGTACCGTTTTCTTACAGATGAAAAAGAAACGGATGTGCATCCTAACACGGTGGATATTCGGATGTGCAATGAAAGTGGTACGCAGATGAGCGTACGCGGGGAGTCTCTGGGCGGCGGTAAGGTAAGGATCGTGCGGATCAATCAGGTGAAAGTGGATTTTACCGGAGAATACAATGCCGTCATCATCATACAGAAGGACAGGCCCGGGGTGGCGGCCCATATCACAAGGGCGCTAAGCGACCGGGGTGTCAATATAGCCTTTATGCGTCTGTTCCGGGAGTCCAAAGGGGAGAAGGCATATACTATTGTGGAGTCCGACGACAGGCTGCCGGAAGATATTATCGGACAGTTGTTGGAGAACCCTAATATACGGGAAGTGATGCTGGTACAGAAAAGCTCTCAATAAAGTAACATTGGACGTGAATCATAACGAAACAGGAGGATGACTGGGTATGGTAGATTTTAAAAATGCGGAGGAATTATTGTCGATCTGCAGCCAGAGCGGTCAGAAGATATCGGCTGTGATGAAACAGCGTGAATGTGACCTGGGTGAGATTACTATGGAACAGGCATGCGGAAGGATGCAGACGGCTCTTGTCATCATGCGGGAGGCCGCCATGACACCTTTGGAGAAATCGGTGAAGTCCGTAGGCGGTCTGATCGGTGGAGAAGCCGGAAGGCTGGAACGGCACCGGAGCAGGGGAGAAAGTATCTGCGGTGCGGTACTGGGGCGCGGGATTGCCTATGCCATGGCAGTGCTGGAGGTGAACGCTTCCATGGGTGTGATCGTGGCGGCGCCTACGGCAGGCTCTGCCGGCATCGTGCCGGGGCTTTTACTGGCGCTGCAGGAGGAATATCGTTTTACCGAGGAACAGCTGGTGGATGCATTGTTCCATGCCGGAGCGATCGGCTATCTGGCCATGCGTAACGCCACTGTGGCGGGCGCGGTTGGCGGCTGTCAGGCGGAAGTAGGGGTTGCGGCCGCTATGGCTGCCGGGGCTGCGGTGGAGTTGATGGGCGGAGCGCCCGGTCAGAGCCTGGATGCCGCCACTACGGTGCTGATGAACATGCTGGGCCTGGTGTGCGATCCGGTAGGCGGTCTGGTGGAGTATCCCTGTCAGAATCGGAATGCGGCGGGGGTAGCCAATGCATTGATCGCCGCAGAACTGGCGCTTTCTGGTGTCCGGCAGCTGATTCCTTTTGACGAGATGTTAGACACCATGTATCAGGTCGGCAAAAGAATACCGTATGAACTGCGGGAGACAGCGCTGGGTGGATGCGCCGCTTCACCATCGGCGTGCAGGTTTTGTCATTGAACTTTATAGTTAACGACATTAAAAATTTCGTTTTTGGTCCTGCAAAAGCTCCCGTATATGGCTTTGGCAGGAACCGGAAGCAGAAATTTGTTATGTCGTTTACTATAAGTACTGTGTTTTGGAAGGCAAAGCGGCTTGCCGCGCCAACGAAATAGTGTTACAATAGAAGCAATAGATTACAGATTTCGTGGGAATGCTATAACTTTTTTACAACAAGCCGTGAGGCGTACAAAGGGGGAAGATACAATGGACAAGAAAGAGCAGAAACAAATGACAGCGGGCAAGGAAATTATTCCTGAAAAGGCCGTGCAGAAGGAAGAGACGAAGCAGGAGCCGGCGCCGGAGATCATCTTGCAGTATCGGGAATATGAAGCCAGCATAGATGCGGTGACCGATCGGGTCAAATCACATTACTATGCCAAAGGACATGCGCATGGATCTATTGAGAGCATCCAGATTTATGTGAAGCCGGAAGACTTTACCGCTTATTATGTGATCAACGACGGTGTTGTCGGTAAAGTGAACCTGTTCTGACAGGAGGAATACAGGAATGAAGATGTAGTGGTCAAGCTTTTTGCGTCATTTATGGCTATAAGAGTTTGACTACTATAGTCATGTATGAACTTACTATGGTTTGCTTGAAACCGTAAGTTATCAGCCGTATACCCTGCAGCGGGGTGCAGGGTATACGTAAACGCCAATGTCATAATGCGTTACTATTTACGGCCAAGGGCCGCTCATAGTAACGATTCGGGGCGATATTTAAGAATTTTACTCCGCAAAAATCGCCCCTCACTCCTGAATCATGTTCTCACGGAATGTGCAGTTTGGCGCATTCCTGAACCGTGAATAGTAACCATAATGCACAATAAAAGCAGTTTTTTTGGAAAAATTATTGACAAAAATGCGATGAAATGATATGCTCGATAACAAGTATATTGTCCATAATTAATATTTTTCGCAAGCGCGACTGTTTGATCCGCTGCCTGCAGGAATGAATTGCTTAAGAAGGAAGAGGATTGAAACTATGCAGCCCAAAATTCAAAAGATATCTTTGCAGTCAGAGATTATCAAATGCATTCAGAACCATATCAAGGAGAATGAGCTGTCCAGTGGCGATAAACTGCCAAGTCAGGGAGAGATGTCTGAGATAATCGGAGTCAGCAGAACGTGTCTGCGGGAAGCGATCAAGACATTAGAAGCGCAGGGAGTATTGGAAGTCAGGAACGGAAAGGGTGTGTATGTAGGCCAGAACTATGGAAGCGACGTGATTCAGATATCCATTAGTTTTCATAAGAAGAAGGAGTACTTTCTGGATACTTTGGAGGTACGCAGCATACTGGAGAGAGAGATCCTTAAGATGGTAGTACATAGGATCACGGACGAAGAGATAGCGCAGCTTGGCAAGATGACAGATATCTTAATGGAAAAATATAGAAAGAAGGAGGACAAAGCCGAGGAGGATAAGCAATTCCATTATATGATATACAGTTGCTGCCATAATGATGTGATGATACGGATCATGCATTCCATTATGGTATTCTGGAATGATCCACTTGATATCGTTGATGCTTTCGAGGAAGGGATGCCATACCATCAGAAGCTATATGAAGCGATTGCTAACAGAGACTTGAAGGGTGCACTGCTTGCCAATGATGAGATCATCAAAGATATCAGACGTGATTTGGAAGCTGCGATACAAAAATAGTTTTTTATGCCAAGCTATAATATAGCTGATAGCTGATAGCATATAGATGGAAAAGAAAGGGATGATTCAAAATGACAGATCAAAGAGAATACTTAAGAGACTCGAGGCTGATCGAGACACATTATGGGGAAGAATATGAGCATTACTATAATGCGATCGTACCGCCTGTTTTTATGAATTCACTGAATGTTTTTCCTACGATCGATGCCTATTTCGACAGCGATAAGACTGATAAACATGTCTATTGTTATGGAAGGGTGCAGAATCCGACAGTCAGGATTCTGGAAGATAAGATTGCGGCATTGGAACATGGTGAGCGGGCGTTTGTATTTTCATCGGGGATGGCGGCGGCTACGGCAGCAGTCATGGCAGTGTGTCATGCGGGTTCCCATATCGTTTGTGTACGCAATGTGTATGGTCCGCTGAAGATTTTTCTTACGGAATATTGTGCACAACATTTACAGATCACTTGCACTTTCGTGAAGGGGGATTGTCTGGAAGAGTTCGAGGATGCCATTACGGACGATACGGATCTGGTGGTTCTGGAAAGCCCGTCCTCTATTCTCATGACTTTGCAGGACATACAGGGCGTGGCATCGATTGCGGCAAAGCACAATGCCAGGATATATATTGATAATACTTTCTGTACGCCGATCTTTCAGAACCCGCTTGACATGGGCGTGGATATTGTCATGCATACCATGTCGAAATATATAGGAGGACACAGTGATATCATAGGCGGCGTGCTGGTGGCAAAGGATCATACTCTGTTGGAAAAGCTGGCGCTTATGCGGGAACTGTATGGTGGGATCATGGGACCGATGGAAGCCTGGCTGGCTATTCGTGGATTGCGTACCATTGAAGTACGTTTAAGGCAGCATGAGAAGACGGCATTGGCAGTGGCTGATTTTCTGGAGAAGCATCCGAAAGTGAAGAAAGTGCATTATCCGGGACTGCCGTCCTTCCCGCAGTATGAATTGATGAAGAGGCAGCAAAGGGGAAACTGCGGGCTTATGAGTTTTGAGATTGACGGTACGGTAGAGCAGGCGAAGGAGGTTTCACAGGCACTTTCCATTTTTAAGATCGGTGTGTCCTGGGGAGGATTTGAGAGTTTGGTTGAGATGCCATTTGCAAGAATGTCCGGGGAGGAGGTGGAATGGCTGGGAGCTACGCAGAATCTGATCAGGATCCATTGTGGGTTGGAAGGCGAGGATATTTTGATCTCAGATCTGGAAAAGGCACTGTCTATACTGTAGGAAGTATTTTGCAGGTATTGTTTGTGCCGCTTAAACGGCATATGGGAATTGTGAATGAGTTTTAAGGATATGTGCAACATACAAAAAGGAGGTTACAGAACTATGAAAAGAAGGTTAGCAATGATATTGGCTTTGACTATGGGGATCACTGCATTGACAGGCTGTGGAGGCGCAGATTCCGGAACGGGGGACAACGCCCCGGCACAGAGTAATACGGAGAGCACTGCACAGGAGAGCGAAGAGAGCGCGCCTGAAAGCAGCGAGGGCGGTGAGATCACGATCACAATGGTGGAATCATTGACCAGCCCTGAGCGTACCGCGATCATCAGGGAGATCGCAGATAAGTATGAGGCGGAGCATGATAATATTACGATAGAGATCGTTTCTCCTCCGCTTGAGAACGCTGACAATAAGATCACACAGATGCTGATGAGCGGTTCAGGTGTTGATATCGTAGAGACCAGAGATCTTACCATTACACAGTATGTCAACAATTCGTGGATCCAGCCGCTCGATCAGTGGGTTGAAGCATGGGAAGACAAGGACACACTTACGAGTGCAGCGATCGCAGCGATGAATAAAACAGGCGGAGAGGCTTATCTGTTGCCATATGGATTCCTGTGGAGGGGTCTCTACTGCCATAAAGACTGGTTTGAAGAAAAAGGTATGGAACTTCCGACGACCTGGCAGGAAATTCATGATACCGGTGTAGAACTTACAGATTCCTCTCAAAATCGTTTCGGTTTCGCCTTCCGAGGGGGAACGCTAGGCCATCAGTATGCAGACAATGTGATCTGGGCCTGGATCGGCACAGACATTCTGGCGAACCCGGATGCCGGGTATTATCTGAAGGATAAGGACGGAGAGACGATCTTCACCATGCCGGAAGTGAAAGAGGCATTGGAATTCTACAAATCACTGTATACAGATTGCTCTCCTAAGGATTCCATTGCATGGGGATTTGCGGAGATGGTACAGGGCTTTGTCGGAGGAACGACCGCGATGCTGATACAGGACCCGGAGGTTATCTCAACCTGCGAAGCGAGTCTGGACGATGAAGAATGGGAATTGATCAAGTTCCCGACCGGACCTTCCGGACAGGCAGTTTATCCGAATGGATTTGCCGGATGGGCTATGGCTTCCTTTACGGAGCATCCGGATGAGGTTGCAGACTTTATTCTGTATCTGTCAAATCCTGAGAATAATACCTACTTCGCGAAGAACTATGCTACGATACCGATTCATTCGACGGCGCCGGAGATTGACAGCTTCTTTAAAGAAGGAAGGTTTGCCATCTATATGGAGATGGCAGAGGATAGCAATACTTATCGCTGTGCTACACAGCCTATGATGTATAATGCGTATGCTACCTATAAGGCAGAAGTGGACACTATGTATCAGAAATGGCTGACGGAAGAGATCAGCACGGATGAACTGTTGGCATGGCTGGATGGCTTCTGGGTTGATGCATACGAGCAGGAAGGCAAGAAATACTAAGATTTGGCCAGGGGAGGTATATTCCTCCCCCTTCGCTATATAGACAAAGGAGGGGTGTCAGAAATGAATGGCGTAGGCAAATTGAAACGAAAAAGAAACAGGTATATCGTCTGTCTGCTTCTTCCTTCTATTATTCTGCCGATGATCTTTACTTATTATCCGATGCTGAAAGGAAGTATGATGGCTTTTCAAAGCTATAACCTGATGGATATCAGCAATATAAAGTGGATCGGATTTGGCAATTTCAGGAAGCTTTTTGCGCCAAATCCAAGCAATTCTTTCTATACCATATTAGGAAATACATTGAAGTGGGTCTGTGTCTCGCTGTTCTTCCAGTTTACGATCGGCTTTGGAATCGCGCTGATGCTGAAGAAGAAATTCAGAGGCTCAGGCATCTATCAGGGATTGATCTTCTTTCCCTGGGCAGTGTCAGGATTTGTGATCGGTATTATGTGGCGCTGGATGTTTAACGGGACATCCGGGGTCATCAACGATATGCTAAGGCGAATCGGAATGGTCAGCGAACCGATCGGATGGCTGGCCGATAAGAAGACGGCATTGTATTCCTGTATTTTTGCAAACATATGGTATGGAATTCCGTTCTTTACAATCATGATAACGGCGGCACTCAGAGGCGTCTCGGAGGATCTGTATGAGGCAGCCAGTGTTGACGGAGCCAATGCATGGGTTAAATTCCGGTGTATTACCGTACCTTCCATAAGATCGGTGTTGCTGTTGACTCTTTTGATGCGTGTGATATGGATCTTTAATTTCCCTGATCTGATCTATTCGATGACACAGGGTGGACCGGCAGGATCGTCACATATCGTAACTTCCTATATGATGCAGCTTGTTCAAAGTCTGGACTATGGTTTGGCTTCTGCGGTAGGTTTGCTGTCCATACTGTTTATGATCTTTTTTGTGATCATATATCTGGCGGCAACAAAGCACTTATCCGGAGCTGATGAGTAAGGTTGGACCGCTTCGGAATGGAGAAAAATATTCACCTGTGCGGTTGGACGCTTCAAAGAGCATCCAACCTGACTTCCATATTCGTAAAACCCGTGCTTAAGCACTCCCTGCGTCTGCTTTCGCATCCGCGTTTTACTCATTTGGAAGTGGGGTGCTAATCCAACATGTCTGTATTGCCATAAATGGCATACAGACAAATCGTTGGATTGCAACCGCAGAGGTGGAAAAATATGCGAAAGGAACAGGTATGAAAGCTAAAAAAGTAAATAAGGCCCTTCTAAGACTTTTAAAATTTATAGTGCTGGCAGCTTTTCTGTTAGTAGTCATTTTCCCTTTCCTGTGGATGCTGGTGACATCGCTGAAGGGCAGTCAGGCTGAGATCTATGCATTTCCAGTGCAATATCTTCCAAAGGAACCGAGTATGATCAATTATGAGTCCATGTTGTGGAAGGGGAATTTTGGACAGTACATGCGTAATTCCCTTATCGTTTCCTTTGCTGCAGGTCTTTTTGCCTGTGTGGTCGGTATATGTTCGGGGTATATCATTTCAAGATTCAAATTCCGGTTTAAGAATGCGCTACTGCTCTTTTATCTGGTGACGCAGATGATCCCCACTTTCATTATGCTGCCCTCTTTATATCAGATGCTGGCCAAACATCATATGCTGAATAGTATCTGGGTCATGGCCCTGTTGTATACCAATATGATGATACCATTTTCGGTAGTGACTCTGCGGGGATTTTTTGACGGGATATCCTCTTCTTTGGAAGAGGCGGCGTGGATTGACGGTTGCAGTTATGGGATGGCATTGCGGAAGGTGATCATTCCGGTAATGAAGCCGGGAATCGCGGCTACCTTTATATTTGCATTTATCAATTCCTGGAATGAACTGTTCATGGCGATCATGTTCATTGATAAAGATAAATACAAAACGATTCCGGTAGGATTGAACGGTCTGATCTTGAAATATGATATTAAATGGGGAGAAATGGCTGCAGGGACGGTCATGGCGCTGATCCCTACGATACTTCTGTTTGCCTTTGCGCAGAAGTATATGATAGAAGGATTAACGGCCGGCTCCGTTAAGGGATAATATTCGGAGAAATGTATACACAACAGTTGAAGATAAGGTGCAGGGATCTGCCAGGCAGCAGGCCCTTGCACCTTATCTTCGTTGTAAGGGGAAACCGGCTCTTCGGATGATGCCGGGACGGATCCACGGATAAAAGTTTCCTGTTTTTGAAGAAATTATGTGTTCCGGGGCGTTTTTGATAGTAAACCTCCATCATGCTCAACCTGCCGTCGGGCGGGCCGCATGGCCATCCATGCTGTGAAAGTAGAAGACTTTCATGGAAAGAGAGCAACGGATCGGCGCTGCGTACAACATGATCATACAGCGTTTCTGTTAAGGTTATTTTAAGATAGAAATAAGGAAATATATGTTGACAAATAATATTATACGACGTATAGTATTAGCAGAAACAATATTATACAACATATAATATTATAGATTTTAACAATATTATAGGTTGCCTTATAGAACGTGAAAGAAAGGGGAAGGATTGGCGAAAGAACAGGGCGGCAGGGAATTATAATCTGAACAGGAATGGATGATCGATATGAGGTATGTAAAAAGCAGGAAAGGAGTTTATCGCATGGTATTTAACACGGGCGCGGCATTGTTGGATGCGATCGTGCTTGCTGTGGTATCCAGTGAGTTGAAAGGGACATACGGGTACAAGATCACGCAGGAAGTGCGGGAGGTCATTGAGATCTCAGAGTCCACTTTATATCCGGTACTCAGGAGACTGCAGAAGGACGAATGTCTGGAAGTGTACGATATGGAGTGTGCGGGCAGAAACAGGCGGTATTATCAGGTGACAGAGAAGGGAAGAGCACAGCTCAACCTGTATATCAGTGAATGGCACCGGTATTCAGCCAGACTAAACAGTATCTTTGAGGGAGGATTGAAGGAAGTATGAATAGAGCAGAATTTATGAGACGTCTGGCAGAGCTTCTTGGGGATGTAGCGCCGACGGAGCGGGAGGAAGCCATCCAATACTACAATGATTATTTTGACGATGCGGGGACAGAGAATGAGAGCGGTGTGATCGCATCGCTGGGCACCCCGGAAGAACTGGCGCGTATCATCAAGGCAGGGCTAAATGACGGTGGAAGCGGCGGAGAGTTTACAGAGTCTGGTTTCAGCGGTTATGCACAGATGCCTAAAGACGAGGTCATTCGACCGGAGGATGTGAACGCTTCGAAGCAGTCGGACGAAACCGGGAGCAGAGGATGGTCTGCCGGTGGTCATGATGATGGTGTATCCGGGGAAAACAGTGACAGTGAGCGGTACAAAGATGAGGGGAACGATGGCCTTGGACGGCAGGGAACGCAGACGGGTTCCGGCAGCGGATATTATGACGGTGCTTATTACAGGCGCCCGGAAGGGGACAGCGTATATGGCAACAGACAGGACAGAAGAAAGGATAATAATCCTTATGGGCAGTCTGATAATAGTTCTCAGAATGCATCTTATAGTCAGGCGAACGGGCAGAATACGTCCTATGGGCAGTATGAGTATGGGACAGGAAGTACTTACAGCCAGGCCAAAGCGGGGAAGGAGCCTATGTCAGGCGGTATGGTCGTACTGATCATTATTGTGGCAGTATTGACTTCACCGGTATGGTTGGGATTGCTGGGCGGTCTTTTCGGCGTCGCAGTAGGTCTGGTGGCGACACTGTTTGCTCTGTTTCTGACGTTCCTGATCATCGGTGCGGTGTTTGTAGTGGTGGCCATTGTGCTGCTGGTGACGGGATTGGGGTTGCTGTTCAGCGCACCGTTTAGCAGTCTGTGTCTGATCGGCACGGCGCTTACGCTTTTTGCGCTGGGCCTGGTGGCAATCTGGGTGATGGTCGCATTAGCCGGTACGGCAATACCGGCATTGGTCAGGGGAATCGGTTCTCTTTGCCAAAGAATTTTTCATAGAGGAGGTGCACGGGCATGAAGAGATTTACAAAGGTTTGTATGATCACGGCGTTGGTTACTTTTATCATCGGAGTCCTGTTGTTTGGTGTTGGAGCGCTGTTTGGCGGTCTGCGACAGCTGGAACATATCAGTGTCAGAGCAGTGACGGGGATACCTTTTTGTTTTGTCCGCGATAACGGGATCTTTTCCTTCGGTTTCTTCGACGAACACTGGGACGATGAATGGGAAGAGTACTGGGATTGGGAATCGCAGGAATGGGAAGAAATAACGGCCATGGAAGCATTGGAGGATCTGGAGGAGGCTGCCGATCCGGAGACGATGGAAGACCTGGAGGAGTTAGAAGATGCAGATGATGCCATGGATGGTGTGGTGACCGGGCAGGCTACGGGTCTGACAGTCGATACACTGCGGGGACTGGACCTTGAAGTGGGCGCCTGCAGAATGTATGTCAAGGAGACCGATGAGCAGAATGTGAGCATTGCTATCATCGGTGAGTGCGAGGATCATTACCGGTATCGCATTAAGGATGAAGATACCCTGTTGCTCGTCCATAAAGATATGGATTATAACGGATTCGATTCACTTTGGAATTCGAGACATCCGCGAGGCAATACCAGAGTTTATCTGTATCTGCCTAAAGGTGCCATGCTGGATGATATCAGCATTGATTTCGGGGCAGGAAAGCTGGATGCCGGATATTTGAAAGCGAAGGAGATCGAGATCAGTGCGGGTGCAGGGAAGTGCACTTTTGATGGGCTGGAAGCATCGGAGTCTATCGAACTGTCCATGGGCGCCGGGAAGATCACCGCAGGCACGCTGTTCGCGAAAGAAGCGAAGCTGGATATCGCAGCCGGTGAGCTGCATGTCAGTGACGCGAAGGTGACTGCGCACACGGAGGCTGTCGTGAGTATGGGCAATGCGAATCTTAACGGATCCTTTGCAGGAGAATTGAATGCCGACTGCAGTATGGGGAACTTGAATTTTACTCTGGAAGGTGCAGAAGATGATTACAACTATGATGTTGACTGCGGCATGGGCAACGTAAAGATAGGCAGTAAACGTTACAATAATCTGGGCGGTGAATTCGAGACCGATCATGGCAGTAGTTCCACGGTGAGCATCAGCTGCGCAATGGGGACGGTGAATGTGGACTTTACGGAATAGTAAAGTTTTGAAGCAAAAGCAGAAATCTGCAGAATGGAGGATTACTATGGGTGATGGATATAAGAAGTTGACGCGTTCGAGGACGAATCGAACCATATGCGGTGTGTGCGGGGGAATCGGGGATTATCTGAATGTAGATCCGACGCTGGTGCGGTTGATCTGGCTGTTGTGTTCGCTGGGAAGCTGCGGAACGGGATTGATCATTTATATTGTGGCATCGTTGATCATTCCGGAAGATAATGATGTCGTGCTGTAAGATTTAAAGAAACGGGAAGCCCTTGTCAGACGCGGGAAGAATACTTGCGCTGACAGGGGCTTTTTGTCAGTGGATCTGTCTGTGGTGTGGAAATCAGCGTGATTCCAAAAGCTTCTTATTTGTACCGATGGTAAAGAAAAGATCGGATCTCTTCAGGGCCGGACGCAGGGCCATATAGACGGCAACGGATACGATCGTGGAAGTCACGGCGTTGATGGAAGTGGAAGCGATATTCCATGCCAGTGTTATGTCAGCTGCGGGCTTGCCCAGAATAAGCCGCTTGTAGAAATAGCCCACCAACGGGTCAAAGACGACATTGAAAAGCAGGCCGCCGACCGCCGCGGCGATAGTCCATTTCAATACTTTGGAGGTGTTCTTTTCGGTGCTGATATGGCCAAGTCTGTGAGCGATCAGGCCGGTGATCAGGCCGATGCACAGTTTGAGGACGAAGGTCTTTGGGGCGTAGACGATATAATAGGGATCCAGCAGATCGCCTATGGTCATGCCGATGGCGCCGCCAACACCGCCGTACAGGCCGCCTAACAGCAGTGCGCCCAGAACACAGACCGCGTTACCAAGATGTATGGAAGTAGCATCGCCGCCGGGCAGTGTGATCTTGATCTGCAGGAAGGTAAATACTACATAGGAAAGTGCGGCAAAGACGCCAGTCATGACGAGTTTCAGTAATTTTTCATTTTTCATGGTGATCCCTCATTTCTTTTGATTTTATTTTCCGACGCTCATTACAGCAGACGCAAGCAAAAGCACAACGGATACTATGAATTATATGCCAAAATGGTATGATTAAAAGTACCAATTTAAGATTTTTCAACCATACCAGAAAATAAACAAGGATTTTTAGTATAACAGGTGGGAGGGTATCTATTTGGTAAGATCCGGCAATACTACCGGTAATATCGATCTTATGCGTGGTTATGATAAGAGAGGATGAAAAAGAGGTGAGCTGATGGCGCAGCAGTATAATGGGGACGACCGGTCTGTATCATCACCCTGCAGACAAACTGTCGGACAGAGGCCTAAACGGCGTACGACCAGGATGGATTTCTTCTTCTATGTCTGGTTGTTTTTCCTGTTGGCAGGTTTCGGGTGGCTTTGGGAAGGGTTCTTGTACCTTTTAAAGGATGATATGTATGTCAATCGAGGGTTCCTGGCAGGACCCTGGCTTCCGATCTACGGAATGGGCGGCATCATGATGGAAGTGTTGTTGCACAGATGGCGGGACAGGCCGATGCTGACATTTGTATCATCCATGGTCATGTGTACTACACTGGAGTATCTAGCCGGATGGTATCTGGAATCGACCTGGGGAGTCAAATGGTGGGACTACAGTGCCATGCCCTGGAATCTGCAGGGCAGGGTGTGTCTGTACAGCGCGCTGCTGTTCGGCGTCGGAGGGCTTTTGCTGGTATGGCTGGTCAGTCCGCTCTTCTATTCATTCTATTGCAGGATTCCGTTGAAGATTCAGGTGGGAGTGGGGCTTCTGCTGGTGGTGCTCTTTACAGCGGATGCTACGTACAGCGCTATGCGGCCGCATGTGGGGGTCGGCGTGACGTACAGATGATATGTGGCAGTGCCTGTCGGTATTAGGTTAGGTACCATGGATCTGCAGTCCGGCCATCCGCCGCCACTTGCCGCGCAGATATCTCATCACAAAGCAGGTGATCCTGCAGAGCCAGTCCAGCACCATGGCGATCCATACACCGATGGCGCCGTAGCCCATCTGTACACCGATCAGGTAGCTGAAGCCAATGCGGAAGATGAACATGGAAGCGATGGACACGATCATAGTGTAACGCACGTCGTTGCATGCTCTGAGCATATTGGGCAGAGTGAAAGACAGCGGCCAGAGGAAGCAGGCACAGCCGTTGTGGATAAAGACAAGTATCCGGGCCAGCTGCGTGGTCTCTGCACTCAGCCCGTACAATCCCAGGACCGGGTTCAGGATCAGGAAGAGAACGATATTCAGCCCAATGGTAGGCAGGTATGCCATGACGAGCAGCTTTTTGGTATAGAAGCGAACCTGACTTTCGTCACCGGCGCCCACACACTGGCCGATGACGGTGATCATGGCAAGATTGACGGCCTGTCCCACGAGGATGCCCACGCTGTCTAAGTTGTTGGCTACGCCGTTGGCAGCGATCTGGACAGTGCCGAAGCCGGAGATTATACTCACCACGAGTACGCGTCCAAGCTGGAAGATGCCGTTCTCCACGCCGCTTGGAATGCCGATGTAGAGAATCTTCTTCACCATACCAAGATCCAGATGAAAAGGCTCCTTTACGAAGCAGATATCCAGTGCCGGATTGCGCAGCAGGATATAGAGGATGACGCTGCCCACGGCTCTGGAGATCAGAGAGGGAATTGCGACACCGGCAGCGCCCATGTGGAGTCCGAAGATACATATGGCATTTCCGGCGACATTGATCAGGTTGATCAGGATAGAAACTTTCAGCGTGATCTGGGAATTGCCCATGGAACGGAACAGCGCCGCGCAGGCATTATATACCGCGAGGAAGGGGAAGGAGAAGGCGGAGATCGTCAGGTAGATCAGTGCATTCTCCATAACGTCCGATTCAATGCTGCCAAAGAACAAGTGCAGCATTGGGCCTCTGAGCAGGATCACGATCAGGCCGATCAGCACGCCCGCAAAGATTACGGTATACAACAATTGTTTGGCGGATCGCCGGGCATCTTCCTTGTGTCTGGCACCCAGGCACTGGGAAGTCACCACGGCGCCGCCTGTAGCCAGCGCCGCCATGATATTGAACATCAGGATATTGATCATATCCACCAGAGAGACGCCGGACACGGCAGCCTCCCCCACGGAGGAGATCATCATGGTGTCAGCCATGCCCACCGTGATGGCTAGCGCCTGCTCGAAGATCAGCGGTATGATCAGTTTGCGCAAATCCGTGCCGGAAAAAAGAGCGTTCATTTTATGTACCTTGTCCTTTTTATTTCGTTAAATCTATTGTAAATCCAAAGTATGAAAATAGGAATACTAAGATTGAAAAATCACACTTGTTTCGATTATAATTTTATGTATGAAAAGGACAGCTTCGTGTACGGAAGGCGAGGGACTTTTGTGCAGGAACTGCAGGAGAGAATGATTCAGGAGGTTTGCGGATGAAGCTATTGATCATAGAAGACGATACCGGTTTAAACCGTGGCATTTCTTTTGCGATGGAGCAGGAGGGATATGAGGTGGTGAGTGCGCGTACACTGCGGGAAGGGGAGACGCTGTTCGGGAAGGAGAAGCCGGATGCCATTATATTGGACTTAAACCTGCCTGACGGTGACGGACTTGATTTCTGTAAAAAGGTGCGTCAGTGGTCCGGGGCAGCAGGGGAGACGGCAATCCTGATGCTGACGGCGCGAGATCTGGAGACGGATGAGATCATGGGGCTGACGAATGGGGCAGACGATTATATCACGAAGCCTTTCTCAGTCTCCGTCTTAAAGATCAGGCTGCAGAATATCCTGCGCAGGAAAGCGGACAGCCCGGAGGAAGAATATAAGATCACTTCCGGCGATGTGACGCTGGATCTGCGGACTTTCCGGGTTTTTTGCCAGGGGGAAGAACTGGATCTGAGTATGACAGAGTTTCGGCTGCTGCAGTTTTTTATGGAAAATAAGAACCGCGCCCTTTTAAAAGAACAGATCCTGCAGCGTGTCTGGGATGTAGACGGTAATTATGTGGAAGAGAATACGCTGTCCGTTAATATCAGCCGACTGCGCAGAAAGCTGGGCAGCGATCATATCCGCACGATCCAGGGAATCGGGTACCTGTGGGAGGAAAAGGCGTGAAGGGGGCGGCAAGGTTGGTCATGATAAGTCATGCCGGTATGGACGCGATCACGGCAGAGAAGACGATTATCTGGATCTTGGCGGTCTGTTTGGTGCTGTGTCTGGCTGCACTTGCTGTGAGTACCACTTACTTTATGTGGCAATGGCAGAAGATAGATCGGATCCTGGACAGTTTTCAGCGAGGACGGTTTGGAGCGGGGGAACACAGCCGGCTGAAGGATCCGGATATTCAGGAGACCAGAGAATCCCGGGTAGTCAGCCAGCTGAGGCGAATTCTGACAGACGCCCGGTTTCGGGAGGAGAGGGCGATGGAAGAGAAGAATCAGGTCATGGAACTGCTCTCTGACCTGTCCCATCAACTGAAAACGCCGCTGGCAAACATCGTGATGGATACGGAACTGCTGCAGGATCCTGCAATCTGCAGGGATGCGAACCGACACAGGGAATTTCTGGAGCACGCGAAGAGCCAAGCAGATAAGATGCAGTGGTTGATGGCCAGTCTCTTTAAGGCATCCCGGCTGGAAAACGGTATGATCCGATTTCCGGTGGGGCCTGCCAGGATAAAAAAGACGATCGCCAGAGCAGTGAGTGCTGTCTATGGACAGGCGGCCGCGAAGAACATTGAGCTGGTGATGGAGGAATTTCAGGATCTTTGTCTGCTGCATAATCCGAAGTGGACGGCGGAGGCGCTTTCCAATCTTCTGGAAAATGCCATCAAATATTCACCTGAGAACAGCAGTATCCGCGTGAGCCTTGTCAGGCAAGATCTCTATACGAGGATCACGGTTACGGATGAGGGAATCGGCATCGATGAACAGGAATACTCATGGATCTTTAAGCGTTTCTATCGCGGCAGGGCAGTAGAGCAGCAGGAAGGCAGCGGGTTGGGGCTGTATCTGGCACAGTTGATCGCGCAGCAGGAGAAAGGCTATATCACGGTGACGTCGAAAGTAGGACAGGGGAGCTGCTTTTCTCTGTTTCTGCTTAACGAGAACGGTTGATCCTGACAAAATTGTCACATCCTTTCTGTCGTTTAGTCAGCGTGTTGTAAGAATGACCTGATAGAATAAGATCGTAATACATGAATGGTTCTTTCGGACAGCATGATATGTTGGCGATAAGACGACAAGGAGGAATTTCATGAAAATATTGGAAACCAGAGATTTAAAGAAGTATTACGGTAATGGCGACATTCAGGTGAAGGCTTTGGACGGTGTCAATCTGGCCATTGAAGAAGGGGAATTCGCGGCAGTGGTGGGCACTTCCGGTTCCGGGAAGTCTACGCTGCTGCATATGCTGGGCGGGCTGGACTATGCCACCGGCGGTACGGTCACGG
>ERZ779637.607-NODE-607-length-21433-cov-9.524652_pt1 | contig 21433 bp, 34 predicted proteins | sample MGYA00514196_ERZ779637 | MGnify/ENA primary metagenome ERZ779637 (study PRJEB29562, sample SAMEA4376700) | mouse gut metagenome | isolation source: Cecum | study: EMG produced TPA metagenomics assembly of the A DSS colitis mouse model was used to assess the...
GTGAGATTCCCGATTGGCGGTATAGTCCGCGAGCGTGAAAACGCAGGACTTGGCAGGCGTCCAAGTCAGGATTTGGTGCGATTCCAAAACCAACAGTATAGTCTGGATAGAAGAAGATGGATTCATATTATGCGGTATGCTGTTATTTCCATGCTGCTGTATGTTGCTGTACCGAATTTCCCGGCACCTGAATGATATAACGATTCAGGTGCTAATTTTTATTTTCAGGAGGAAATGGTATATGGACAGCAAGACAAAAAAGATAACCACTACCGCCATGCTTTGTGCAGTAGCTTATGTAGTGGTGGTGGTTGGAAGGGTTCCCGTTGTGCTATTTTTGAAGTATGACCCGAAGGATATCATCATCACGCTGGGCGGCCTGATATGGGGGCCGATGACTTCCCTTATCGTATCTGTGATTGTATCGCTGATAGAAATGGTGACAATCAGTGAAAACGGAGTTTTGGGGTGCATTATGAATATTATATCAACGTGTTCTTTTGCCTGTACAGCCTCTGTGATTTACAAAAAGAAGCGGACGCTGCCCGGTGCAGTCACAGGGCTGGTAACGGGCAGTCTGATGATGGTATTGGTGATGCTGCTATGGAACTACCTGATAACGCCTATTTATATGGGGTATCCGCGTGAAGCCGTGGCGGAACTGCTGCTCCCTGCATTCCTCCCCTTTAATCTGCTGAAAGCCGGATTAAACGCAGGGTTTACATTCCTGCTTTATAAACCGGTGACAACAGCATTACGCAAAGCGGGCTATATCTCAGGCCCGCAGAATATGCAGGGCAGGAAACCGGTTGGCCTATGGCTGCTTTCGGGGGGTATCGTAATTACCTGTATCCTGCTGATATTATCGCTTAATGGAATCATATGAGGGACATTATGGAACAGATTTCAAATAAGAATCCTACAAATATCCTTTTGGGCAAAGTGATACATGGCCGGGGGATAGGGAAATTGGTCGGTATGCCGACTGCAAATATGGAGGTTCCGGATGAAAGCGTCCTGCCGCCGGCAGGTGTATATGTTACGGAGATTTTGACGGATGGCCGGGTGCATTATGGCATCACAAATATCGGGACAAGGCCGACTGTTGACAATGATAAGGAAATATCCGTTGAGACACATATCCTAAATTTTAACGAGGAAATCTATGGGAAAAGCATAAGGATACGGCTTTTTGGCAGGCTGCGTTCCCAGCAGAAGTTTGAAAACTTTTCCATGCTGCTGGAACAGATACGGGTGGACTGTATTGCTGTACGGGAGTTTTTTGGCATAGGGCAGGCCGTTTCACGGCTGCATATGAGCGCAGCAAAGCGTCAGGCTATAATCGGCGGCCATGAGGTTTGCCTGTCGGTGAAGGAATTTGATATTTTATATATGCTGTATTCTGCGCCGGATATTGCTTATTCGAAAGAACAGATTTATGAGGCTGTCTGGCATGAACCGTCAAATGGCTGCTGCCATGCGGTGGAGAACACGGTCTTCCAGATCAGGAAAAGGATCAGGGATTATTCGGCAGGGCATGATTTTATCAAGACGGTCATTGGATTTGGCTATAAATTCAATGCAGGGTAAGAAAAAAAGGCATGAAACCGGAACCTGCCTGTCTTTTCTGGGCTTTTTTCAATTCGGATGCAGCTTTCTTTCTTGCTGAACTGCGCTCGATGTCGCTACTTTTCAAGAGCCTTTCCAAAAGCTGGCTTTTATTCTGCTGTGTATGAAATGGCAGGCTGTGACAAGGCAATCAAACGCCTGTGGATTTTCTCAATGGAGGAAAGTGCCATTCGTGAAGGGTTTGAGAATTTACAGCCGGGGAGCGATTATGATAACCTGTACCATTCCGCACTGTGCAGGCAGGAAGCGGACTGGCTTGTGGGCATCAACGGTACAAGGCTGTTTACTGTCCTGTATGGCGGAAAAGTGTTAAAGGTGGGGCGGGTGCAGACACCCACCCTTGCGATGTTAGTAGACCGGGAAGCAAAGATTATGAATTTCCAGAAGTAAAAATATTACATGGCGCATGCAGCATTTGCAAGGCACTGTGTATGTGATGCCATGCTGTACTCCGGCAGCGTCCGTATAGTTCCCCGATTTCCTGCTGTGTGTAACGCCCGAAAAAATAAAGGTAAATGATTTCCCTCTTTTTCTCCGGCAGAGAGGACAGGGCTTCGGCAAGCTCCCCGTTCGTAAGGATAACCCTCTGACCGCATATCGTAACAGGGTACTGCTTAAAGGGGGCTATAAAATATTTATCTGTTGTACTGAACGGGTAAAACTTTTCTTCGGTGAGGTATTCAAAGGATATTTCCCTTTGCCGTCTGTTATCCCTGTCACGCCATGCGTTGATAGCGGCATAGTATATAACTACTTTGCAAAAGGCGTTAAATGTGTATTCGATATGCTCTTTATATGATTCTGTGCAAGTCATGGAAGTTCCCTCCCCTTTCTCCCAATAGGGCGGTGCATGGTTTATGGTTACTTTTATTTTTTACGTTTGTATACATCATTTCCTATGTATACTTTTTTGAGAGATAACCAAAACAAATATCAAAGATAAAATATTTGATAGAGTTATTCTAATTATCATCAATTCATCTGCCCCTGTTTCTGTCACCATATGTAAAGAGTTGCTTCGAGGACGACCCGGAGGGCGGCTGCGTGCGGTTTCTGACGGAACGGGAAAGCGAGCGCCTTATGGGACTCCCGGAGGGCTGGACGGCATACGGGGCGGAGGGCGTGGAGATACGGCCCCTTGCCCGTTACAACCTGGACTGCTATGACTTCTATCCGGGGATTGGGGATGACGAAGCCCTCGGGCGCTACTGCGTGGAGGAGATCGGCGCAATCGACATCCCCGAACATATCCGGGACTATTTTGATTACGAGGCCTACGGGCGGGACATTGACCTGAACTCTACCGGGAACTTCGTCCCCGGCGGCTATGTGCTTCGGAACGGGGAGCCTTTCCGGGAATGCTACGCCGGGCGGGAGGACATACCGGAGGAATACCGGATATGCAGGGCCCTGGCCCGGAACGAGAAGGAGGAAACGCGCTCCATACTGGAGACCATCAGACAATTCAAGGAGGCCCTGCCCGCTCCCCACAAGGACAGGGAAGGGCCTTCCCATGAGGGGCGGTAGGCTTCGGGCCAAGCTGGCCCGAGGCCCGGACCCCGTGCAGAAAGGAAGGAGGTGCGCCATGCCCTGGCATAATGCTCATGTACGGTAAGGAAGCATATTTAGAGTCCTTTCATCATGCGTGTGGACATTAGGCAGGTTTCTCCATTGGCAAAATGAATGATTCGTTTTTTTGTGTCTACTTCTTTTATGTTCTTTTTGTTTACCAGAAATGACCGATGGCAGCGTACAAAATCACCGCCCAATGTGTTTGTCAGTTCTTTTATGGTGCTGAAAAACTCAATTTGCCGGTCTTTTGCATGGAGAATGACTTTATGGATATTGCCGGAAGTCTCAAAGAACAAAATATCGTCATAATCTATGCTGATTTTCCGCCCGCCGCTTTCAAGCGTGTAGACTTTGTGCGTCCTGTTGGTCTGCAGGGTATAGCGTTCCATTGCATTTAACAGGCATTCTTTGATTTTTACTTCCGCTTCGGCAGGGTTGTCTTTTAATACAAAATCCATGGCCTCCACCCGGTACTGGAAGGTCATATAGCTTAGTTCAGAATGTGCGGTTATGAATATGATGAAACCACGGGGGTCAAATAATCTGATTTGCTGTGCCAGTTTCATGCCGTTTATATTACTGCCCAAGTCGATATCAAGGAAATAGATGCCTGTGTTCTGGCTCGTCTTAAGTTTTTCCAGCAGCACATAAGGGTCTCCTGTATCTAAAACAAGCTGCATGTCCAGTTCTTCTATCAGGACAGCATTATGGATGGTTTGGACGATAGCCTGCCGCTGTATGGCATTATCCTCACACACAAAAATATCCAGCATATGATGTTACTCCTTTCCTCCGGCAAGTTCCATATGCTGCATGAAATAGCCGTGCTGCATTGTCGTTTCCAACAGCACATTGTCATAGGAATTTATGATTTTCTGGGCATTGGAAAGCCCGATTCCCTGATGCCCGGTCTTTGTGCTGAATCCACTTTGTTTTAACTCATGCAATGCTGCGCCATTATCCTGAAAGCAGTTGCTTATGATGATGGATACGCTAGCATCATGCTGAATGATATTTAAGCCTATCTGGGGCTGTTCCGCTGCAGATGCGGCTTCAATCGCATTGTCTAAAAAAATTCCCAGTATTCTGGCAAGGTCTACGGTGTCCATTGGAAAATCGTCCACCCTGTCAGGGATGTCAATCGTGACGTCAATCCCTGATTCATGAGCGTAAATCAATTTTACGGAGAGCAGGCTTTTGATTTCCAGCACACTTATGTTGCCAAGCTGGTTCAGCTTATAATCACCCTGGTCAATCAGGTTCTTTGTGGGGAAGATATTCGTTTCAAAAAATTTCTTTAATTCGTCCATATCGCTGTTTGCAATATAGCCGGACAAGGAGAGCAGAATATTGATGTAGTCATGCTTAAAGGAGCGCAGGCCGTTATACATGATTTCTAAATTGTGCGTGTAGTCCTGTAAATCCTGCAAGGCTTTCTGTTTTGCCTCCGTCTGTATTTTCTCCAGATAGGAATAACGCATAGCAAAAAGCAAAAAAAGCATAACAAGCAGATATCCTAAAATATGCAGGACATTATTATATATCATTTTGCCGACAGAGCCATTCTGCCCCGGAATCAGATCATCAAACAGATAGATGGTTATCAGGAGCAGTGATGCGGCATCAATCAGATACCACGTATGCTGAAAGCGTAAAACACCTTTTCCGGACAGTAACAGTTTTTTAAGAAGTCTGCCGAAAAAAAACGTGATTAAATAAAATAAAAAAGTGTAAATCAGATTAACACCAAAAGAAAGATACTGCTGACTTATGGAAGACAGGGGTGTCAGCAGATTTAAAATATTTGTCATCAGATTAACTGTTACGATAGTAAGTATAAAACCAATCATACCCATACAGACATTTTGGGCAGCGGTATCCCGGCAGGTAATCAATCCATAAATACAAACTGCCGTCGGAATAGCGAACAGGCCATATGGTATACAGGACAGGAGCGTTACAGGCATTCCTGCAAACAACAGCAGCATATATAGAGCGATAAACGCTTTCATGCTCATTCGCTGGGGCCATACATTACGGATGGCAAGGGAAAGCTGAAAAAATGGCAATATCATTTCAATATCTTCCTTTCCTCGATATTTCCTTTCCTGATTATACTTTATGTCGTTCCTTGTATCAAGCGCTGCCCTGCGAAAATGACGAATAAGTGCGTGCCCTGTAAGAAGAAAACGGCACTTATTCACGAATCAGGGCATTGTATGCCTGTTTTGGAAGAAAGGCTGCTTTTTCTGGTATACTGTCTTGCGGTAAATAAATTTATTTATGGAAAGGAAGCAGGAAGTTATGAAGAATTTTTTCAAAGGGGCTGCTGTAGCGGCAGTAGTGCTGATTGTTTTAATTGTAATCAATGTAATCTGCAATATGAATGGTCATGAGTTAGATTCGGTATCGGCAGGCACAGTGGCATCGGTTTGTGCTATGCTGCTTTATGGAGGGTTGACCAGGAATAAAAAAAATAAAGATGACCAGAAATAAAAAATCAAAGCTGTAATCATGAATTATGGCGATTTCGACTATTATCCCCCAAAATAGAAAAGGAAGGAAACGGTTATTCTGTACAAACACAAACCAACACTGTGAATTTTGCAAGGGGCAAACTGAATACTTGCCTTGCCGGCATCAACAGACAGGCACAAGAAGGCTTTGAAAAACTTATAGAGGACATGAAACAGGCACAGGTGTAAATTATCAAGAAGAATGACAAAAAGTAAAAAAAGTGCAAAAACCCGCAAAAACCTGCAAAGTCAGTAAACATGCCTAATAGTGAGATTGTATTATTTAAAAATGTCATTCTTTGTGACCATAAAAATGTATGGAAATTTCAAACTGTATTTAGGGATTGTATAAACTTAAAATTCCTTTAAATGATTTAAACGCGAAAAAATGGGATGTTTAAATCATTTTTTAATGGAATTAAAAATTTGCTGAACTGAATAATTAAGAATTGCGGAAGTAAAACGTTTTATTAAAAAATTTAGTTCCGCAATCGTTTTTGATGATAGAATCGGTACATTCTCAAAATTCTATTTTATAAAATCCAAGTATTGCGGAACTAAATAAAATTACAAACTTACCTTTTTTAATATAGTTTTTCAATATAAGATAGTATGCTCTTTAATGTTTTTGAATTCATAAGAATAGATAAAATTAGGACCTATATTTGCATGTTTTAAACAAAATTAAAAAGGTTAAATGGCGAATAATCTCCCAAAAAAAGCAAAATTAGCCAACCATATTATCCATATTAGCGTTTGTTAAAGGAGATGATGTTATTTCTCTTTTTCTTTGTGTTTTACGTATTTTTATATTTATAATTTCTATAATTTCATCTTTGTCTTCAACAGAAAGTAATCGATAATTTGAAATAAGTAGTTGCTCGGTATTTGTCAGAGATAAATTCTCTGATATTGGAGATGAACCAGTTAATATCCAGTCTATACTGCAATTCAATATTTTTGATAAATTTATGAGTGCCGTAGCAGATGGAAGGGTTTTTCCAGATTCAATCGTGCTTAGATTCCCAGAAGATATTCCAGTTTTATCCTGTATTTGGGTTTGGGTAATATTCAATTCCTTTCTCTTTGTACGTATTCTTTCACCAATAGACATATCCATTTTTGACCTCCAAAATATAATTCAAACAAAACTCTTATATTAGAGAAAAGTAATTGACATTCTCTTATATTAGAGATATACTAAGAATTGCAAGGGTTACTTGTAACCCATTAACTATAACAAAATTTAAAGATAATCTCAACAATTAAAGGAGGTGGAATGGATGGCAGAAAGCAGGTTGACACCGTTTGGTAAAAAAGTAAAAAAGCGGCTGATCGACATGGGAATGACGCAGGTGGAACTTGCGGAGCGGGTGGGGATTACGACTAAGTATTTATCCAAAATCTTGCACGGTCACAGGAGCGGGAGCAAGTATATGGAGAAAATAAAGAGCATATTGAAGATGGATGATGTGGCATGAAGGAGGGATTATGGGAAAGAAAAAAACGTTGGAGAAACGTGTACTGGATTTGGAGAAAAAGGTAGAGGCTCTTATGCAAGATGGACAAAGAACCTCCACTTCTCCAGTGAATTTAGATGCAGTTAGTCTTCGAATTCAAGAAATGATTCAAAAACAGATTTCACAAGCTCCGCACTCATAGAGAATGCCAAGAAGGAAGCATTTGCAATTAATTCCTCATGTGACGGGTTCCCATTACTGTTTGCAATGAGCTGTTGCTTTATAGATTCGGTAGTAAAAGATTCTGTTGCTTTTTGATATGCAGTTTTAAATTTTTTGTTAAATTCTTCCTTGGTCATATGTGTTTTTCCTTTCTGTATTTTAAGAAAGATTATAACACAGAAAAGTCGTCCGGGCGACTATAAACAGGCTTCAGGCCCGGAGCGTCGGAAGCGTAGAGCTTCCGGGTAGCGGAAAGGAGGGCAGAAAAAAAGCCGCATCCCTGACAAAGATTGACGGCTTTTACATAAAATACAACTTTAGTATAGCACAAGTTGTAGTGGGCGTAAAGAAAAATGTAAGAGAAGTGGTGAGTAAATGGAATATGTATCTACAAGAATTTATGCTTTATTGCGTGGATGTAGTGAAAGATATGTAAGAGGATTAATTGGTCAAGGCAAATTGATAGCAGAAGAAATTGATGGAAAAGGTGGAGATTCAGGTAGGCAATATCGGATTCCTTTAGCTTCCATAGAACCCAAGTACATAAAAAAATGGAAGCGGATACAGGCAAAAGAAAGCGGTGTGCAGGACCCCCCAAAGGAGAAAACAGTGCCGGTGCCATTAAACCTTACCGTGGAAAACCTTTCCATGGAGGAAAGGGAGGAAGTGACCCGGTGGAAACGGATACTGGAGGACTGGCAGACATACCGGAACCGTGCACCGGGCAAGAAAAAAGCGGATGAGGAGTATGTGGCATATCTGACGGAGCAGTACCCGGACATGAAATTCAGCCCGCGGATATTATCAAGGAAATGGGATGCCATGAACGGGCAGGGGGATATGGCACTGCGGGACGGCAGGGGAAAGCACGGGAACCATGCAAAGGCAATACCGGATGCGGTATTCGATATCTTTGAATATTACTACCTTGACGAATCCCGTAAGACGGTAACGCGGTGCATGGAGCTGACGGAGCTTGAAATCAGGCATAACAGGGAGGAACTCCAAAAATACCTGCCGCTTGCATCCTTAAGCACTTTTGCCCGTGCGGTGGACAGGATCCCGGTACCCGTGCTGAAATACTACCGTTTCGGGGAAAAGGCGTTCCGGGATGAATGCGCGCCGTACATCAAAAGAATTTATGATGACCTGGCATCCAATGACATATGGGTGTGCGACAACCATACCTTTGACGTCTTCGTGGACGGCGGGGAGGGCAGCCGCCCCATCCGCGTGTACCTTACCGGGTTCCTGGACGTGCGCAGCCGGAAGATGGTCGGCTGGTACGTGACGGACGCACCCCGGTCGGATGCAACCCTGTACGCCCTGCGCAGGGGGATTGAAAAATACGGCATACCGAAGATGGTATATTCCGATAACGGGAGGGAGTTCCTTACCCATGACATCGGCGGCAGGGGATTCCGTAAAAGCGCGGATACGGGGGAACATGAACCGCCCACCATCCTGCGGCATCTTGGGATTGAGTTCAGGACCGCACTGGTAAAAAACGCAAAGGCCAAAATAATCGAACGTGCCTTCCGTGAGGTAAAGGAATGTTTTTCGAGGCTGTTTGACGGTTACACGGGCGGGAGCATTGCGGAACGTCCGGAACGGCTGAAAAAGACGGGGAAACTTGCCTCCAACTTTACCCTGATGGAAGAATTCAGGGGATATGTGGATACCTATATGGAAGGCTATTTTAACAGGCAGCCGCACAAAGGGGACGGGATGGGGGGCAGGACACCGGACCAGGTGTACGCACAGTGCCTGTATGAACAGCGTGTGGCAACGCCGGAGCAGCTTAACCTCATGCTGCTGCGGAACAGCCGCATGGTAAAGGTGCAGAGGAACGGTGTGTGCCTGAAGCTGTATGACAGGGAGCTGTATTTTAATTCGGACGGGCTGCTGATGGACCATATCGGTGAAAAGGTATATTTCCGGTATGACCCGGACCACCTGGATGAGGTGCGTGTTTACGATGAAAAGGACAGGTTCCTCTGCACCGCGCAGCAGAAAGGACAGTTATCCTATTTTGCATCCAAGGAGGAGGTGCAGCAGGCAATGAAGGAAAGCAGGGAACTGGAAAGGACCGTGAAAGCCTACATGAAGAAAAAGGGCATAGAGGCGGAGGACGCGCTGAAGCTCATACTGGAGGAGGCTGCCGCAAGGCTGGACGGGCCTTCCGGCATAAACCCGAAGGTCATCATCCCCGTAAGGATGCAGGAGGAAACGGCGGAAAATGCCGTTTACGCGGAGGCGGCCGGTTCGGAACCGATCGACTGGTCGGCAGCGCTGGAACGTTTCCGGGCACTGAAGGAAGAATAGGAGGGAACCATGGCAGGAGAAAGCAGCATGACATATGAGGAAGCGATAAAGGCGCTTATTGCATACAGGAATGAAACAAAGAAATCACAAAGGACCATAGCAAAGGAACTGGGAATCAGTGACGGGCTGGTAAGCTCGTTCCTGTCCGGCAAGTACAGGGCACCGCATGCCATTATCCCGAAAGTGGAGGCGCTGGTGGCAGTGAAGGAAAAGCGCCGGATTGCGCCGAGGGAGCCGGGATTTGCGGAAACCACCATAGCAAGGATGGTAATGGATGCCATAAGCTACTGCCACCTGCAGGGGAAAATAGCGGTGGTATACGGGGATGCGGGAATAGGGAAAACAATGGCCATACGGGAGTACCTGAAGGAGAACAGCCTTGCAATCGGCATCACGGTGTCCCCGTCCTATGCAAGCATAACCGGGATCAATGAGCTGATAGCGGAGCAGCTGGGGGTAAGGGAACGGGTGGCAAGGAAAATTTATTCTGAGATTACCGGAAAACTCCGCGGTTCCGGAAGGGTACTGGTCATAGACGAGGCCCAGCACCTGACGGTAAGGACGCTGAACCACTTAAGATGCATCAGCGATGAATCCGGCGTCGGGATAGCGCTGGTGGGGAACGACGAAGTGTACACGAAGATGAAGGGAAGCGGGCGGGCTGATTTTGCCCAGCTGTTCAGCCGCATCGGGATGCGGAAGCAGGTCCTTACGGGAAACATCAGCAGGGGGGATGTGGAAGCGGTGTTTAAGGAGGCCCTGCTGGACGGGGAAAGCGTGGAACTGCTTTTCCGGATTGCGCGGACAAATTACGGGCTGCGCGGGGCGGTGAATGTATTTGTGAATACGGCAGCCGTGTTTGGCGGCATTACGGCACCGGAACTGGCACGGATGGCAAAGGAAATGAACATCGGATAGGGGGAAACATGAAAAAACGGCAAACGAAACCGACAAGGAGACAAAAGGAATACATAAGCGGCAGCGGGCTGGACGCATCCGGCTGGCTGGTAAAATCGGAGGATGCGGACTGCCTGTACCTTGTAAGCAGGAAATCGGGAAGAAACCGCAGGATACCAAAGGAAAAGAGGGGGTGCAGGCCGTATGGGAAATCTTGAGGAACTGAAAAAGGAATACTGGAAAGTGCTGGCGCGGACGCGCAAATCGGGACGGATCAGCCAAAGCGTAAAGGATAAGGAGGAGGAACGCTGGAAGCAGTTTGACGGGGATGTCGTTGCGGAGGCGCTGCGGATACATATCTCCAATTATCCGGATTATAAGGAAACCTACACAAGGGGCATCATGCGGAACCTGAAGCTGAAAAAGGAGAGGACGGGAAAGGTCGGGAAGGAAAACGCGTTCCACGGGTTCCGGCAGAATGATTATGATTTTGACGCACTGGAGAAAGCGCTGGTAAACAACTGAAGACAGGGGGGCGGCGGCTCCCCGCCCTAATGCAGCCGTGGACGGTCACAAGCCCGTGTAAATGCAGAGTGGGGTAAAACGGGGAAGGAAAGGAAGGACGTGGCGGCATGTGGCAGACACGCATTGATTACCATACGGATGTCTGCGGGTTCTGCAGGCGCAGGGGTGCCCATGCCTGCAGCCTGCACGGATGCTGGGAGGCAGTGGACCTGGCAAAGGAACATTACAGGAAGGAAAGGGGGCGGATCAGGATGGGGGCATATGAAGGGTGCCCGGACGGGAGGCACTACGGGAAGACGGTCATGGAAGCGCTGCACGGAGTGCTTGGCGTGCCGGAGGACGCGGACAGGGAAACCGTAAGGCAGGGGTATTCCCTGGACGAGATACTGGATGCGGTGCTTACTTACGAGGGAATCATTGGGTACAGCGGGAAGCTGGTAAGGATCATTGAGGAAATTTTCGGCGTGAAACTGCTGGAAATGGATGTGTAGGGAGGCGTTTACATGGGTTTAAAAAAGGTTTTAACGGTCCTGGCGGCCGCGGCAGCCGTAACCGCGGGCAGCCGCCAGGGGCTGCAGGCCGCCGGGGATGCGGGAAACCCGTACGGGGAACCGTTCCGGCTGGAATGCACGGCATATTATGAGGGGGAGGTGACCGCCAGCGGGCAGGAAGTGAGGACCGGCATCTGTGCCGGAAAACGGGAATGGCTCGGGCTTACCTGCATCGTGTATGCGGATGACGGCGGGAAGCCGGGGGATTACATCGGGATTTATGAAATCCTTGACACGGGAGGGGCTTCGCGGATCAGGGAGGGGAAATGCATCGACATCTACATGGACGGAAGGGATGCCTGCCTGGAATGGGGCATACGGGACGTCTGGGTGCAGATCGTGGATGCGGACGGGTAAAGGAGGAAAGGACAGGGATGGAAGAATTGGAAAGGTGCCCGTTTTGCGGGGGAAAGGCGGGAATAAGGAGATACGGCTTACAGTATCCCCTGTTCCATGCCGAATGTGAAAAATGCGGTGCAAAAACCGGTTATTATTCCGGGTATGATGAGGAACTTGCGGTAAGCCATGCGGTACGGGCGTGGAATAAGAGGAGCGGGACCGGCACGGGGGCATGAAGGGGGAAGGAGGGCACATGGCAAAGCACAGGAAAATGACGGAAAAGGAAAAGAAAGCCAGGGCAGCGGCAAAGCGCAGGCTTCAGGGAGAAGGAATTATCCCGCCGGACAAGCCGAGGCTGGACCGGAAAAAATTCATCGGGGAGGCAAAGCGGGAATGGGAAGCCCGTGAACCCAGCCATGTATGGCCTGTATACCTGATGAATGCCATCAGCTACATGCTGGGGCATACGGAAAAAAAATCGTTAAGGTATTCGTCCGAAGCGGTGGCGGCGGCAAAGATACTGAAACTTGCGGTCAGGCTGCGGCAGTTTGACGCCGCCCTTACGGAAAAGGGGGAGCGTGAATACCGTTTGGTGGACCAGTATGAATACATAAAGGATATATTGGAGGCTTAGGATGGGAAAAAAGGAAAACATTATGGAGGAATTGGTCAGGGAAGTAGAATATGCACAGCGTTCCCTGTCAAGGGATCTGCTGATGGAAACTTACGGGAAGGCAAAGATGGCAAGGCAGTTTGATGCAATCAGCAGCCAGGAATTCCGTGAAATCAGCCACATGACCGTTTACTTTATGAACACACATGCAAGGGAACTGGAATGCGGGGAGAAGACTGCGGAAAACAAGGAGGAAATCGTAACCATGCTGAAGTACCTGCTGAATGCCACGAGGGAAAGGGAATGCATCCGTGACCTGGTGCTGGACAGGGGACAGGACAGTGTGGACATCTTTTTTAATAACGGTTACAGGAAGACGGTTAACATAGAGGGGGATTCCGGACTGGCAGTCATCAGGGATGTGCTTGACGCACTTTCATGAAAGGGAACGGGGACGGCGTAATGGAAATTTTGGATGGAATCACGGAGGAAATAAAGCATGGGGAAAAGAATCAGGAAATTCATGGTATGGTACCTTTTGGTGCATGAGGGAGGGGCATTCAGGTTCCGCGGGAAGGACGGGACGGTATGGGTGTGCGGGATATCCGTAAAACAGGGGAAACGGGTGGAAAAACTTTCCGCTTCCGGATATGGGTGGCAGCAGTCAGGGAATACCGCAGGTGCTGCATGCCAAAAGGACGGCTGGATGGAAAAATATCTATCCTGGTTATTCCCGGATAAAACAGCCGGGGAAAAGACCGTGACGGAAGCCATTGAAGGCGTAAAGGAGGATGTGTGCCGGAACCTGTGCAGGTATCCGGGCATGTATACCCCTGATGAATGGGAAGAAGTATTTGGGGAAGTATGCAGCGGCTGTCCGCTGGACAGGCTGTAGGAAACAACGGACAGCGGGGCGGAAGCCCCGTCCTAATGCAGCCGTGGACGGTCACAAGCCCGTGTAAATGCAGAGTGGGGAAGAAAGGAAAAAAGAAAGGAGTGGCAGGGTGAACACAAGGAAGGTAACAAAGGGAGGTTGCATCAGCATCCCGGTGCGGATGCGGCGCACGATGAAAATCCGGCCCGGGGATGCACTGGACGTGGAGGAGGACGGCCGCGGTGGGATTTCCCTGAAACCGCACCTCCCGAGGTGCGTGTTCTGTTCGGGGACGGAGGATGTGGAACTGTACATGGGAAAAGGCATATGCCGCAGGTGTGCGGAAGCTGCCGGAAAGGGGGACGGGGATGGAAAACCGGAAAACACTGGCGGAAAGGGAAATTGACGTAACAAAACTCCAGGAGATGGAAACAGCGGAACTGGTTGAGTTTGCCGCGGCAAAGGACCGGAAAGTAAAGGAAACCGCGGTGGAACTTGACATCCTGAAAGCGGAACTGCAGCGCAGGGCGGAAAACGAACTGGAGGAGAGGAACATCAAATTCACGGAATTTTTCGGGGAAGTGAACAGTTACGTGAACGTGTCCTGTGCACAGAAACTGGAAATCCTGAACATGCCGATGGTCAGGAAACTGCTGGGGGAAGCGCTGTTAAGGGACAAGGTGACGGAGAAGCCCGCGGAAGTGAAGTATGACGTGGAAAAGAAATTCAGGCAGGCGCTGATCGCGGTTGTAACGGGTGACTACGACAATGAATTCACGGTGGAGCAGGTCATAGACGGCGCCGGGTGGCGGATGGACACAAGGCAGCGCAGCCTGATCCTGAAAAAGCTGAAAGGCGAGTATGCAAAGGACATTGCCATGCTCCGGAACACGCTGGGGAATCCGGTGCTGGAGGCCGATGAGGAACTGTATTATATCTATAAGATAAAGAACTGGGAGCTTGTAAGGGCATTTTTTCCCACGGAAGGGTTTGGGGAAGCGGCAGCGGAGCTGAAGAAGTATGTTACCGTGGATGAAACGCCGAGGATTGAACTGAAGTACAGCAGGGAGGCGGTTGATGATGGCATCAAGGGCGACACCGGCGCAGATTAGGAAAATATACGTGCTGGCAAAGGAAACGGGGATGGATTCCGACCTGCTCCACCTGTACGTTTCCAGCACGGTAAAAAAGGACAGCCTGTCACGGCTTACCGTTACGGATGCGGTAAAGGTGATTGACGGGCTGTCCGGAAAAAAGAAAAGCAGGGAGGAACATGCAACGAAAAAGCAGGAATGGAAGATAAAGGACCTCGCAAAAAAACTGGGATGGGTGGATAAGGACGGGGGAGTGGATGAAGGGCGGCTGAACGGTTTTTTAAGTGAAAGGATGGGCATCCTGAATTACAGGTGGCTTTCCAAAAAAGAGGCATCCAATGCGATCGAGGCTTTCAAGTCCATGCTGGAGAGACAGGAGGAATGTGAAGATGGAAGCAGTTTACAGGAAAGTATATGATTTTTCCGTACATAACGGCAGGATAGACTGGGACAGGCTGAAGGAGTCGGGGGTTGATTTTGTGATGCTCCGTGCCGGTTACGGGAAAAACAATATCGATGAAAGGTTTTACGATAATGCCAGTGCATGCATAAGGCTGGGGATCCCTTTCGGGATATACTGGTTCTCCTATGCCTATACGGTGGACATGGCGGAAAGGGAAGCCGGGTATGCACTGGATGCGGTGAAAAAATACAAGCTGGAATGCCCGGTGGCGTATGACCTTGAATATGATACCGTGCGGTATGCCGCGACAAAGGGTGTCGTCATCAGGAAAGAGCTGGCAACGGCAATGGCCGCCGCGTTCTGCGGAAGGGTCGGGCGTGCGGGTTACATGGCGGTAAACTATTCCAACCGGGATTACCTGGACAGGATGTTCAGTGACTGCCTGCTGTCGTACCCGCTTTGGTATGCGAGGTATAATAAAACGGCGGGACGGGAGGACATGGCGCTGTGGCAGTACAGTTCGGAAGGAAAAGTTCCCGGCGTGGATGGGAAGGTGGACATGAATTATGCTTTCAGGGAACTGCCGAGCGAATCCGCCGGACAGGCAGGAATGGAAGGCAGCATCGGAACCGGGGAAGGCGTGACGGAATATTCCCTGAAAAGGGACGGAAGCCTGTTTTTCCGGATGGACGGCAGGAAAACGGATTTCCGGGTAAGGGAATTCCGCTGTAAGGACGGGAGCGATGCCGTAAAGGTGGATGCCGGGCTTGTGCGGATTTTACAGAAAATACGGGACTATTTCGGGAAGCCGGTGGTGGTTAATTCCGCATACCGCACGGAAACTTATAATGCAAAGGTAAACGGGGCGGCCGGGTCAAGGCATTTATACGGGATGGCGGCGGACATCCGCATTGAAGGCGTCACGCCGCTGACGGCGGCCGCCTATGCGGAAAGCATCGGCGTAAAGGGAATCGGGATGTACGGCAGTTTCGTGCATGTGGATACACGGGACGAAAAATATTTCTGGGCGGACCGGTCCGGCAACAGTGTTTCCACGTTCGGCGGCAGTCCCGGGACTGGAAAAGTGCCGGGGACGGGAACCGTGCTGAAACAGGGAAGCAGGGGGGAGGACGTGGCATGGCTGCAGGAACGGCTGAATGCAAAAATAAATGCGGGGCTTGACGTGGACGGCATTTACGGCGGACAGACGGGCGAGGCGGTAAGGTGCTTCCAGCGGTCAGCGGGAATTAAGGATGACGGCATTGCGGGACCCGTTACGGTAGGGTACCTGGCGGCATAGGGTATCTGGCAAAGGACGGGAGGTGGATTTGTATTATGGATAAGATGCTTATGGAACTGGATGTTGGTGACCTTCCGGAAAAGTACAGGGAGATTGCGGAGGTAATAGGGATTGACAACCTCATAAAATTATCAAGGGTATTTGGCGGCAGCCACTTTTATGTCCCGAAGGAAGACGCAATCATAAAGGAGAAGGTACACAAAACCATTTTCATGGAATTTGACGGGACAAATAAGCGCCAGCTTGCATCAAAATACCATGTATCGGAATCCACGGTCTACAATATCGTGAAAAACCGGATTGACGGAAATGCCAAAAAGAAGGAACAGGCTGCCGGAAATATGGAAAAAGAAGGAAAAAAGAAGGAACAGGCTGCCGGGAATACCAAAAAGAAAGGGAAAAAGAGGGGGGGGGTGATGGAATACGGGGGCAGATGTGCATTATGGATTTTGACATTTGAAAACTTTCGTGAAAAAAATCGTAAGTTACTTTTTTCCATTAAGTGGACAGAAAACTAAAATACCAGTATGGGACTAACCCATAACTGGTATTTTTTATTTTACGGTTGAAAGGAAAGAGGGAAAAAAGATGGAAAACTGGCTGGTGGGACTGGTCACGGCAGCAGGGCTGTCGCTTATCACGTACCTTGTGGAAAGCGGTGCAAGGGTGCTGCGTGAGGAATTAAGGAAGAAAAAGGCGGAAGCGGCCGCGGCGGAGCGTCAGGTTATGTCCGTGGCCTTTGAAGGCGCGGACAGGATCCTGGAAGCAGTGGCAAGGGCCACGGTGGGAAAACTGGAAGGAAGCGTTGCATCGGAACTGCGGAAAAAGGTGAAGGACGGGAAAGCGGGTTATGGGGACCTGTGCCGGGTGGCGGAAACCGCATGCGGGGAAATCATCGGGCAGTTAAGGCCGGAACTGCAGACAGTGCTGCTGGAATGCATCGGGGACCTGGAAGGCTATGTAAAAAACCGGATTGAATCCGTGCTTCCGGAAATAAAGGCGGATTATGCACAGAAGGCAGCAGCGAAACAGCTGGCGGAACGTGTGGTCAGGGGGAAGACGGATGAAACAGCGGATGCAGAAAGGCCGGATTAAGCTGGTGGTATGGCTGCTCATACTGGCAACCGTGACAAGTGCCGGAATCAGCATGTACCTTGCGGGGCAGCCGCCGGAAGGGGAAACGTGCGGGACACGGGAGGAAGGAAATGGGAATGGCGGAGCTGGTTAAATACATCATAGACATAGGGATAACCCCCGTCCTTCTGGTGGTTTTCGTCCAGTATTTCATAAAACAGGATGAAAAACGGCAGCAGTCAATCCAAAAGGAATATGACAAGGCGCAGAAACGAACGGAGGACATTGAGCGGGCCGCAAAGGAAAGGGAAAACGTCCTGCTGGCGGCCGCGCAGCAGAGGGAGGCACTGATCCAGGACGAGGCCGCAAAAAGGGAATCGGTTATCCGGAAGGAAGCGGAAAAACGGGAGGGCATACTGATGGCGAACCTTGAGCGGATCACGAACACCATGGCGGACATCTCCCGCTCCATGCAGGGCATCCAGATGGACATCGGCAGGATAGATGACCGGATAGACCGGATGGAACAGGGGGGACGGCACGGTGGATAAGGTGGAAGTGGCAAAGGCAAAGGCACTCCGGGGAAACATCATCGGGAAACTGTATGCCTGTTACGGGGATGACATAACGGTCTCGAACTTAAAGCAGCTTTTGTCATATAACGGCTACAACTCGGACAGGGAAATAAGGAAAGCCGTTTATTACCTTACCGGGGCACAGAAGGAGTACGTGAAACTGGTGTATGACAAGGACAATTACATGAATTCCCTGATATGGCTCACCCCCAGGGGGGTGAACCTGGCGGAAGGGGATGAAAAAGACATAGGAGTGGTGATGGATGAATAGGCTTGTGGAACTGGCGGAAAAGGAAATGGTAAGGCGGGAAATGCTGGAGATATGCCGGCAGAGCATCCCGCTGGGTGCGGACGGGAAGGTGCTGCAGGCAGTGCTGCGTAAAAGCGGGTATGACCTGACCGAGCAGCAGGTAACCGAGCAGCTGTATTACCTGCAGGGAAAGAAACTGGTGGAACTGCAGGATGCCAGCAACAGGACGCTTGGCATTCAACGGACTATTGCAAGAATCACGCCGGAGGGCATGGATGTGCTGGAAGGGAACGGGACCGCGGAAGGCGTGGGAGGCTGAGCATGGAGCAGAACAGGAGCCACAGCAAGGTGGACAAACTGCCGCCGGAATTAAAAAGGGAAGTGGAGGAAAGGCTTCTTTCGGGGGAAACTTATGAAGGCATATCGGATTACCTGAAAGGGCAGGGGGAAGATATCCATTATTCCTCTATCGGGCGGTACGGACAGAAATTTTTAAAACGTTTTGAGTCTGTCAGGATTGCCAAGGAATTTGCCAAGCTGCTTGCCGAGGACAATGCCGACCGCCCAACCACCGAACTGCATGAGGCAAACAACCTGCTGGCAAGCCAGCTGATCATGGAGGCGCTGGTGGATGACCGGATGGATGCGGAGGAGCGCGGGAAGATGGCGAAATCCATAGCATCACTGCAGAGGGCGCAGGTAAGCAATGAAAAACTGAAGCTCCAGTCACGGAAGGAGCGCGGCGCGGTACATGTGGCAATGGAAATGTTAAAAGACAAGGTTTTTGCGGAAATCGCAGAGGGGCATCCGGAGATCGCGGATGCACTCATGCAGCTGGCGGATGAAACGGAAAAGGAAATGCAGAAAATGCAGTAAACGCTGTTTCGTGTTTTCAGGCATTTTTGATGGAAAACGGGGAAATGTCCGGGAAAAATAAATTAAAGGGAATTTAAGCCGTTTAAAGCGGTTTTAAACATGGTTCCTGCGGAAGCATGTATCCATGTTCATGCCCGCAGGGAATCCGACAGAAATGTATCCCTGGAGGTTGGTGCACATGGGACAGGAAAAAGAAGGCTGGAAGATACAGGCGGAGACGCTGTTTTTTAAGGAACACAGGAAGATAAACGACATATGTCCGGCAGTAGGGCGCACGAGGAAATATGTTTCCGCGCATCTGCAGGGATGTGCAGGGTACGCGGAGGAAAAAAGGTACCGGGAAAAACGGCAGGAGGAAAAAAGACGCCGGTACCGGCGGGAATGGGATAGGACCAACAGGGGATGCCGCACGGCGGACGGCCCGGTGACAGCGGAAACCATGAGGCGGGAACATGATGTTGCCGTACGGATATTAAGTTCGGAAAGGTACTGACATGGATGCAAGGGAGTTTGCAAGGGAGTTCAGAAAAGCAAATAACGGGGGTACGGATTCCCCGGAGGCGGTGCGGAAAAGGAACCTTGAGGAGGGGCGGAAAAATTTCCGCACTTTCTGCAACCTCCGGAAACCGGATTTCTATAAGCCCGGAAGGGAATACCAGGATACCCTGTGCGATACCCTCCAGGCGGCGTATGAAAAACGGCTTGTGGATGAGAAAACCGGAAAACCGGTAAAATACCTGATTATCAACCTGCCGCCCGGATTCGGGAAATCCTACACGCTGGCTAATTTTGTAAACTGGTGCTACGGGCAGGATGTAAAGAATAAAGTCATTACCGTATCTTATAATGGGGTTATCGCGCCGGAGTTTTCAAGGACGGCAAAGGACATGATTACGGAGGAGGAGATACCGGGGGAGGATAATTATGTCACACGCAGCTTTTTCCCGGAACTGAAGATAAAGCACGGGGACAACGCCATAATGAAATGGAGTCTTGAAGGAAGTTATACCAGTTACCTTGCCACATCCTTTGACGGGACGGTAACCGGAATGAGGGGCAATATCATTATCATTGATGATCCGATAAAGAATGACAAGGAGGCAGTCAACGATGCCATAAAGGAAGCACACTGGAAATTCCTGAAGGATACACTGACATCAAGGATGCTTCCGGGAGTACTGGTAATCATTGTACTGACGCGCTGGGCAACGGATGATCTTGCCGGAAGGGTACTGGCGAAATGGCCGGGAAAATGTCATGAACTGAAATTGGGAGCACTGACGGAGGACAGTCCGGAGGGTAAGAGCATATGTGAGGATTTGTTTCCAACGGACGACCTGCTGGAAAAGCGTGAGACACTAAGTGATGAGATGTGGGGTGCAAACTACATGCAGGTTCCCGTTGATAAAAAAGGTGCCCTGTACGGGACGTTTAAGACCTATGATGCCGTGGACGGCAGCCGGTTCGAGCGTGTGATCAGTTACACGGATACGGCGGACGAAGGGGATGATTTCCTCTGCTGCATATCGGGGGGCGTCATTGGCAGGTACGGTTATGTGACGGATGTTTACTACACGGATGAGGGGATGGAAGTGACGGAGCCGGAGACGGCAAGGCGCCTGCAGCTGGCAGGGGTCAGGGAGGCACTGATCGAGAGCAACAACGGCGGGCGGGGGTTTGCCCGTAACGTAATCCGTGAACTGAAACAGCTGAAATGTTATAAATGCAGCGTGACATGGTTTTACCAGAGCCGTCCAAAAAAACCGCGCATCCTTACCAATGCGACCAATATCATGGAGCAGGTCATAATGCCGGAGGACTGGGAGCAGAGGTGGCCGAAATTTGCGGAACACGTTAAGAAGTTCCAGCGGAAAGGGAAAAATGACCATGACGACGGGGAGGATGCACTGACGGGATTCGTGGAGATGGTAAACGGTGACGTAAAAGGGAAGAAGAAGGCACGGATCGGCAGCAAGAAAAAACTTGGACTGTAGGGGGACGTTATGTACCAGTTTTCAAAAGAACAGGTAATGGAACCGGAATTCCTGACAAAACTCATTACGCATTTTAAAACCACACAGGTACCGAGGTTCCGGAAGCTGGAAAAGTATTACAGGGTGAAAAATGAAATCCTGATGCGTACCATGGATGAGGGAAAACCGAATAACCGGCTTGCACACGGTTTTGCAAAATACATAAGTAACATGGCAACCAGTTATTTCATGGGAAAACCCGTGCGGTATGCCGTGGACGGTGATGAGGAGTTTAAGGAAGCATTAAATGCCGTTTTAAGGAACAGTTACATAAACAGCCTGAATTTTGAACTGGCAAAGGAAGC
>ERZ779637.608-NODE-608-length-21405-cov-5.970258_pt1 | contig 21405 bp, 18 predicted proteins | sample MGYA00514196_ERZ779637 | MGnify/ENA primary metagenome ERZ779637 (study PRJEB29562, sample SAMEA4376700) | mouse gut metagenome | isolation source: Cecum | study: EMG produced TPA metagenomics assembly of the A DSS colitis mouse model was used to assess the...
AAAGATGCTCTCGTTCAATGATGGCTGGAAGTTCTCGACCAAGGGACTTTCTGCAATCTGCAAGGAAGGTCCGGATGCCATTCTCTCCGCGCTCCGTGAGCTTGAGAAACACGGCTACCTCGTCAGGCACCGGCAGAGAGACGGTAAGGGCAGGATGAGCAGCACAATCTTTGAGATATACGAAGAGCCGCAGGAGTCCACGCCAGAACGGGAAATGCCACACACGGAAAATCCATGTGTGGAGAAGCCAGATGTGGATAATCCACACGGGGATAAGTCCGCACAAATAAATACTGATCAAGTAATTACCCAAGAAAGAAATACTCTCTCAAAGAACTATCAATCCATCAATCTTGATGGGATGGACAGGATGGATGAGCGAAGCGAGTATGAAGAGATTATCAAAGAGAATCTTGACTACGACATTCTCTGTCAGGATCCGAAGTTCGATAGAGACCGCTTCCGGGAGATCATGGACATCATGCTGGATGCCGTCTGCTCTACTGCTCCGACCATCCGTATCAACGGCGAGGATATGCCGCAGCAAGTGGTCAAGTCCCGCTTTCTCAAGTTGAATAGCAGTCACATTGAGTACGTTCTGGAAGCAATGAACAAGAACCCGTCAGACATCCGTAATATCCGGGCGTACCTGTTGACCGCTCTGTATAACGCCTCTCTGACGATAGACAATTATTACTCTGCGCTTGTCAACTATGATTTTTACGGGCAGGACAGGTCAGCAGGGTCAAAGAAGTCCAAGACCTACGATTATAGCCTTTGTGAAGACACCCTCTAATGGCGTCAATTTGAGCGATGCGCGGAAAGGAGGATAGTGCAAATGAAAATCATCCATCTTCGAGGTGTGCCGCCTTAGCTTTGGTAGCAATCCCTATAATCATTCCAAGGAAAGGAGGTAAACGCAGCAATGCAGGATGAAGTCAACACCAAAGTTGTTGCAATCATGATTAAGGGCGGCAAAATCTCAGCCGAGGTGCTGAAAAAGGCGCTGGACAAGTTCGTTCAGGAGATCGAGAAGGCGCAGAAGCAGATGCAGCAGCCCAAAACATATCGCGGCAAGCAATCCATCAAGCATCTAATGAGCCAGAACGCCGCTATCTCCAACATCGAAGTGACGGATGGCAATATCAAATCCTTTGAGCGAACTGCCAGCAAATACGGTCTGGACTTTGCACTCAAGAAGGACGTTTCCGTAGAACCGCCCAGCTACCTTGTCTTCTTCAAAGGGCGCGACGTTGATGTCATGACCGCCGCCTTCAAGGAGTTCTCTGCCAAAACGGTCAAGCAGAAGGAACAGCCGTCCATCCGGCACAAGCTGGATCAGGAGAAAGCTCAGGGCAAGGCGCAGCATAAGGAGAAAGTCAAGGTCAAGACCAAGGATCGGGGTGTGGAGCTGTGAACAAACCCGATGTGAAGAAGCTCGTTCTTCTGAACCTTCCGTATGTCTTCGCCTTCTACTTTGCGGATAAAATTGCCGCCGTGTTCCGACTTGCACCCGGCACGGAGTTCATCGACAAGCTGACAAACGGCTTTGCCGTGTTCGGTACTGCCTTCGCAAATCCGCTCCCCAGCTTTCATCCCGTCGATCTGCTCATTGGTCTGTCGGCTGGCGTGTTGCTCAAGCTGGCGGTCTACGTCAAGGGCAAAAACCGCAAGAAGTTCCGGCAGGGCGAAGAATACGGATCTGCACGATGGGGCAAGCCGGAGGACATCAAACCGTACACGGATCCGGAGTTCTCGAACAACGTCATCTTGACGCAGACAGAATACCTGACGATGAACAGCCGCCCGAAGCAGCCAAAATACGCCCGCAACAAAAACATCCTCGTCGTCGGCGGATCCGGCTCAGGCAAGACGCGCTTTTTCGTGAAGCCAAACCTGATGCAGATGCACAGCAGCTATGTTGTGACCGATCCGAAGGGTACGGTGCTGGTGGAGTGCGGCAAAATGCTTGAAAAGGGCGGCTACGTCATCAAGTCGCTGAACACCATCAACTTCCGGAAATCCATGCACTACAACCCATTCGCGTATATCCGCAGTGAGAAGGACATCCTCAAGCTGGTCAATACGATCATCGTCAACACGAAGGGAGATGGCGATAAGTCCGGCGAAGATTTTTGGGTCAAGGCGGAAAAGCTCTACTACACAGCCCTCATCGGCTACATCTGGTACGAGGCACCAGACCACGAGAAAAACTTTACTACCCTGCTCGAAATGATCAATGCCTCGGAAGCCAGAGAGGACGATGAGACCTTCAAGAACCCAGTGGATGTCATGTTCGACGAGCTGGAAGCCCGCGACCCTGACCACTTTGCGGTCAAGCAATACCGCAAATACAAGCTTGCGGCGGGCAAAACCGCTAAATCGATCCTGATTTCCTGCGGTGCAAGGCTTGCGCCCTTCGACATCGCAGAGCTGCGGGAGCTGATGAGCTACGATGAGATGGAGCTGGACACCATCGGAGACCGGAAGACGGCGATGTTCGTCATCATTTCCGATACCGATGACACCTTCAATTTCGTCGTGGCAATCATGTATTCCCAGCTCTTCAACCTTTTGTGCGACAAAGCAGATGACGTTTACAACGGACGGCTTCCCGTCCATGTTCGCTGTCTGCTGGACGAGTTTGCGAACATCGGTCAAATCCCGAAGTTTGATAAGCTCATCGCAACCATCCGAAGCCGGGAAATCTCGGCGTCAATCATCTTACAGTCCCAGTCTCAGCTCAAGACCATCTACAAGGATGCGGCGGACACCATCACGGGCAACTGCGACTGCACACTTTTCCTCGGCGGAAAAGAAAAATCGACTCTCAAGGAAATCAGCGAGGTGCTGGGCAAGGAGACAATCGACCTTTACAACACCTCAGAAACCCGTTCCAACAACAACTCCTATGGCTTGAACTATCAGAAAACCGGCAAGGAACTGATGTCTCAGGATGAGATCGCCGTCATGGACGGAGCAAAGTGTATTTTGCAGCTTCGAGGCGTGAGACCTTTTCTCAGTAACAAATACGACATTACGAAGCATCCAAAGTACCGGCAGCTCTCCGACTACGACAAGCGGAACGCCTTTGACATCGAAAAATACCGGCAGCACAAGCTGGTAGTCAAGCCCGATGACACATTCGACCTCTACGATATGGGCGAGGTCGATGCAGATTAAAGCCCCGTCGCTGCACTGCGCAGTGGGTAAAGCCTGATGGCTCATCCCAAAGCAGAACAGCGACGGGGCTTCTTTTTTATGCCCATTTTCAAAAATACACAACCAATCTTTTTCAAATCAAGGAGGAAAATCTATGGCTTTTATCAATCAGGCTGTCACGGTTCTTCAGACGCTCGTTATCGCCCTCGGTGCCGGTCTTGCGGTGTGGGGTGTTGTCAACCTCATGGAGGGCTACGGCAACGATAACCCCGGTGCCAAGTCTCAGGGTATCAAGCAGCTCATGGCTGGCGGTGGTGTGGTGCTGATCGGCACGACACTCATCCCCCTGCTCTCCGGTTTGTTCGGCTAATCCACGGTAAGCCCAGCTTAACCGAAGGGTGGTGAAATATTGGGCAGCATTTTAGAAAAGATCGAACAAGCTCTCAAGGATATGCTGATCGGATGGATCGAGAGCAACCTGACCAATATGTTCACCGATGTCAACGAGAAGGTAGGAACGATTGCCGCCGAAGTCGGGCAAACACCGTCCGGCTGGAACGGCGGCGTGTACCAGATGATCCGGGGACTATCCGAAAACGTGATAGTCCCCATCGCTGGTATCATCATCACCTTCGTTTTGTGCTACGAGCTGATTTCCATGATCACCGAGAAAAACAACCTTCATGACATGGACACATGGATGTTCTTCAAGTGGTTTTTCAAGGCGGCTGTGGCGATCTACCTCGTGACACACACGTTTGACATCGTGATGGCAGTATTCGACATCGGGCAGAACGTGGTTTCCGGTGCAGCCGGAGTCATCCACGGCAGCACCAGCATTGATATTGATTCGACGATTGCGCAGATGCGTACCGGCATGGAGAACATGGGCGTCGGAGAACTGCTCGGACTGTCGATAGAAACGCTCCTGATCAGCCTGTGCCTCAAAATCATGGCGATCCTCATTACGGTCATCCTCTACGGGCGCATGATTGAGATTTACTGCACCGTGAGCATTGCGCCTATTCCCATCGCAACCATGAGCAACCGCGAATGGGGCAGCATCGGCACGAACTATCTGAAAGGCTTGTTTGCTCTGGCATTTCAGGGCTTTCTCATCATGGTCTGCGTCGGCATCTATGCGGTGCTGATCAACGGTATGATTATCGCAGACAACATTCACTCGGCTCTGTTCTCTGTGGCAGCGTACACGGTCATTCTGTGCTTCTCGCTGTTCAAGACCGGAAGCCTCGCAAAATCCATTTTCCATGCGCACTAAGGAGGTCGGCAGCATGAAGAAGTACAGCATCATCTACGCCGATCCCCCTTGGGCGTATCGGACTTACTCCAAGAAGGGACAGGGACGGTCGGCAGAAAGCCACTACCCGACAATGTGCATTGAAGACATCAAGGCACTTCCGGTCGGTGAGCTTGCCGCGAAGGACTGCGCCCTGTTCCTCTGGATCACGTTCCCGTGCCTCTGTGAAGCACTCGAAGTGCTGACGGCATGGGGATTTTCTTATAAGACCGTGGCTTTTGTATGGGTGAAGCAAAACCGAAGGAACGACGATCTCTTCACCGGCATGGGCTACTGGACAAGGGCGAATGCCGAAATCTGCATCCTTGCTACGAAGGGACACCCGAAGCGTGTTGACGCCGGTGTGCGTCAGGTCATTCTCAGCCACATCGAAGAGCATTCCAAAAAGCCGGATGAGGCGCGGGAGCGCATTGTTCGGCTCATGGGAGACCTTCCCCGCGTAGAGCTTTTTGCCCGTCAGTCTCCCGAAGGCTGGGACGTTTGGGGCAACGAGGTCGAATGCACGGCGCATCTTCCTATGGAGGAAACACCATGCTGCGGCTAAGACCTATCTCTCTTCGAGATGCCAACGAGTACGTCCGGCAGCATCACCGACATCACAAGCCGGTTGCCGGTCACAAGTTCTCCATCGGCTGTGAAGCAGACGGTGAGCTGGTCGGTGTAATCATCGCCGGGCGTCCCATCAGCCGGTATCTGGATGACGGCTTCACATTGGAGGTCACAAGGCTATGCACCAACGGGGCGAAGAACGCTTGCAGCTTTCTCTACGGCGCGGCGGCAAGAGCTGCTGCGGCTATGGGCTATAAGCGCATCATCACCTACACGCTGGAAAGTGAAAACGGTGCAAGCCTTCGGGCTTCCGGCTGGATCTGTCAAGGCAAAGCGGGTGGGCTTCGCTGGACGGGCAAGCGTCAACCGAAGGAGGATCAATATCCCGCACAAATGAAGCTGCGCTACGAAAAGCAGCTTGGAAAGGAGGAAACAGTCAATGGCATTTGTTCCGGTCCCGAAGGATCTTAACCGCGTCAAAACGAAGGTCATGTTCAACCTGACCAAGCGGCAGCTCATTTGTTTTTCCATCGCTGCGGCAGTCGGCGTCCCGATCTTCTTTCTGGCGAAGGCACATCTCGACTTGTCTACGGCGGCAATGCTGATGGTGGTGATCATGCTCCCGTTCATCTTCTTCGCGCTTTACGAGAAGGACGGTCAGCCCGCCGAGAAGTATCTGTACCACATCGTACAGTCCATGTTTATCCGGGACAAGGTGCGTCCCTATCGCACGAACAATCTCTATGCTGAAATTCAGCAGAAAATCAAAGAACAGGAGGAATTGCAGCTTGAACAACAGCACAGCAAAGGCAAAGCCTAAGATGACGGTCAAAAACGGCGTCATTTACGGCGATGCCCTTTCCGCTCAGGAAAAAAAGCGGATCGTCATGCAGAAGAAAAAGGACAGGAAGGCAAAGAAAGTCCGCAAGTCCGCCCAGCAGACCATTCCCTATGTGGAGATGTGCCGCGACGGTATCTGCAAGGTGAACAGCCGCCTCTACACGAAGTCCATCGCCTTTGAGGACATCAACTACCAGCTTGCGCAGAACGAGGACAAAACTGCCATCTTTGAGAACTGGTGCGACTTTCTGAACTACTTCGACAGCTCGATTTTCGTCCAGCTCTCCTTCATCAATCAGAAGGCAAGCCTCAATGAGTTTCGCAAGCGCATCAATATTCCGGCACAGGAGGACGCCTTCAACGACATCCGCTCCGAGTATTCCGGAATGCTGCAAAGCCAGCTCACCAAGGGCAACAACGGACTGGTCAAGAAGAAGTACATCACCTTCGGCATTGAGGCAGATTCCCTCCGCACGGCAAAGCCGAAGCTCGAACGCATTGAAACCGACATCCTCAATAACTTCAAAACCCTCGGTGTGAGGACGGAACCGCTGTCCGGCTACGAGCGGCTGAAAGTGCTTCATGATGTGTTTAACATGGACACCAATGAGCCGTTCCGCTTTTCCTTCGATATGGTTGCCCGGACGGGACTCAGCACAAAGGACTTCATCGCGCCCACTTCCTTTGACTTCCGTGAAGGCAAGTGCTTCAAGATGGGCAGAACCATCGGCGCGGCGAGCTTCCTGCAAATCCTCGCGCCGGAACTCAATGACCGTATGCTTGCCGACTTCCTTGAGATGGACAGCAACATCACGGTCAATTTTCATATCCGGACGATTGACCAGGCGAAGGCAATCAAGAGCATCAAGTCGAAGATCACCGACCTCGACAAGATGAAGATCGAAGAGCAGAAAAAGGCAGTCCGCTCTGGCTACGATATGGACATCATCCCGTCCGATCTCGCCACCTTCGGCGGTGAGGCAAAGCGTCTGTTGCAGGATCTCCAGACCCGCAATGAGAGACTGTTCCTTGTGACCATCCTCATCATGAACACGGCAACCAACCGCCAGAAGCTCGAAAACGCGGTCTTTCAGACCGCCGCCATTGCTCAGAAGTACAACTGTGCGCTCAAGCGTCTTGACTTCCAGCAGGAGGAAGGGCTGATGTCCTCTCTGCCTATCGGCATCAATCAGGTGGAGATCGAACGCGGGCTGACCACTTCCAGCACAGCGGTTTTCGTGCCGTTCACCACGCAGGAGCTTTTTCAGGGCGGCGAAGCTCTCTACTACGGGTTGAATGCGCTGTCCAACAACATGATCATGGTTGACCGCAAGCAGCTCAAAAACCCCAACGGACTGATCTTGGGTACGCCCGGTTCCGGTAAGTCCTTCTCCGCCAAGCGCGAAATGACGAACGCCTTCCTCATCACGGAGGATGACATCATCGTCTGTGACCCCGAAGCTGAGTATTTTCCCCTCGTGCAGAAGCTCGGTGGTCAGGTCATCCGCATTTCGCCGGTCAGCACGGATTACATCAATCCGCTGGACATCAACACGAACTACTCCGAAGAGGAAAACCCGTTGACGCTGAAATCCGACTTCATTCTCTCCATGTGCGAGCTGATTGTCGGCGGCAAGGACGGCTTGCAGCCGGTTGAGAAGACCATCATTGACCGCAGCGTCCGCATGGTCTATCAAGAGTTCCTTGCAGACCCCCAGCCGGAGAAAATGCCAATCCTCGAAGACCTCTACAACATTCTGAGAAATCAGAAGGAGCCGGAGGCACAGCGCATCGCAACCGCCCTTGAAATCTATGTTCACGGCTCTCTGAACGTCTTCAATCACAGAACGAATGTGGATGTCAACAACCGCTTTGTCTGCTATGACATCCGCGAACTCGGCAAGCAGCTCAAGAAGCTCGGTATGCTGATTGTGCAGGATCAGGTGTGGAACAGAGTTACCATCAACCGCGCCCAGCACAAGGCAACTCGCTACTACATGGACGAGTTCCATCTGCTCTTGAAAGAGGAACAGACTGCCGCGTACAGCGTAGAAATCTGGAAGCGTTTCAGAAAATGGGGCGGCATTCCGACCGGAATCACGCAGAACGTCAAGGATCTGCTTGCGTCCCGCGAGGTAGAAAATATCTTTGAAAACTCGGATTTTGTCTACCTTCTGAATCAGGCATCCGGTGACCGGCAGATTCTCTCGAAGGCGCTGAACATCTCGCCCAGCCAGCAGAACTACATCACCAATTCCAACGCCGGTGAGGGGCTGATCTTCTACGGCTCGACCATCGTTCCCTTCAAGGACGATTTCCCGAAGGACACCCAGCTCTACCGCATCATGACCACCAAACCCGAAGAAACCGTACAGAACTAAGGAGGATTTTCGAATATGAACAACAAGATGATTACCATTCCCTACGCGGACGCTATCGAATACGGAGAGAACACCTCCGCGCTGTTTAAGGCTCTGTGGGAGCTGACCGATCTGATCCGACTGGAAAGCGACCTCAAGAAGCATCACCGCGCCTACCTCCATGTGAGGGAGGACATCGACGAAAAGGTCAAGGAGGCGCGTCAGATTATGACCAAGGTATCTGTGGATATGATCGGTTCCTACTTCAAGGTTGATGTTCCCAAGTGCAGCAACAGCGATGAGAATACCCCTTTCGCTGACGCGGCGGATGATGAAACCGTATCTATCCCTAAGGATGAGTATGAGCTGATGATCGACGATCTGCTCACGATGTCCGAAATCATTCAGTGCGTCGCAGATATGCGCACGCAGGATGTGAAGGCAATCCGCGAGTTCGGCAAGTTCGTCCCCGCCTTTGCCGCCTTTGAGAAGAACCGCCTGAGCCTCTATCGTGAGGCGGCGAAGGAAGCCGAGGAAATCTTCGACCGTTGGGCGGACGAGATTGACGATCTCGACGAGGACTTCATGGAAGATGAGGACTATGAGCCGGACGAGTATTACTCCGACTGATGCCCATTGAAATGTTGTCGGGTTTCACAGCCAACATTTCAATGGAAACACAAATCCAACAGAACAGGAGGTACACCACCATACAACTTGACATCATTCATACCGGCGATTGCCTTGAAACCCTGAAAACTCTGCCCGATGATAGCGTTCATTGCTGTGTGACGTCCCCTCCGTATTACGCGCTCCGCGATTACGGCATGGAGGCTCAGATCGGCAGAGAGACAACGCCGAAGGAATATATCTCGCGCCTGACGGAAGTGTTTACCGAAGTCAGGCGCGTTTTGTGTCCGGATGGAACGCTCTGGCTGAACATCTCGGACACCTACGCTGGAAAGGGTAATCAGGGAGATTTCATTGACCCGAAGAACCCCTACGGCAGAAACGGTCAGGCTGTGGCTCTCAACAACAAGGTTGAGGGCTGCAAGCCGAAGGACATGATCGGTATTCCGTGGATGCTTGCTTTTGCCCTCCGCGATACCGGCTGGTATCTGCGCAACGACATCATCTGGATGAAGGATAACCCCATGCCGGAGAGCGTGAAAGACCGCTGCGCCCGCTGCTACGAGCATATTTTCCTGTTCTCAAAGTCCAAGAAGTATTTCTTCGACTACAAGGCGATCTCCGAGCCGATTGCCCCTGCAACGGCAGAACGTCTCAAGCGCGGCATGAAGGGCGGCAACAAATACGGCAAACCCGTTCCCGGTCAGCCTCAGCCGCAGTCCATCAACCGCCCCCGTGAGCATGGCGAGATCAAGGACGCAGACATCAATCCGCTCCGCAATAAGCGCGATGTCTGGAAGATCAACACTGTTCCCTTCAAGGGTGGTCACTATGCCGCCTACCCTCCAAAGCTGGTGGAGACCTGTCTTCTCGCCGGTTGTCCCGAAGGCGGTATTGTGCTTGATCCGTTCATGGGAAGCGGCACAACCGGCATGGTTGCCTCACAGATGGGGCGTCATTTCGTGGGCATAGAGCTGAACCCTGAATACACCGAGCTTGCCTACAAGCGGATTGGAGGTGAAATCTGATGTCCAAGGAACCGGAACTCAAAGCCCGCGACAAGGTTGTTCTGCGGATGACGCGGGAAGGCGCGGTTGAGGAAAACCTGACGGCTGGCACCGAGCAGCGCGTGTCAAAACGTCCGGAAGATGCAGAGCTGGTCAAGCCGGTTGAGACAGCTGAGCCTCCCGAAGCTCTTTCTGCGGAGGAACAGAAAAAGGTGCAGATGCGCCGTCAGCAGCGTCAGTTTCAGGCGGAACACGCCGAGGATAACGACACACAGCCGCCCTCGGAAACGACCGTTACAGAAGAGAAAAGGGCAGAAAATCCACCCCAGAATGTACCTGAACCGCTGCCCTCATCGGAAACGCCGTTCAAGCCTCCAACCTTAGAGCAGCACGGTGTTTCTTCTCATACCGGCACGGTGATTGCCGAAACAGTTGTCACGCACAAGCTGCGTAAGACCTCTGCGGTTGAAGCCGTTGATGCGGATGCTGTTCTCTCCCAAGCGGCGGAGACTGCCTCCGCAAAGCCGGTCTCGGACGATGCCGTCCCGCCCACGAAGCGGATGCAGAAGCTCGAAAGGAAGTCCGAGAAGGCGCATGAGCGTCTGGATGCTGCCCGCGAGAAGCTACCCACGCACAAGGTTCTCAAGAAAGAGCGTGTCTTTGATGAAGAGACCGGAAAGGGCAAAACCCGCCTTCATTTTGAGAATGAGCTGAAAAAGCCCAAAGGCAAAGGCAAGCTGCAATTTGAAGCAGATAAAACCGTCCGCAAGGTCGGTGATACCCTCGTCTCCGGCATTCACGGCAAAATCCATGAGGTCGAACAGGAAAACTCGGCGGTTGAGGCGGCGCATAAAACGGAGATCGCCGCTGAGACCGCTGCGAGGCATTTCCGTCATCATCGGGAAAACAGCGTCAACAAGCCTTATGAGAAGGTCTCTAAGCTGGAACATAAGGCGGATGCTGCTGATGCGAAGCTCCAATATGAGAGAAATCAGCAGGAGCATCCTGAGATGAAGAAGCAGAACATGAACAAGCACTACCAGAAGCAGAACATCAAGAAGGAATATGCCGCCGCTCGAAATGCCGGTTCTCAGACTGCCGGGACTGCCACAAAGAATACCGGCAAGAAGCTCGGTGAGAAGGCGTCCGACAAGATCAAGGAGTTTTTTGAGAAGAACAAGAAGGTCTTCATCTGGATCGGAGTCGGAATTGCCCTTCTCGTTTTGCTCGGTGCCGGAATCAGCTCGTGTTCGATGCTCACCTCTACCGGCTCGACGGTTATCGCTTCCTCCTATCTCAGCGAGGATGACGCGATGCTCGGTGCGGAAGCGCAGTATTGCCAAATGGAGCAAGAGCTGCAACGCTATCTCGACACCTACGAAAGCACTCACAACTACGATGAATACCACTTCGACCTGGACGATATTGAGCATGACCCCTATGTGCTGATCTCCATTCTCTCGGCTCTCCATGAGGGCGAGTTCACGCTGGATGAGGTACAAGGTACGCTCCAAATGCTGTTTGAAAAGCAGTACATCCTCACCGAAGAGGTCATTGTTGAAACCAGATACCGCACGGAAACCGACACATGGACGGACGCAGACGGCAACACGCACACGGAAACCTATCGCGTCCCGTATGACTACTACATCTGCAACGTGAAGCTCGAAAACTTCAATCTCTCCCATGTCCCGGTCTACATCATGTCTCAGGAACAGCTTTCCATGTACGCAACGTATATGTCGGTGCTGGGCAACCGTGAGGATCTGTTCGGTGACTCTCCCTATGTGGACAAGTACATCACGAATCCTCCCGCCGACTACGATGTCAACCCGGAATACCTGAACGACGAGAAGTTTGCAACGCTGATTACCGAGGCGGAAAAGTATCTCGGCTATCCGTATGTGTGGGGCGGCTCCAATCCCGACACGTCTTTTGACTGCTCCGGCTTCGTCAGCTACGTTCTCACGAACAGCGGTCTTGTGAATACCGGACGGCTGGGCGCACAGGGGCTTTACAACGTCTGTACGCCGGTCTCAAAGGCGAATGCACAGCCCGGTGATCTTATCTTTTTCGTCGGGACGTATGACACCCCCGGTGTGTCTCACGTCGGCATTTACGTCGGTGATGGGGTCATGATCCACTGCGGCGACCCCATTCAGTACACATCCATCAATTCTTCCTACTGGCAGCAGCATTTCTACGCCTTCGGAAGACCCGCCTATTAAAAGAAAGGAGTTTTTCATGAATCCCAAGTATCAGAAAGTCCTCTCCGACATTGAGAAGGCTGAAAAGAAGAAGTCCGAAATCGAAGGTCAGCTCAAGGAGCTGTACGACAAGAAGACAGAGCTGGAAAACCTTGAAATCATCAATACCGTGCGCTCTATGGTGATGGACAAGGATCAGATCATGGTGTTCCTGTCTTCCATGAAGGGCGGCACCAAGCCCGCCGGAAATACGGAGGTAATCGACAATGCGTAAGAAGTTTCGTTTTCTGACCGTCCTTGCGGTCTGCGTCATGGTTCTGTCCTGCTTCTCGGTGACGGCGTTTGCCTACGCCGATGATACCGAGCAGAACCTTCCCGTTACGGAGGCAACCCAGCCGGAACAGCAGCCTGAGACTACTCCCGCGCCGGAAAAGCCGAAGGGTGAGCCGATTGACGATGAGGGCAACGCCTACACCCGCGACTTGCTCTATGACAAGGCAACCAACAAGCAGTTCATCACCATCCAGACGAAGAACGGCAACACCTTCTATATCGTCATTGACTACGATGCACCCATCAATGAGAATGAGGAACAGTATCAGACGTACTTCCTCAACATGGTCGATGAAAGCGATCTGCTTGCGCTGCTGGATGATGATACTGCGGCGGCTCTGACCACCTGTAATTGCAAAGAGAAATGCGCTGCCGGTCAGGTCAACACAGACTGCCCGGTCTGCAAGAACAACATGAGCGAATGCACCGGCACAGCCCCCGTTACACCTGAGCCGGATAAGGATGCAGAAACCGATGCTCCCGCCCCTAAACCCGAAAAGAAATCCAACATCGGCATGATCCTCGTCATCTTCGTTCTTGCCGGTGCTGCGGGTGCAGCTTATTACTACATCAAGTTCGTCAAGGGCAGAAAGCCCAAGGATGAAGATATGGACTTCTTTGATGATGAAGGCTACGAGGAAGAGCCGTACATCAACGAGGATGATGAGCCACAGATTGCGGAGGATGCTGAAACGGATGGTGATGAAGATTGATCTTAGTCATTGCTGAAAAGCCCAGCGTCGCCCAGTCCATCGCAAAGGTGTTGGGCGCGACGTCCCGCAAGGACGGCTACATGGAGGGCGGCAATTACATCGTTTCGTGGTGCTTTGGTCATCTGGTGGAGCTGGCAGACGCCAGCTCCTACGATGAGCGGTATGCCAAGTGGCGGTATGACGATCTGCCCATTGTTCCGGAAAACTGGATGTTTGAGGTCACGAAGGACAAAGCACAGCAGTTCAAGGTGCTGTCCGCTCTCATGAAGGACAAGCGCGTCACCGAGCTGGTCTGCGCGACCGATGCAGGACGCGAGGGTGAGCTGATCTTCCGGCTGGTCTACAACAAAGCCGGATGCACCAAGCCCTTCAAGCGTCTGTGGATCAGCTCGTTGGAGGACTCCGCCATCCGCGAAGGCTTCAATCATCTCCGGGACAGCAAGGAATATGACCGTCTCTATGAAGCAGCACTCAGCCGCTCGAAGGCGGACTGGATTGTCGGCATCAACGGCACCCGCCTTTTCACCACGCTCTATCACAAGAAGCTGGTGGTCGGGCGCGTCCAGACGCCGACCCTTGCAATGCTGGTGGAGCGCGACGGGAAAATCTCCACCTTCCAGAAGGAGAAGTATTTCAATGTCCACGTTGGTAAGGGCGATCTGACCGCCGATCTGGAAAAGGTCAAAACCGAAGAGGAAGCAAAAAAGATTGCGGCGGCTTGCGAGAAAAAGCAAGCCGTCGTTTCTTCTCTCAAGCAGGAAACGAAGACGGTCAACCCTCCGAAGCTCTATGATCTGACCACCTTGCAGCGCGAGGCGAACCGCTACTACGGCTTCACTGCCCAGCAGACACTCGATCTCGTCCAGACGCTCTACGAAAAGAAGCTCCTGACCTATCCGCGCACGGACAGCCAGTTCATCACGGATGATATGGAGGACACCGCCCGTCAGGTCATTTCCATCGTCTGCCGCCAGCTCCCGCTTTTCTCCGGCGTTTCGGTCACTCCGGACATTGCCCGCGTGACCGACAACAGTAAGGTCACGGATCACCATGCCATTCTCCCGACCGTCCAGCTTGAAAAGCAGGATGTTTCGGCGCTGCCGCAGTCGGAGCAGAAAATCCTCAATCTTGTCGAGATGCGCCTTCTGTGTGCAACCGGTGAGAAGCATACCTACGCAGAAACGCAGATCACGCTCTCCTGCGAGAGCTATACGTTCAAAACCAAGGGCAAGACCGTCATTCAAAACGGATGGAAAGCCATTGAAGAGCTGTTCAAGGCATCCCTCAAGACGAAGGAAAAGGATGATCCCATGAAGTCCCTGCCCGAAGTCCATGAGGGCGATGTTCTGGATGGTGTGTCCGCCAGCGTCACCGAACACTTTACGACACCCCCGAAGCAGTACACGGAAGACACGCTCCTGTCTGCGATGGAGACTGCCGGAAACGATCAGTTCGACGATGACACCGAGAAGAAAGGTCTCGGCACTCCCGCAACCCGCGCCGGTATCATTGAAAAGCTGGTAAAGTCCGGCTTTGCTGAACGCAAGGGCAAATCCCTCATTCCCACGAAGGACGGCTGCAACCTCGTCTGTGTTCTGCCGGAACAGATCACGTCTCCCAAAATGACAGCAGAATGGGAAAACACGCTCATGGAGATTGAGCGCGGCGATGCGGATGCAGACGCCTTCCTCAGCGGCATTGTCCAGATGACCGGGGATCTCGTGAAAGCCTATCCGTTCCTCTCCGATGCCGAAGCCCAGCGTTTCGGCACGGGTAAGGAGGAAATCGGCAAATGTCCTCGTTGCGGCTCTCCGGTCTATGTCGGCAAGGGCAACTTCTACTGCTCGAACAAGGAATGCTCCTTCTGCCTGTGGGAAGACAACAAGTTCTTTTCCAGCAAGAAAAAGAAGCTGACCAAGAAGATTGCAAAGGAGCTGCTGGACAAGGGCTGGTGCCGAGTGACCGGGCTTTACACGCCGAAGAAGCCTCAGCTCTACGATGCGGTGATCCGGCTGGATGACAGCGGCGGCAAATACGTCAGCTTCAAGATGGAGTTTGATCGATGACCCGCCCAAAGTATGTTGCTTCATGCAGCGGAGGCAAAGACAGCGTAGCAACGCTCCTGCTGGCTGCACAGCACAATGAGCCGCTTGACGAGGCGGTTTTCAGTGAGGTCATGCTCGACAAAGACACAAGCGGCGAAGTCCCGGAACACCGGGACTTCATTTATGACCGGCTCAAGCCCTTCTGTGAAAAGGAGCTGGGCATCAAGTTCACCATTCTCCATGCAGACAAGACCTACGATGATGTGTTCCATCATGTCATCACCCGCGGACCGCGCAAGGGTGAGGTTCGCGGCTTTGCATGGGCTGGTATGTGCGCGGTCAATCGAGACTGCAAAATCCCGCCCGTCCGCAAGTACAATGCCGCGCATTCTCCGGACACCGTGAGCTATGTCGGTATCGCGCAGGATGAACCCAAACGCCTTGCTCGTCTGGATGGAGTAACGAAGGTCAGTCTGCTTGCCAAATACGGCATGACCGAGACGGACGCCTACAAGCTCTGTCAGGAACACGGGCTGCTTTCCCCAATCTACGCTCACTGCCGAAGAAACGGCTGCTGGTTCTGTCCCAACGCCAGTGACTCGGAGCTGCTGCACATGATTACAAAACACCCGGAGCTGTTTGACAGACTGATTGAATGGGAGAAGGAGGATAACATCTTCCATCGTCGGATGACGCGCAGAGAAACCCCGTCTGAGGTAAAGGCTCGTTTACTGAGCAAATCCCAGACGGGGTTTTCTTCGCCCAAAAGCAAATACGAAATGGAGGTTTGATATGGCTGAAAACAAAAATGCACAGCAAGTCCGCGAAATCACGGACAAGCTGGAACAGGGCATCAAGGAGCTTTTTGAATCCGAGCGGTTCAAGGAATATCTCCGCACGATGTCCAAGTTCTACAACTATTCCTTCAACAACACGCTGCTCATTGCGATGCAGAAGCCGGAGGCAACCTATGTTGCCGGTTATACCTCGTGGCAGCGCAACTTTGACCGTCAGGTCATGAAGGGCGAAAAGGGCATCAAGATTCTTGCACCCGCGCCGTACAAGGCGCAGGAAGAGCGTGAAAAGATTGACCCCGTGACGCAGAAGCCGGTAATCGGCGCAGATGGGAAGGCTGTCACAGAAACAGTTGAGGTTCTGCGTCCTGCCTTCAAGGTGGTCAGTGTCTTCGATGTTTCCCAGACGGACGGCAAGGAGCTTCCGGACATCATCGTCGATGAACTGAAAGGCACCGTCGAGAACTACGAGGCGTTCTTCGATGCGCTCAAGCAGGAATCTCCCGTCCCCGTTTCCTTTGAGGATATTCCGGGCGGCGCAAAGGGATTCTTCTCGCCGGTTGAAAGCCGCATTGCCATTCAGGAAGGCATGAGCGAAATCCAGACGGTCAAAACCGCCATTCACGAGATCGCCCACGCAAAGCTCCACGCCGTCAAGCCGGACGAGAAAGCCGCACCGGAAGACAGGAAGGATCGGCACACCAAAGAAGTTGAGGCGGAAAGCGTTGCCTACACGGTCTGCCAGCGTTACGGCATTGAAACCTCGGACTATTCCTTCGGCTACATTGCCGGTTGGTCATCCGGCAAGGAAACCAAGGAACTGAAAAGCTCTCTGGACACCATCCGCAAGACGGCGGCTGAGATGATCGAGGGCATTGACGCCAAGCTCAAGGTGCTGCTGGCAGAGAAAGCACAGTCCGCAGAGATGGAAGTCGAAGCTCCCGTAAAGGAAGCTGTTCCGGAGGAAAAGCCGGAAGTCCCCATTTACCGCGAGACGGCGAATTACGCCTTTGAAGCCGGTGAACTGGAGTCATATCGTGCTTCTCTCGCCGCAAACGTGGAATGCCGCAGTGCGATTGAGGCTGCAATCAGTTCTAACTACGGAGACAACCGGCTGGATGCGGATGCTGCCGTGAAAAGTGTCCTTGAGCAGTTCTCTCCGGAGCGTGTCCGGTATGTCCTCGCAAACACGATTCAGCAGAAAGACTTTGACGGGCGCATTCCGCAGCCCCTCAAGGAATGGGCGAAGACCGTTGATGTCTGCCCGGAGAATGCCTCCCGCTTCCTTGTGGATAAACCCAATCCCGGACTGACGGCACTTTTCGTGGATGCGTTCCGCCAGCAGACCGAAGCTCAAAAGGAAGTCACTTCTGAGAAGGCAGCGAAAAGAGACCCGGAGGTCGTTGCGTGGGAGAACGATGAGATTACCTCTATTGATGTAAAAACAGTGGAAGTCAAGTCTCCCTTTGCTCCCTTGCCGGAGGAAGCAGCGCAAGCACCGAAGGCGCACCGCCTGACCGCCGAAGAGAAGGAAATCAAAGCCGCCGTCATGGACACGCTCAAGGGTCAGATCGCCTATCACAACGACGGTATGCGGGCGTCCTATCGCGCCTCTAACCATTCCTTCAATCTGCTGGCACGGAACGGCGTTAGAATCGAGGGTAACACAGTCACGCAGAACGGTGAGCCGCTGTTCAAAATCCATCGCCGTCATGCGGCGCGGAAAACACAGGGTTGTTATCGTGAGCTGATGCCGACGCTGGAATACGTCAGGCAGGAGCAGAAGCAGGAAAAGCCCTCCATCCGCGATCAGCTCAGGACTGCCGCAAAGCCGCAGCCGGAGAAAAAGTCCCCGGTCAAATCCAAAACGCACGACATGGAGTTGTGAGAAAGGAGACGTATGAAGAAATACACAGACGTTGACATCGTTGCGGAGCTGCAGAAGGTTGTGGACAGTCATGTGGACAGCTACAAGGAAGACTTCGACATCGACAAGCGCATCATCCGCCGCGCCGCCGAAAGCCAGAATCCCGAAGACAGGACGCTGATGTGGTTCTGCCGCCCGCACGGAACGCACTGCCTCAATGAAAATCAGGTCTTTATTCGGGGAACGCGGGATCACAACACCTTCCGTTTTTACGCCGAACAGACCTATGACGAGTGCGTTGCCCGCGTCATTGTCCCGAAAGCCGTCAAGCGTGGCAAGGTGTTCGGGGATGTCTTTGAGATCAACTACCGGGAACAGGCGGCAAATGTGGCGCAGAACTCGGTTGCGCCGGATCATGACCGGCTGACCTTCGCGGATGGCTTTGTGCTGGATGCGCCCTGCCGCAGCAGCTTCGATGCAGCAATGGCTCTGGTCGGTGAGCATGGCGGCGTCAAAACCCACCAGACGCTCCCGAAGGACGCGGATGCTCTGGTGGAAGTGCTGTGCAAGCAGAAAACCCGCCGTGACAGACTGCCGGAGGCGGAGAGGACAGAGGTGCTTTCGCCGCTCCCCGTCGCAGAACTCCGCAAATATGAGGCAGTCAAAAAGGCTCATCCGGACGCGCTGGTCTGCTTTGCTCAGAACGGCTATTTTGAGCTGTACGGCAAGGACGCAAAGAAAGCCGCGCCGCTTCTCGGCACAAAACTCCTTGAAAAGAAGGTGCGCGGCAAGCCATCCATGCCGGTGACTGGCTTCCGTGAAGCTGCGTGGGTAGCTGCATCAAAGAAGCTCTGGCAGTCCGGCGCGGATGTCTTTCTCAGCAAGGACGGCGAGACCTTCAAGGAACTCAAAGCCGCAGATTACATTCCTGTCGGCGCGACGCTGAATGTGGATGGGATCAAGTGCAGAATCGACGCGGTTGATTTTGCCGCTGATGAAGTCCGGCTGACCAACATCGAGGACAAGAACCGCCCCATCCGCTTTTCGGAAAGCATCCAGTATATCCGCGCCTATGTGGAGGATGCCAGAACTGCCATCTACGACACCATCCCGAAGAAGCCCGCTGCCCGTGAATCCATCCGTGACAAACTGAAATCCGCACAGAAGGCACAGCCGACCCACACGCCGAAACCTCAGAAATCGAAAGGAAAGGATATGGTACTCTGATATGAAAAACTTTACCGTAGAAGAACTCAACCTGATGTGCTGCTTCAACACGTCCAGCCGGAAGCGGCTGATCGACGATATGAAGAGCGTCACCCTGAACGACATGGACGGTGAGATTGCGGAGCTGATGTATAAGACCGTCCGGAAGCTCGAAGCCATGACCGACGCGGAGTTTGAGGAACTGTATATCATGCCGGACGGCATGGTGGATGACTGAAAGGAGGATGCCTATGCCCGTATTAGACGGTGATTTTGAAGCCTTCGTCACGAACCTTGGCAAGTACAACGAGGGTATGCTGGTCGGTGAGTGGGTGAAGCTACCCACCACCGAGGAAGAGATGCAGAAGGTCTTTGAGCGCATCGGGATCGGCAAGCAGGATGAGTTCGGTCAGCCCTACGAAGAGTGGTTTATCACCGACTACGAATGCCCGATCTACGGCGTTCAGAAGATGCTTGGCGAGTACGAGAGCCTTGATAAGCTCAACTACCTTGCCGCTTTGATTGACGAACTTTCCCTGAGCGATCAGGAAAAGCTCGTTGCCATTATGGAGGCTGGGTGCGATGAGGTCAGCGACATCGACGATCTCATCAACCTGACGTTCAATCTGGACTGCTACGACATCATGCCCGGTATCAACGACGAATCCAACCTCGGCTATTATTACGCACACGAAGCCGGGATCTACTCCGAAAAGGATCTCGGACCTCTGGCAAATTACATCGACTATGAACGCTATGGGCGCGACATTGCGATGGATGAGCAGGGTCGCTTCACCGATGAGGGCTATGTCCGTGTCGCAAGCGAACGCTGGGACAGGCAGTTCAACGGGGAGCTTGATGATATTCCCGATGAATACCGGATTACCGGCTCAGGGGAAGCCGCCGAGCGTGACAGCACCATCGCCGTTCTCGTCGTTGAGCCGGGAAAGGAGCCTTATGTGAAGGAGATTGACTCCGGTCTGGAGTCCTTGCAGCATGAGGTCGGCGGCTGCATCGAGGCGATTTACCCCTACGAAGACCCGGTTGCCTTAGTCTGTAATGAGGAAGGCAAGCTGGAAGGTCTGCCCCTGAACCGCGCTCTGCGAGATGAGGACGGTGACATCTACGACGTTGTTGCCGGAACATTCTTGGTAGTTGGCTTGACGGATGACAGCTTCGGTTCTCTGACCGTAGAGCAGATGCAGAAGTTCTCTGACCACTTCAAAGTTCCGGAGCAGTTTGTCAAGCTGGGCGATAAGATTGTGGCGATCCCCATGATCTCGAAGGAGCAGCAGAAGCAGGAAGCTACCGAGCAGAAGGACTTTGAGATGAACGCCGACACCTCCGGTCTGACGGTTGCCGGTCACATCGGGACGTGGCACACCATTGACCAGCACGAGATCAGCGGTCACAGTTTTTACCTGATGGAGCATGACACCTACGGCGATGAGGCTGCCTGCATCATTGTCGATGAGCGCGGCAAACTCGTCCTTGATGATGTCTACAACGGCTTCGACGATGACACGCTCCGCCTTCTCGACCTTGAAGTCAAGGAAGTGCCGGAAATGCCCGATTCCGCGATCTCTGTGCAGGATATGAAGGATTACGGCTACGCATGGGCTGGCGTTCTTCCCGCCGGTCAGGAGGCGGCTGAGAAGGCTTTGGAGAAGGGCTGCGAGGTTTACCGTCTTTATTCCGATAACACCGAGGGCTTGTGCGTGGATGCCAAGGAGATTGCCGCTCATGCGGCAAAGGGCGGAATGCTCGGTATCAGCAAGGAAAGCTGGATGGCGGCACTTGAGAAGGAAAACTACCTCAAGGCAGCGGAGATGTCAATGGAGGATGACTACGGCATGATTGATGGGATCATCAACAACGGTCCGAAGGAGGAAAAGACCGCAGCGATCAAAGCCCCCGAAACCGGCGAGAAGTCCTCCATCATGGACAGGCTCAAGTCTGCAAAGGCAGAAAAGCAGAAGGACTGCTGCCCTCCCCAAAAGCACAAAGGAGAGATTGAGCTGTGAGCAGAAGTCAGAAATGGCGGCAGGAGTGGTCGTTCTTCATAGGAGATAGCGGACGCCGGAAGTATAACCGCTTCTGCGTCCGCTGCGTCCATAGCTGCAAGCAGAGCTTCCGTGCGGATCTCATTGCCTGTCCGCACTTCTCCCGCGAGGCATCGCAGTGTAGACAGTTAGGGGTCGAAATAGCCTGTGATTGCAAGCCTCAGAGCGGCGCAAATTGACCAGCCTAAGTGATTGTATTCCCTGCGTGGTTTCATCTTTAGCGCGGAAATAAGTGTCGATTTCGGCACTTGTTTGAATGCCCGGAAAACGAACCAAGAGCCTCTGTCGATGCCCGTTTTGGGTGTCGGCAG